>OJEF01000306.1_pt1 | contig 15351 bp, 15 predicted proteins | sample 1593041 | NCBI WGS metagenome assembly OJEF01 (sample SAMN05416790, study PRJEB24817) | seawater metagenome | isolation source: Sea water | place: Canada:Atlantic | collected 2013-11
CACTCACCCATGGTGTCGTGCAACGGCTCCCCACCAGCTTCGATTTGCAGTTGGCCGAGCAGCAACTGGCGCTGGCTGAGCGAGGGGTATCGGTGGCAGACAAACAACGCAACACCGACCCGACCCTGGGCCTGCGCGTGGGCCAGGAAGATGGCGAAAATTTGTGGGGCGTGGATTTCAGCCTGCCATTGAAGTTCTTCAATACCGGCAAGCCAGGTTATGAAGCCGCCCTGGCAGACAGTGAGGCACGCCGCGCACTGCTGGAGAAAACCCGCAACGATATTCAGGCCAGCCTGGACGGCGCGTTGAGCGATTACCGGCAGCGGCGCCAGCGATGGGAAACCTGGCAGCAGCTCACCGGCGATAGCCTGGCCGGCGGCGATGCATTACTCCAGCGCGTCTGGCAACAGGGCGAGCTGACCACCCAGAACTATCTGCAAGCCCTGAACCAGCGGCTCGATACCCGGCTGGCCGGTATCGCCCTGCGCGATGCCATGCAGAAAGCCTGGGTGCAGTGGCTCTACGAAAGCGCCCAGCTCAACGACTGGCTGAACCAGTTAGCCAACGAATGATTGTTCTGTAGGAACCGAGCTTGCGAGGTAACAGCCGCAGGCAGGCCCGAAGAGTGAGCGAAGCGAATAACACCGCTTGAAACGAGAAATTAAGCGAAAAATTACTGTAGGAGTGCCACTTGAGGCGTGAATGGTTTCTGCGATACGCGGTGCCAACTTCTTCGCGCCCTGAACGGCGCTCCTACAAAAATGGAAAATTTTTTATGAAAACGAAAATGACATTTCAAAAAACGCCACTGGCCATTGCGCTGCTGGCAACCCTGTCTTTTCCTGCCTGGGCCGAAGATGATCACGGCCATGATCATGATACTGCGCCTGCGAAGAGCGAATCCCATGCGGACGAATCCCATGATGATCATGACGCCCACGATGCCCATGAAGAGGAAGAAGAGACCGCGCACAATCATGAAGCCGAACACGGCGAACACGAGGATGAAGAAACCACACTGGAGCTGACGGGTGAGCAGCAAAAGATGCTCGACCTGCAAGTCATTACCCTGCAGCCCGACGCCAACGCCAGCCTGACTCTTACCGTGCCTGCGGAGATCATCAGTAACCAGTACCGCACCTGGGTAGTGCCGGTCCGTATCGATTCCCAGGTGCAATCACGCAGTGCCACGCTGGGTCAGCACATGGAAAAAGGGGATGCCATCGCCACCTTGTTCAGCCCGGCCATGGCGCAACTGCAAAGCGAACTGCAAGTGGCAGTGGATGGCTGGCGGCGGGTCCGGAATCTGGGCCGCCGGGCGGTGGGCAACCAGCGCTACCTGGACGCACAAAGTCAGTATCAGTCACTGCGTGCCCGCGCCAGGGGCTACGGTCTGAGTGACGACGCCATAACTGACATCGAAGCAGGCAAAAGCGAGAAAGGCATTTACACCCTCACCGCGCCCGACGAAGGCCTGGTGCTGGAAGATGCTTTCCAGCAGGGGCAGTGGTTAACGGCGGGCAGTGCCCTGGTAACGCTGGTGGATGAATCCGAATTGTGGGCCGAAGCAGCGTTGCCGCCGAGCCCCGGTTTGCAAATTGCCACCGGCACCCCGGCGCGGGTGATTGTGGGTGATACCTCAGTGGAGGGTCAGGTAATTCAATCCGGCCATCGCCTCAATCCTGTCACCCGAACATTGTCTGTGCGTGTAGCCGTTCCCAATGCCGGGCATCTGTTGCATCCGGGCATGTTCGCCGATGTGGCGTTGTCGCTGTCCGCCCCGGAAAACGCACTCACTGTGCCGGAAGAGGCGCTCACCCGAAGCGCCGATGGCGACTGGCAGTTGTTTGTGGAAGAAGAGCCGGGCCACTACAAACCCGTGGAAATTGAGCTCCATGGCCAGCTGGCAAACCGCCGGATCGTCACCGGCATGGAACCGGGCACACGCGTGGTCACTCGCGGCGCGTTTTTTCTGGCCAGTGAAATGGCCAAGTCCGGTTTCGACATTCACAACCACTGAGGATCCCCGTCATGTTTAATCGACTTGTCGATTGGGCGGTGAACAACCGCCTCATTGTGTTGCTGTTACTGGTCATCACCATCGGCGTGATCGGCTGGCAATTACCCAACCTGAAACTGGATGCCTTCCCGGACGTGACCAACGTCCAGGTGCAAGTGAACACCGAAGCGGAAGGCCTGGCCGCAGAAGAAGTGGAGCAGCTGATCACCTATCCCATCGAGGCGGTGATGTACGCATTGCCGCAGGTGGCCGAGGTGCGCTCCATCTCCAAGACCGGCCTGTCCATCGTCACCGTGGTGTTCGAGGAAGGCACCGATATCTATTTCGCCCGCCAGCTGGTGTTCGAACGCTTGCAGGCGGCACGGGAAGATATCCCCGACGGCGTCGGCACCCCGGAAATGGGCCCCAACACCTCCGGCCTGGGTCAGGTCTATCAATACCTGCTCACCGCAGAGCCTGGCTCCAATGTGGATGCCATGCAGTTGCGCAGCCTCAACGATTGGGTGGTGAAACTGCTGCTCATGCCGGTGGGTGGCGTCACCGATGTGCTCAGCTATGGCGGTGAAGTGCGCCAGTATCAGGTCAACGTGAACCCCACCCGGTTGCTGGCCTACGACCTGAGCCTGCAACAGGTCATGGATGCCATCGCCGCCAACAACCGCAACGCCGGTGGCTGGTATCTGGATCGCGGCGCCGAGCAATTGGTGATTCGCGGCATGGGCTGGGTCGGCAGCGGCGAGCAGGGTCTCAATGACATTGGCGCCATTCCGTTGAAAGAAGTGGATGGCACCCAGGTGCGCGTCAGCGATGTGGCCAAGGTGGAATTCGGCGGCGAGATTCGTCAGGGCGCGCTTACCATGACCCGCCGCGATGCTAACGGCGAACCGGAAGCCCTGGGTGAAGTGGTAGCCGGCATCGTGCTCAAGCGCATGGGCGCCAATACCAAGGCCACCATCGATGGCATCAAGGCTCGTGAAGCGCGGATCCAGCAGGCCCTGCCGGACGGTGTGCAGTTCGAGGTGTTCTACGACCAGGCAGATCTGGTGGAAAAAGCCGTCAGCACCGTGGTCACCGCCTTGCTGCTGGCCTTCGTGTTTATCGTCATCGTGCTGGCCCTGTTCCTGATGAACCTGCGGGCCACGGCGTTGGTGTTGCTGTCCATTCCGCTTTCCATTGGTCTGGCCTTGTTGGCGATGGCAAGCCTGGGCATGTCCGCCAACCTGATGTCGCTGGGTGGTCTGGCCGTGGCCATCGGCATGCTGGTGGATGGCTCCGTGGTGATGGTGGAAAACATCTTCAAACACCTGAGCCAGAAAGAGGGCGGTCACGATCAACAAGGCGGCATCGCCTTGAGGGTAAAAGACGCAGCCCAGGAAGTGGCGCGGCCGGTGTTCTTTGCCGCCGGCATTATCCTGGTGGTGTTCCTGCCCCTGTTCGCGTTCGAAGGGGTGGAAGCGAAAATGTTCGTGCCCATGGCCATCAGCATCATGCTCGCCATGACCGCCGCCGTACTGGTGGCGCTGATCGTGGTGCCGGCACTGGCCGGGTTCCTGTTCCGCAATGGCGTGGAAGAAAAGCCCAACAAGCTGATGCGCTGGCTGGAAGCCCGCTATCGCACCCTGCTGGGCAAAGCCATGCAGGCCCGTAAAGTGGTGGTCGGTGGCGCGGTGGGTTTGTTTGCCCTGGCACTGGCAACCACGCCGTTTATTGGCACTGAATTCGTGCCGGTGCTGGAAGAGGGGACGTTGGCGTTACGGGTAACGCTGGCCCCATCCTCCAGCCTCGATACTGCGTTGGACGTGGGGCAAAAACTGGAGAAGGAAATCATGACCTTCCCGGAAGTCACCTACGCGCTTAGCCGGGTAGGGCGTGCCGAAATCGGTGGCGACCCGGAACCGGTGAGCAACGTGGAAATCTATATCGGTCTCAAGCCTGTAGATGAATGGGAGAGCGCCAGCAATCGCCTGGAGCTACAGGAAAAAATTCAGCAGAAACTGGAAAAACATCCCGGCCTGCTACTCAACTTTTCCCAACCCATCGCCATGCGCGTGGACGAACTGCTCTCCGGGGTAAAAGCCCAGCTCGCCATCAAACTGTTCGGCCCGGATCTCAACGTGCTGCAGGAAAAAGGCGAAGCCATCACCCAGGCCGTCAAAGAAGTTGAAGGCGCCACCGATGTGCAACTGGAACAGATCGCCGGTGAAGCTCAGCTGGTCGTCACCCCGGACCGCAACGCCCTCAGTCGTTACGGCCTGAGCGTGGATCAGGTCATGGATCTGGTCAGCAACGGCCTCGGTGGCGGCAGCGCCGGGCAGGTGATCAATGGCAACGAACGCTACGATATCTACGTGCGCCTGGAGCAGAACGCCCGCAAGGACGCCGAAGCCATCCGTAATCTGCGCCTGAAAGCGGCAGACGGTGCCTGGGTGCGGCTTATGGATGTGGCGGACGTGTCCCTGGTCTCCGGCCCGCCCCAGATCAGCCGCGACGATGTGCAACGCCGCGTGGTCATCCAGGCCAACGTGGCCGGCCGCGACATGGGCTCCGTAGTCGCCGACATCCAGCAGGCCATCGACAACGACGTCGACCTGCCCGCCGGCTACAGCGTGGACATCGGCGGCCAATACGAAAACCAGCAGCGTGCCCAGCAACGCCTGGCCATGGTGGTGCCCGTGGCCGTGGGCCTGATCGCCCTGCTGCTCTACTTCGCCTTCGGCTCCGTGGCCCAGGCGGCTCTCATCCTGGTCAACGTCCCCCTGGCCCTCATCGGCGGCATCCTCGCCCTGGCCCTCAGCGGCCAGTACCTGTCCGTGCCCAGCTCCGTGGGCTTTATCACCCTGTTCGGGGTGGCGGTGCTCAATGGGGTGGTCATGGTGGAAGCCATCAATCATCGCCTGCGCGATGGTGAAGCCCTGGAGACGGCGATCTTCGAAGGGGCGGTGTCGCGCCTGCGTCCGGTACTGATGACCGCGCTCACCTCCATGCTGGGGTTGATTCCCATGTTGCTGGCGACTGGAGTAGGCAGTGAGGTGCAGCGGCCGCTGGCGGTGGTGATTGTGGGTGGGCTGGTGTCGGCCACGGCGTTGACGTTGTTGGTGTTGCCGAGTCTTTATGGGGTGTTTTCGAGGGGGAAGGTGGAGGAGTTGAAGCGATAAGCCGTTATCCCCGGCCTTCCAGGCCGGGGATAACGTCCCGTTGTTAACCAGCGCGCAAGTTGAATTTGTAGGCTATGGCTTACAGAAATTTGTAAGTGGCTGAGATAAGGTTAGTTTTTGGGAAAGTGGATGCAAGAAAAGTCGAATGAGAGTGATTCTTGGCTGTAGTGTAAGTCAATGATCGGATGAGGGATTAATGTGAATCTTGAGTGAGTGTTGATCGGGGGATATACAGCAAAGTGTTATATCGCACCTGCAATTGAATGAACTATTAGAGAAAAGGATATTTGATGCCATCTCAGTCATTTTATAATTTTGGATGGAACTTTGAAGATGTTGAGCGGTTAGAGATTGCCCATGGGCAACTCAATCCTGATGGGCAGGGAAGGAGGGCTTTAGGGCATATAACAAGAAGTGCGATGGTAATGCTATGTGCAGCATGGGAGCTCTATTTTGAGGATCTGATTATTGAATCAGTAAACTATATAAATTCCAATCTTGATGATCCTCATGATCTCCCTTCGCCAATAAAGAAAAATATCATCAAGGCTCTTGCCAAAGATAGTCATGAGTTGGCCATGTTTCGGCTTGCGGGTGATGGCTGGAAACTACCGCTTTTTGAGATGGCGGAAAAAGATACGGAAAAACTAAATACTCCAAAAAGCGAACAGCTTGGAGTGTTGTGTAAAAACTACCTTGGCATAGAGAATATTTCCTCTGAATGGTCGATTGGTCCAGATGGGATAAATGAAATTATGACGCAAAGAGGCGAAATTGCGCATAGAGGAAGGGATGCTGCTTACATCCCTCTGTGGCAGCTTGTTGAGTATAAAAATAAGATAAATTTAACGGTGATCGAAACGGATAATTATCTCGCTGGGCATTTGAAGGATTTGGTTGTATCAAATACACAGCCTTGGCGAAGAAAAGCCATTCCGGAAGGGTTGCTCTAATAAGTGGTGGCAGGCGGATCAAATTTCCGATCGTTCCTCGCTCCAATTTGCCCGCTGCGCAGGGCGTCAATTGTAACAGTTAACAGATAGAATCAGCGGGATTTTAATGGATACAAATTCTACTATTAGTCTTTTGAAAGCTTATTCGCGGGAAAAACACTTGGTTCTATTGGAAAATAATATAGATTTGAGTAATTCAAGGCTGAGCTGCATCCAGCCTATAATGTCAGAGCTTTGGGTTAATGATGAAAACAAAGTCCCTTATGTCGCAAAGACGCATCTGCTCGACTCGTACTATTGCTTGCCTGAAAGGCCTGACATGGCTTTCACGCATCTTTGGAAGGCAATAAATAACGCGTATAATAACTATTATTTAAAGCAGGTCCATGGAAGCCAAAGCTGCATGTCTATGTCCGATTCTAAAAGCCTAGATAAAATAATTGAGCACATTTCAAACAATCTGGGTAGGGGTTTTGAAGTGGATGGAGAAATAAAAACAATCAAATGCATTTTGGATTTGTATTACAAAGAAATACCTATAAAGACTCTAAATTTTGTTTCGTCATATATATTAAAGGGCATTGCAATAGAAAGTCATAATGCGCCAATTATTTACGCATCATCCTCATATAGATCGTTCAAGAAAAAGTTCGGAAAAATATATCAGATAATAAAATCTACATATGGTTTCAAATACCAAGAAATTTGCAGTCCATGCGTTAGTAGCTGTAAAACTGTAATTGACTACAGCATTTCAGATGGGGAAAAATCAAGAAAACTTGTTCACTCGCTATCTGGTTCTTTAAAAGAGGCCCTTGTCAATGGATGTGTAAATCTTGATGATGGATCGTCCATATCTTTTGATACAGAAAAAGAAAGGCTAGAGTTTGTGCTGTTATGTATTTTGTACTCGGTAAGAAACAATAACTCACACGGTAACGTGGCATCAAGAATGAATAGTGTTTATGCGAACAAAGATAGCTTCAAGGCAGCAGAGTACGTGTATCTCCTGGGGCATATGTTTCTTTCTTTAATTATGTACAAAAATCAAGATATAGAAATAGATGATTTGCGCATTAATTTCCAAAATATTTAGAAAGAATAAAAAGAGGTATTAGGAAGTAAATCACTCGATTGGACGCTCTCTGAGTAGTTTCAACAGCCGCTTGTACATATCCTCTCGGCGGTTGTTGAACCTGAACTCTGTCTCTTTCAAATGTAGATAAAACGTGTGCTTTCGGGGTATTGGGGTCAGGTCTTGCATCGTGCATAGAGTCCTGGATGGGCCATTAAGGGGGTATCGGAGTCAGCTATTGCTCCGTGCGTTTGAGCCGAGCTCAACCAGTCCTGTTCATTCGCCCAACTGATAGCACCTTTCCGAAATGCCCCTCTAATCAGAATAATCCCCGCTTGCTACTGTGAGTCCCATCGCTATAAATCTATGCGTGTCCCGGACCTCGATCCGGGCTTTGCTTCCCAGACTTCTCTCTGCTTGCTGGGAATGAACCATTTGGCTCCATGCGACCTGTTTAGCCATGTTTTTGCGCGACACTATAACTGGGTCAATGAAGCCCGCTTTGCGAGAGAAAATAACCATGAAAGCTGTTGTTTGCCACCACGGTGACTTTGAGGTTCAGGACGTTGCTGAGCCGGAACCCGGCAAGGGCCAGATCCTGCTGAATGTGTTGCGCTGTGGTATCTGCGGGTCAGACCTGCATGCCCGGCATCATGCGGATGAGCTGGCGGAAGCCACCGAACGCGTTGGCTATCCGCATATCATGCGTAGCCATGAGCATGTGGTGCTGGGGCATGAGTTTGTGGGGGAGATTGCAGACTACGGTGCAAAAACGCACCGTCGCTGGAAGCCAGGAAAACGTGTTGTGGCCATGCCCATGCGTCGTAATAGTGGGGTGGCGCACCTGACAGGCCTGTCCACTCAGGCGCCCGGCGCCTATGCCGAACGTGTGCTGGTGGAGGAGTCGTTGGCCTTTCCGGTAACCAACGGCATTTCTGATGACCACGCTGCCCTGACTGAGCCCATGGCGGTGTCTCTGCATGCGGTGAACCGGTCCGAGATCCGTCGTCGTGACACGGCGATTGTGATCGGTTGTGGGCCGATCGGTCTGGGCGTGATTGCCATGCTCAAGGCCAAGGGTGTGCGCCATATCGTCGCCAGCGATTACTCGCCGACGCGGCGCAATCTGGCCAAGGCCATGGGGGCTCATGTGGTGGTAGACCCGTCACAAGGCAGTCCTTATGAAGGCCTGGAGAAGCGCGGGTTTGTGGTGAATGCGCCGCAGCTGTTCGACATGGCCCTGGATGGCATGGCCATGCTGCGCATGACGCCCTTGCCCTGGGAGCCCCTGTGGCGAGCGGCGGAAGTGGCCGGGGTGACCAACCCGAAACGGCCGGTGATTTTCGAATGCGTCGGTATTCCGGGGATGATCGAGAGCATCGTCGCGGATGCACCGTTGCGCTCCTGCATTGTGGTGGTGGGCGTTTGCATGAAGCGGGACCACTTTTTCCCGGTGAATGCCATCAACAAGGAAATCGATCTGCGTTTTACCCTGGGTTACATGCCCATCGAATTTCGGGATGCTTTACACATGATTGCCGAAGGCAAAGTGAATGTGGGGCCGATGATTACCGGCACGGTGGGGTTGTCCGGAGTGGACGACGCCTTTGCCGCGTTGGGCAATCCGGAGCAGCATGCCAAGATACTGATTGATCCCCGCAAAGCGTAGCTTTCGTCACTGAAAAATCCGGGAACGCATGGCGTTATACGGCATTGGTATTTTATTCATGCGCGCCTGGAGCGGGTCGGCGTTAGCCCACCCGGCTCTTTCCCCGAATCATGTCCACCGCCTTTTCCGCAATCATCATGGCCGGCGCATTGGTGTTGCCGCCGATCAGGGTGGGCATGATGGAGGCGTCGATAACGCGTAGTCCCTCGATGCCGTGCACGCGTAATTGCGGGTCCACTACGGCTGCTTCGTCGGTGCCCATTTTGCAGGAGCCCACCGGGTGGTAAACGGTGTCGGTGCGTTGCCGGATCACTTCGCGGATTTCTTCATCACTGTTCACGTTCTCGGTGAACATATCCTTTTTCATCCAGCGTTTGAGTGACGGGGCTTCCATGATGTTCCGGGTCACCTTGTAGCCGGCGACCATGTCTTCCATGTCCTGCGGGTCGTCCAGGAAGGCCGGGTCGATCAGCGGCAGATCGTCCGGGTTGGCGCTGGCCAGTTGCACGCTGCCGCGGCTACGTGGGCGCAGCAGGCAGACGTGGCAGGAGTAGCCCTGGGTGAAATGCATTTTGCGGCCGTGATCATCCACCAGGGCGGTGACCATATGTAGCTGCAGGTCTGGCGCAGAGAGGTCCTGCTGTGTTTTCAGGAAGGCGCCGGCTTCTGCAAAATTGGACGTCCATAGCCCGCGCCGTGTCTTGCGGTAGGTGCCCATGGCCATCAGGGCGCGCCACATGCCGCCGGGTGAGAGGCCAAAGGTAGCCGGGCTGCCCGTGGTATAGCCAAAAATGAAATCCGGGTGATCCTGCAGGTTCTTGCCCACGCCAGGAAGATGATGCACCACAGGAATGTCGTGCTTTTTCAGTTCTTCCGAATCGCCCACCCCGGACAGCATCAGCAGCTGGGGAGACTGGAAGGCGCCGGCCGAGAGCAGCACTTCCTTGCGGGCGCGGACGGTACGCACCTGTTTTCCCTGTTTGAGCTCCACGCCGACGGCGCGTTTGCCTTCGAAGACAATGCGCTGGACCAAGGCATTGGTTTCCACGGTCAGGTTGCTGCGATCCAGGTGGGGAAACAGGTAGGCCCGTGCGCTGCTCCAGCGCTCGCCGTCTTTCTGGGTAACCTGAAAGACCCCGGCGCCTTCCTGCTCCGCGCCGTTGAAATCGTCGGTGATGGGGATGTCGCATTCTCTGGCGGCATCCAGAAAGTAATCCTGGAAGGGGTTGTCGGTGCGGCTGTCGCTGACCCAGAGCGGGCCATCGGTGCCGTGGTACTCGTTGTCGATGCGCTCGTTGTGTTCATTGAGGCGAAAGTAGGGCAGTACATCATTGTAGGACCAGCCCTCATTGCCCAGGGCGGCCCAGTGATCGTAGTCCTCGCGGTGACCGCGAATATAGACCATCGCATTGATGGCGGAGGAACCGCCCAGACATTTCCCCCGGGGCTGAAAGCCCTGCCGGCCGTTCAGCCCTTTCTGTGGAACCGTCTCCATGACCCAGTTATTGATGGGCCGGGAAAGCATGGCTACTGCGCCGGAGGGGACATTGACCAGCAGGCCGTCACCCTGACCGCCCGCTTCCAGCAGGCACACCTGGGTGTCCGGGTCTTCACTCAGCCGTCCGGCCAGGGCGCAACCGGCGGAACCGCCGCCGATAATCAGATAATCGAATTCGTTTTCCACGGTAGCTTTCCCTTTTATTGTTTGTTTGGCTGTGCGGAACGACTACAGCGCCTGCTTTGCCGGTTTGTCGCCAGTGTAAATAGCCAGTCCAAGGCGACAGGGGCAGCAGGTCTACATTCATCACAATGCTTGCTGACAGGTTAGCACCGGTTTTTTGTGGCAGTAAGTACTGTTTTTGTCAGCGCCAGCCGGGTAGTTTTAGCCACCGGTACGGGTTTATTGATAGGCGGTGGAGCAATAATGATTAATACCAAGATGCACAAGGCGGTTTACGGTTTGGCTGAAAAGCTGATGGACGCCGACAGGAAAGGGCATAAAGACAATTTTGAGTCGCTCTATGCCGAGCTACAGACGCTTTGTACCGACAATGAAAAAACGGATAAAGATCACCCTGAGCAATGGGAGACCTTGGCTGACTTCACGGAAGATTTTGACGTTGCGTTGGGGCTGTACGAAAAGGCACTGGGCAAAGCCCGTGACATGAATGCCAAGGACTACCTTTCATCGATCGCGTTTTCCATGGCCCGGTTGCAGGTTGAGTTGGGGCAAACCGATGCGGCGATTAACAACCTGGCGGACGCAAAGGTCAGTGCCAACAAGATTGAAGATAAAGAGCTCAAGGCAGAAATCGACGAATTGCTGGAAAGCTTGCAGGATCGTTAGCACTGAATAAAAAGCTGGCAGTATCAATGCTATGCCTGTTTTGTATGGAATAAAAAACGCCGTGCTTATGCGCGGCGTTTTTTTGTGCTGCTGATGGTGTTGGTATTGGCTACGGTGCCCGCGCGCGCCTTGCTGGAAACGTAATTGGCGGGCGGCTCTTCATAGAGACTCTGGTAGCTGAGATTGACGATGGATTCCGATGTTTTTGGTAACAGGTAATACATGGCCAATGCGCCTTTGCCGAACACGCCCAGCTTGCGTTTGTCCTGGGTGATGATCATGTCCAGCATCCAGTTAACGGCGGTTTCCGGCGACATGACGGGCATGTATTTGTAAATCTTGGTCGGTGCAATCATGGGGGTGCGCACCAGCGGATAATTCAGTGAGGAAAAGCGCACATTGGTGTGGGCGTACTCATTGGCGGCCACCCAGGTCCAGCCTTCCAGCGCCCACTTGGACGCCAGGTAGGCGGAGAATCGCGCCGGGTTGGCCTGCACGCCCACGGTGGACACGTTGATGATATGGCCTTCGTTGCGCGCTTCCATGCCCGGCAGCAGGTTCATGGCCAGCCGGATGGAGGCCAGATAGTTGAGCTGCATGGTCCGTTCGTAATCGTGAAAGCGTCCCACGGTGAACTTGATGGAACGGCGAATGGAGCGCCCGGCATTGTTGATCAGCACGTCCACCCGGCCATGGTCCTGCAGGGCCTGTTCGCAGAGGCGGTCGCATTCTTCCATATTGGACAGGTCGCCGGGGTACACGAACGCCTGGCCGCCCCGTTGATGGATGGCGTGGGCAATCGCCTCCAGTTTCTCCTGATTGCGGGCCACCAGCAGCACAGTGGCGCCGGCGTCAGCCAGCTTGTCTGCCACCAGGGCGCCGATGCCGGAGCTGGCGCCGGTGAGCAGAATCACCTTGCCGTTGACCCGCTGTTGCAATGCTTTGCCCGGCGCCACGGCACGCTTGAGATGCCAGGCCCAGTGATCCCGGAGCCTGTTTACATAAGGCAGGACTTTGGGGGTTCTGAATTTCACGGCATTGGACATGATGGGGTCTCGACTGGATCCATGGAATGGGCGAATGCATCCAGTGTAACCTGAGCATATACTCGGAAATACTCGGGTTTCTCTGCTGGCAAGGTGTAGCGTTGTATGGGGCAGGTTCGCTGGAAAGTCTCTGATTTTACTGTCAAAAAAGAGCCCAGGCAGGCCCGCTCGAAAGCCTCGGTTCAGGCGATGGTGCAGGCATGTGCTCGGATTTTGGAGAGCCGGGGATACGCCGGGCTGAGCACCAATGCCATTGCGGAAGTGGCGGGTGTCAGCATCGGGTCGGTGTATGAGTACTTTCCCGGCAAAGATGCCATTGTGGCGCGGCTAGTGCAGGACATGGTGGCAGAGGCCAGGGCCATGCTGGAAGGTCGGTTAGCGCTGACAGACAGTCGCAATGACTTGAACAGCGCCATGCAATATTTTCTGGGCGCGATTTACCGGCTAATGCGCAAGCATCGAGAGTTATTGCGGGTGTTGGTTTTCCAGGTGCCTTACTTGCACCAGTTGCCAGCCACCCGGCAGTTGGAAATCGAATTACAGCAGGTTCTGATGGCAGGGCTGGATTATACGCGGGAGCAATATTCCCTGAACGCCCAGCAGCACACCTTGTACCTGATGACCACTTCCGTTGCCGGCACGCTGATGCACCTGGTGCTGGTGGCCCCGCCAGCCATGGACCCGGAAGGCATACTGGATGCGCTGGCAGAAAAAATGACAGCCTGGCTGATTGAGGGGTGAGGTTTTTATTGCCCAGTCTGTACACATTAATGACAAGCGATTGAGTGAAACCGGGAGCCCGATGAAAACAGTTTTAATACTGGTAGACGTGCAGAACGTGTACTACACAACACGGCAGGCCTTTAACCGCCGATTCGATTACAACACGTTCTGGTCCAGCGTGACGTCAGAGGGACAGGTGGTAAAAGCCATCGCGTATGCCATCGATCGGGGCGATAAAAAACAGCGCGAATTCCAGAATATTCTTCGTGCCATCGGTTTCGAAGTAAAACTAAAACCGTTTATTCAGCGCTCCGATGGTTCCGCCAAAGGCGACTGGGATGTGGGCATCGCGATTGATGCGCTGGAATATGCTACGGAGGTGGACCGCGTGGTGCTGGTTTCCGGGGACGGTGATTTCGATCTTTTGGTGGATAAGTTGCGAGTGGACAAGGGCAAGCATGTTGACGTCTATGGCGTCGCGCCACTGACCGCGGATTCATTGGCCCGTGCGGCGAGCCGGTTTGTTCCCATTGAGGGGGACCTTTTACTGTAATCGCGTTTTGACGGGGCAGTGTGGTTATCGGTGGTTGTCGCTTTACGCAATTTGCTACCCTGTGCCGTTAACGTGCCAGGAGAGATCGATGTCAGAAGCCGCCCTTGAAGCCTTGTCCGATATGATCACGGAAGCGCATACGCGCATCCAGCAGACCTACGAGCATATTAATCCAGTGGTGGGTGTGCGCCGTGGCATGCGTGATGTGGGTATTCCTGCCGATGCCATGACCATTGATTGCCTGCAGACGCGGGGACGCATTGTTCTGATACTGCATGATGAGCAGCCCGGTGTGCTTCTTTATCAGTTTGGCACTATTGATGAGGACGCCGGCGAGGATTTTCAGCGCATGGATCTGGCCGAGGTGAGTGCGGAGACGTTATTTACCTGGATGCAGGATTACTTTTCCGCCTGAGTCAGTCGGCAGGCGTTGGGGCCATTTACCAGCGTCAGTATTCCCCCAGCGTCAGAAAGGGCACCAGTGTCACCAGTATCAATACCGTGACGGCGATCAGCACCCCCAGCGCGCGGCCGGGCTGATCGCGCAAGCGGCCGCCCAACGTTGGCGCGGTGCCATCCCGCTGGGCTTCCTCGAAGCGTTCCCTTTCCCGCCGGGTGCGTTGCTGCTGATAGTCTTCCATTAACGCCTTGGCGCGCTCACGGTCTGTCGGGTTGGTGAGCCAGATGCCCCCCGAAGAAATGCCCCACAAGCTCGGTGTCGTTTCGTAGAACGGGATCTGCTGCTCATTCAACAGAGTGCGCACTTCCTCGGCCTCGTCGTCCGGTACCTGGCGCAAATTCAGCAGTAGTGTGGTCATGGCGTATCACCGTTGGTGGGGCGTGGTCGTTGTTGTCTGTCTCGGTGGCCATTATCGCATTTTCCCGCGCGTTTTTGCTTTCTTCCTGTCAGGGCTCCCTAGTACAGGATGAAGTGGCTGGCCCAGCCGCCGATATACAGGCCCACGCCGAACACGCCATGGTTGAGCAGGCTTTGCAGCCGGGCCTTGTTCGGTGCCGGGGTGCGCGAGGCGGCGATGCCGGCCCCCATGCCCGGCTGCATGAGCAGGAAAGGGGCCGCCACGGTAACCAGGCCGATCAGGATGGGTAGCCCGGCAGTAGGGTGGTCGATCCATGCCTGCCCTCCCGTGGCCAGTAGCAGGCTCGCAAAGACAATGCCGATCAGGTAGTGCGCCAGCCATCCGCTGACGGATTCTCCTGCTGCCGGTGGAGATTGAGTGATCGGGTTGTGCCGGAATTGGCCGTGGCGCATATGCAGTATCCAGCGCCCGACCAGCCCGTAGTTGGGGGCGGCAATGGCGAAGGCCCGTTGACGTAGTACGCCCCAGCCATCCATGACCAGGGTGGCGGTGATCCCGGTGATCAGGACAGCGAGCAAACAGGTGGTGGCAGTGGCCATTTCAGGTGCCTCGTTGAGGGTGTAGTGGTAACGTGCTACTTCAAGTCAACTTGAGGTCAAGGCCGTGCTGGATATTTCAGAAGTGGCGCAGCGTGCTGGATTGCCTGCATCGACCCTGCGCTATTACGAAGAGAAGGGATTGATCATGTCCACGGGCCGGCGGGGGATAAAACGCTTGTTTGCGCCTGTGGTGCTGGATCAACTGGCGTTGATTGCGCTGGGCCGGGCAGCGGGGTTTTCACTCGACGAAATCGGCGCCATGTTTGATGCCCGTGGCGAGCCACAGATTGACCGTCAAACCCTGGTAGACCGGGCGGATTCGCTGGACGTCACGATTCGCCGGTTGTCTGCCTGTCTCTTATACACATCTGACGCTGCCGACGAATAGAGAGG
>OJEF01000310.1_pt1 | contig 15267 bp, 16 predicted proteins | sample 1593041 | NCBI WGS metagenome assembly OJEF01 (sample SAMN05416790, study PRJEB24817) | seawater metagenome | isolation source: Sea water | place: Canada:Atlantic | collected 2013-11
CGAGATAGCGTAGCGTCTCGTGGGCTCGGAGATGTGTATAAGAGACAGTCCCTGTTTGCTCCAATATTCCTGAAGCTTAAAAATAATTTCTTGGAAGTTAAGCATTTTTTTTAATTTTAATTAATTATTATCGTATTTTACTTTGTTTCTTAATCACAGCAAGAAACTTACCAAATAATTTTTTTCCAAAAAAGGTAAATGAGATAATTAAAAAACATAGAATTAAAATTGGAAAATGACCGTATTTAATAAATGGCGTCCTACCAATAAAACCTTGTACATTTTGAGTAAGTGACCCACTTTCAAATTGGGGTAGTCTATTGATGACCTTACCTTTTTCATTAATAAAAGCAGTGACTCCAGTGTTTGTCGCTCGAAGCATCATCCTTCCTGTTTCAATTGCTCTTGCTTGTGAAATTTGTAAATGTTGTTCGGCAGCAATTGAATGGCCGTACCAAGCATCATTACTCATATTTAATAAAATGTTTGCACTGGGTAACTGGTTAATTACTTCATTCCCAAATACATCTTCATAGCAAATATTTATTGCTATTTTTTGCTGATCAAAATTCATAGGGAGCTGCCTTCTCTCGCCCCTTGATAAATCATTAAATGGCATATTCAGTAAATCTTCATATACGAAACCAAAAATACTTCTCAGTGGAACATATTCGCCAAAGGGGACTAAATGATATTTCCTATATTTCTGTGATCCATCTTTGCCAAATGAAATAGCAGAGTTATAAATATGACCTTCATCTCTTTCGATGACGCCTAAAATTATATTTCCACCAATTTTTTTCATATGTCCTTTAATTTTATTTAAATAATTTGATGGAATATATTCAAGTAAAAGTGGTATCGAAGTTTCAGGTAAAACAGTCAGTGGAGAATTACTTTTTAAAATTAAACTCTCATACTTATTTAATATTTTTTTAATTTTAGTCTGATCCCATTTTTCATCCTGTTTTACATTGCCTTGCAACAATGTCACCTCAATAGGTTCTCCATTTGGCTCTGTCCATTCAATTTTTTTTAGAAAATGACCTCCGCCCCAAATAATAATGATTAAAAAAATTATCCATAATCGTTGATGAGTTTTATGTAAAAAAAGAAATATTAAATGCGAGTTTAATATTAGAAGAAAGCTAACACCATAAATACCCATAATAGGAATATATCCAGCCAAAGGACTACTATCAACTTGAGAATAACCTAGAGTTAACCAGGGGAAACCTGTAAAAATCCAGGAGCGAACCCATTCAACTAGTGTAAAAATTGCTGCTACGAAGAGAGGCTGGCTTTTAAACTTTGGAAAAATTGAAAGAGATAGAAAAAAAAGAGATAGAAATAAACACAAGCTAAAAGTTGAGAGTCCTGCTGCTATTTCTGGCATACCCCCAAATTTTTGAAGGCAGATATATATCCAATAAATACCAAAAATAAAAAAACCCAATCCAAAAAATATACATTCCTTAAGAGGCAGATTATTTTTTTGGATTAACCAAAAAAATATGGTAAAAGCAAGAGGAAGAATGAGATAAAAATTAAACGGAGAGAAACTTAAAACTAATAAACCGCCAAGAAAAAAAAAGGATATATTTAAAACTTGTTTAGATAGAGGGGTCAAAAGTGTACTATTTAAGGTTGCAAAATAGTACTTTAACCTTAGTTGCTAAGCTTGTAAAAAACTAAAATAAGTTATCAGGGTTTTTAGTATCGAATTTTTGACCCTCAAAATTTGAGTTTTCATCAACATCATTTAAGAATACAACCGACTCAACGTATCCATCTATGATATCTAGTTCGGTGGTAGGAAAGTAATTTCCATTTCCATCGGTATTAAGGTTGTGGTAGTACCATGAACTCGCTATTATCTCATTAGATGATTTCATCTTTAAATCTAATTTTTTAGCTGGCTCGCCAATTAGCCCAACAATTTCTTCTGGCTTTAAAAGTCCAATAACATTAGCAAATTCAAGATAATCAGTAGGCATTTCATCGATGATTAGGTTGTTAGCATCAGCATCAGCATCAGCATCAGCAGCTTCATTATCATTAGCGAACGTGGATGAAAAACAAAATATTGAGAGTAAAGCGATAAAAATTTTCATAAAGTGTCCTATTAAAATTAGTAGAGTGCTAAATATTTATTTAAGTTCCACATTTTTATTTTGCTCAGAAATATTAATCTGCATGGAATGAATTTGTCTGCTATCAGAACGTATAATTGTCACATCTAATCCATCAAATGAAATTTTTTCTTCGTTTTCTGGCAGATAGCCAAATTTATGAGTTACTAAACCGCCAATCGTCGAAAAATCATTGTCTTCATAAGATGTTGCAAAGAAACTATTAAAATCTGAAATTTCTGTTGTTGCTTTAACACGAAACTGTCTCTGGTTTTCTTCAATAATATTGCCTTCCGTTTCATCATAATCAAATTCATCTTCAATATCACCCACAATTTGCTCAAGAACATCTTCAATAGTAACCATGCCAGCAACACCACCGTGTTCGTCGACAACAATTGCGATATGATTCCGCTTCGTTCTAAATTCTTTTAATAAAACATTTAATCTTTTAGATTCAGGGATAAATATTGGTGGCCTTAAAATATCTCGAATTTCAAACTCATGTTCAGATGTGAGCTTAAGTAAGTCTTTAGCGAGGAGAATTCCAATAATATTATTAATCCCTTCCTCAAAAACAGGAAATCTCGTATGAGCCGTCTCTATTACAAATGGAATGAATTCTTCAGGCTTCTTCGATACATCTATAGCGTCAATTTGTGATCTTGGTCGCATAATATCTCTGACTTGCATATCTGAAACATTTAAAACACCTTCAATCATCATTAATGCATCTGCATCAATCATGTTTTTATCAAAAGCTGACTTTAAAAGATCACCAAGTTGTTTTTTATCTCTTGGTTTTAATAGAAGGTTTCTTAGGTGTGATCCAATTTTTAATCTTTTTCTTTTCATAAATTCAACTATTTATAATCTTCATATGGGTCATCAATATTTAATTTGCTTAATATTTTTCTTTCTATTTTTTCCATTTTATCAGCATCTGTATTATTTTGATGATCATATCCTAAAAGATGCAAATATCCATGGATAATAAGATGTGTGTAATGATCTCGGATTTTTTTATTTTGGGCTTTTGCCTCCTTCTTTATAACGGGATGACATAAGACTAAATCTCCTTCAATTGGATCTTCCAACATTAAAAAAGATAAGATATTTGTAGCTGTATCTTTATTTCTAAATTGTTTGTTTAATCTTTGCGATTCATTTTCATTGACAATTCTGAGAGTAATTTTACTTTGATTTTTGGCTACAAAGCTCAACCATTCTTGGCATTGCTTTTTTGATATTTGTTTTCTTTTGTGAATTGTATCTTGGATAAATATAGAAAATGAATTTTTAAACTTCATTGTAAATATTAAAGTTTAAATTTTTCATAAGCATTAATAATTTTTTGCACTAAAGGGTGACGAACAACATCAACAGAAGTAAAAAAAGTAAATTCGATACCTTTAACAGATTTTAAAATTTCTTGTATTTCAATGAGCCCACTCTTTTGTGATTTTGCAAGATCAATTTGAGTTACATCACCAGTAATCACTGCCTTTGTTCCAAAGCCGATACGGGTCAGAAACATCTTCATTTGTTCGGGCGTTGTATTTTGTGCTTCATCAAGAATTATAAAGCTTTGATTAAGTGTCCTTCCTCTCATATAAGCTAAAGGGGCTACCTCTAATATGCCTTTATCAAACATTTTAGTGACGTTGTCATAACCAGCTAAATCATATAACGCATCATATAAAGGTCTTAGGTATGGGTCTACTTTTTGTGCAAGGTCACCAGGAAGAAAACCTAGATTTTCTCCTGCCTCAACAGCAGGCCTTACTAAAACTATTCTTTTAACTTTTTCTTTATTGAGTGCGTCAACGGCAGAAGCAACTGCAAGATATGTTTTTCCGGTTCCGGCAGGGCCAATACCAAAATTGATATCATTGGCTTGAATATTGTTAAGATAACTAACTTGCATAGGCGTTCGACCTTGTAAATCAGTTTTTAATGTATGAAGCTGGGGTGAGTCTTTCGTATTACCATTTTCTTTTTGGTTTAGCTCTACAAGGCTTAATTGAATATCTTCAGTCAGGATAGCCCTTGTCGCTCTTAGATAAATACTTTCAAGCAATTGAGATGCGAGTAAAACTTTTCTTTCATCTCCATTTAGAACAAATAAAGAGTTTTTTCTGCTTATTTTAATATCTAACCCAACACTTATTTGAGAAATATTTTCGTCAAGTGGACCACATAAGTTCGCTAGTTTTTTGTTGTCTTGTGGTGAAAGATTTAATTCTGTTTTCATATTCTTAAATTAATTCTCCAACAAGAGATTTACCTAAAATTTTCATCACTTTTACATTTACAAATTTGTTTAATAAATCTTTTGACTCTTTAAATTCAATAATTCTATTGTTATCAGTTTTTCCTAATAAGACACCGGGTTTCTTTTTTGAAAAATGATCAATTAAAACTCTATGTGTGGTGCCAATCATTTTATTTGTGTGATACGCACCTTGTTTGATATTAAATGACTGAATTTCATGTAATCGCTCAAGTTTTTCTTCGTCCGTTGTTTCGTCTTTAAGATAGGCTGCTGGTGTACCTGGCCTTTTACTATAAATAAAACTAAAGGAGTAATCAAAATCTAGCTCGGTAAATAATTTTTTGGTTAAATTAAAATCACTTGTTGTCTCAGTAGGAAAACCAATAATTAAATCTGTAGTTAATGAGATATTAGGTAGTTTCTTTCTAAGTTTTTTTATAATCGATTTATATTCTAATATTGTGTAGTTTCTCTTCATTGCCATCAACACTTTATCGGAACCAGATTGAACCGGTAAGTGTAGATGATTAGCTAATTTTTTAATGTTGCCAAAACAGTCAATAAGGTGATCATTCATTTCATTAGGATGGCTAGTTGTAAAGCGAATTCTTTTCACTTCTTCAATTTCAGAAATATATTCAATCAGGGATGCAAAATTTGCAATTTTTCCGTTATTCAAAAGCCCTCTGTAACCATTTACATTTTGGCCTAAAAGTATAATTTCAGATGCCCCTTGCATTGTCAGTTGGATAATTTCGGTGATGATATCGTCTAATGGCCTTGAGATCTCTTCTCCTCTTGTATAAGGAACGACACAAAAAGAACAGTATTTACTGCATCCCTCCATAATTGAAACCATTGCAGATGGGTTTTTACTCTTTGAGGTAGGTAAGTTATCAAACTTTTCAATTTCTGGGAATGAAATATCAATTTGTGGTTTACCTGTCACCTCCCTTAAATTGATAAGCTCAGGCAATCTGTGAAGTGTTTGTGGACCAAAAACAGCATCAACATAGGGCGCACGTTTAATTATTTCCTCACCTTCTTGACTCGCAACACAACCACCTACAGCAATTTGTATATGCGGCTTTGTTTCTTTTAGTTTTCTATATCTTCCCAAATCGCTGAAAAGCTTATCTTCTGCTTTTTCTCTGACTGAGCAAGTATTTAAGACAATTAAATCTGCATCTTCTGGAGAATTTGTACGAGATAAATTATTTTTAGACGCTAAAATATCTTCAATTTTTTCAGAATCATACTCGTTCATCTGACAACCAAAAGACTTTACAAATACTTTTTTTGACATGGTGATTTAAAATATTGATTTTATAATTTTGAATTATAACTTTTTTTGTATGCAAGACCTATGTATATAACATGTTTAATAGAGTAACATTTTGCTATGGATAACTTCCCAATATTTTTGGAAATTAAAAATAAACCTGTTTTAGTAATAGGTGGAGGAGGTATCGCTTTAAGAAAAATCAAGTTATTGATTAAGTCGAAACCTAATATAAAAGTAGTGGCTAATAATTTTTGTGATGAAATTTTAGACTTAAAAGATATGCATTCAATAGATATTATTCAAAAAGATTTTCATCCTAATGATATTAAATTTCCAATAATTATTATTGCTGCAACAAATAATAAATCATTAAATAAGCAAATTTCTCAACTCGGTTTAAAGAAAAAAATTCCAGTCAACGTAGTTGATCAACCCTCGCTATGCACATTCACTATGGGTTCAATTGTTGAAAGGGGTTCATTAGTTATCGCTATTTCTAGTAGTGGAAAAGCACCTGTGCTGGTTAGGCAGCTTAGAGAGAAAATTGAAATGATGATTCCCGATTCTTACAAAGATCTAGTAGATTTGGCAGGGAGCTTAAGGGATAAAGTAAAAAAAGCTATAAAAGTTAATAATAAAAGAAGAATCTTTTGGGAGAAATTTTTTGATGTTGAAAATATTCAGTCTTTTTTAAAACAAAATAAAACATTAGCCAAAAGATTTAATTCCTTACTTAGCAGTATGAAAGATGATACGGGGGAGGTTTATTTGGTTGGTGCGGGACCAGGAGAGAGGGACTTGCTGACTATAAGAGCTCTGCATTTAATGCAAAAATGTGATGTTTGTATTTATGATAATTTAGTCTCGGATGAAGTGGTTGAATTAGTTCGTCGAGATGCCGATATGATTTTTGCTGGAAAAAAAAGAGATCAACATACATTCAGTCAAGAGAAAATAAATAACTTACTAGTTAAATACGCTAAAAAAGGTAAAAAAGTTTTAAGACTTAAAGGGGGGGACCCATTTATTTTTGGTAGGGGAGGTGAGGAAATAGCCTCGCTTATGTCACACAATATAAACTTTCAGGTCGTTCCCGGAATTTCAGCTGCGAATGGTGTTGCTGCTTATGCAGGTATACCACTGACACATAGAGATTATGCCCAAAGCTGTTTATTCTTGACAGGTCATTTTAAGGATGGAAAGGTTGATTTTGATTGGCCAAAACTAATTACAGAGAAGCAAACTCTAGTGATTTATATGGGCTTACTTAGTCTACCTGATTTTATAAGAGAGCTGGTTGGACATGGTCAAAAGAAAACAATGCCTGTTGCTGTGATTGAAAGCGGGACCACAAATTCCCAAAGGGTGATAGTTGGCAATATAGGTAATATAAAGAGCAAGGTTACTCGCTCAAAGATTAAATCACCTGCACTTATTATTATTGGTGAAGTAGTGAAGTTAAGAGATCAGCTAAAATGGTTCAAGTAAGTTTATGCTCTTATGATCGGAATTGTAATTTTCGCTTCAAGCCCTTTATCTTTTTTATTTGAGATTAGCTCTAATTTTCCATCATGAGCCTTTACAATTCTATCTGCAATTGATAAACCTAATCCACACCCCCCTTCATTACCTCTAGCTTCATCAAGGCGCTCAAATGGCTTTAATAACCTATCAAGCTCTTTATCAGGTATTCCAGGACCATCATCAACCACACTAATTGTAAAAGACTCCTCTTTGAGGGTTGCAATAAGAACAACCTTTCCCTTTGCATAAAAGAAAGCATTATTAATTAAATTATCTAAACATCTTTGCAATGCTAAAGATCTCAGATCAATAAAAAGTTTTTTTGGTATATCAATTTTTATATTTCTTTTTCTTAATATAAATTTTTGACCCATCCTTAAATGCTTCACTTGGATGTTGTTAAGAAATTTGCCTAAATTGACTGGACTTTTTGGTTCATCTTCGAAGCCTCGAGCAAAATCAAGAAACTGGTTAAGAATATTATTAATTTCTAGAATATCCTCTTCCATACTCTTTTTGAGATCATCTGATTTTTCTGGAAGCATTTCTGATGCAATTCTTAAGCGTGTCAGAGGCGTTCTAATATCATGAGATACGCTTGCAAGTAAAAACTTTCTTTCTTGACTTGCTTTTTTTAAATTATCTAACATTTCATTGAAAGCGACATTCAAATCACTAAATTCAACTAAATTATCATATGGAAGTTTTTCAGCAGATAAGCCTTTCCGAACACTTTCGGCTGCTTCAATTAATCTGTTTAAACGCCTATTGATTCTCTCAGTTGTCATGTAGGAGGCAACGAGTGCTATTAATGCGATAATAGTTCCCCAACCTATCCAATGCCATGGAAATGGCCTGTCTACAATTGTGCGGGGGATTACCACCCAAAATAATTCACTATTTAACTCAAAACTGACCCATATTCCTTCAATGGAAAAATGATTAATAGCAATAAGTGTTCCAAGTGGGAGTCTCTGGGTAACTTTTTGGATAACAAGTTGAAGAAATGGGTCATCTGGTATTGGTTCAATTTGTTCAAAGAAATGGGCGGGATATATCCTGACATTTCCCATAGCTGAAAGCTCATTCAAAAGTTGAACTCTTTTATTCGAAGCTGAAGCCGCCATGGATGCTTTAGTAAAGTTTACAATGGTAGATATTTCTAGGGCTAAAGCTTCTGCTCTCGGCTCTCTTTCGTAAATATCAAATATTTTAAGGGATACGAGCTGAGTTGTGATCAATAATAATGCAATTATTAAAGAAATCCTGGTAAGGAGATTCTTTGGTAGGTATTTCAATTACTGAGGTTCTCCATCAGGATCAAAGATATAACCATACCCCCATTTAGTTTGGAGATATTTAGGTTTGTTAGGATTATCTTCAATTAATCTTCTAATTCTTGATATTTGTACATCAATACTTCTATCAAAAACATCTAACTCTTTCCCTTTGGCTAGTTGCATTATTCTATCTCTGGATAAAGGTTGTTTTGCATGATCGGTAAAAACTTTTAACAAGTCAAACTCACCTGCTGTAATAGAAATATTTTTACCTTCATGAGAAAGGCTTCGATTTTCTGTATTGAATTCGAATGAACCGAAACGAATGACTTGTTTTGGGGATGAAACACCTAAAGTTGTCTGCCTTCTGATAATCGCATTAATGCGCGCGAGAAGCTCTCTAGGACTAAAAGGTTTTGGTAGATAATCATCGGCTCCCATTTCAAGGCCAACAATTCTATCAACCTCGTCACCTTTGGCAGTTAACATGATAATAGGCACATTGATATTCTTAGCTCGATATCTTTGACATAAATTAAGACCTGATTCTTCAGGCATCATTAAATCAAGAACAATTAAATCAATAGAATTAGCATCTACAATAACATCGAGTGCTGAACCACCATTAGCCGTAAAGACATTTAAATTTTGATCCGTGAGGTATTTTGCAGTGAGCTCAAGTATTTTTGGGTCATCGTCAACAAGAGCAATGTTTGGTTTATTTTGAGCCATAGGTAATTGTATGATTATATTAAGGTATATAATATGCTATAAAAGCCAAATCAGCATATTTAAATCGTTACAGTTCTGTTACAAATTGACCATTTATTGTAATATTAGGTTAACATTCTGGTAGCAAAATGATTGACCGTATAGAGGAAAGGCATTAACTTAATTTGAATAAAATTATTCTTTTACCGCTTTTATTTATGACCTGGAACGCCAGTGCAGAGGTTGACTTAATGAAAGTCAGAAGCACAAACTCAAATCAATCCATCGAGCTAGAAGAGATACATAACGCGCTTTCTAACTTCTCAAAATCAGAAGATAAAGTAAATATAATATATGAACAGCGAAGAAGAGAGATGCTTGAAAGTGTTGAAAGAAGGTTTATTTTATGTGACTCTGATAATAATGAGCAGTTAGACGTTTATGAAACTACAGTATGCCTTCCTCAGATTGCAAGGCAGTTTAGAAGGGTAGATACCGACAATGATAATTTAATTAGTTTTGATGAGATGGCTATTCTAGCAAAGGCCTATCAAGATAATATAAATTCTAATCAAGATGCAAATTCTCAGACAGTTAAAATTAACGATAAACCATCACCAGCAACAGCACAAAAGAAAAAAACTAAAACCAAAGAAATTAATTAAATTTCATTAAACTTTATCTTTATGAGTAGACTCAATAGTTAATGATTGAGATTACTTCAAATAACAGCTTTTTAAATTTAAAAGATGAGCTCTCGCAGTTAAACATTAATTCATCTTTTTTATCTTATGCATTTCACAGCTCACTCGAGACTTCTGGCTCTGTTGGAAAAAACACGGGCTGGGTACCATTCCCTATTATTGCAAAATCAGAAGGAAAGATTGTTGGCTTTATGCCTATATATCTTAAGGAGCATTCATATGGAGAGTATGTATTTGACTGGTCATGGGCGGAGGCTTTTCATAAAAGTGGTTTAAATTATTATCCAAAAATGATTTCAGCTATCCCTTTCAGCCCTATCACTGGATCCAGAATCATTGCAGATAATCTTGATATTAAAAAGATGATGATAAAGGCATTAGAAAAAATTTTACTGGATCATAAAATTTCTTCGTGCCATATATTATTTCCTAGTAAACAAGATGCCGACTTATTTAAAGATATGGGTTGGTTACAAAGAGAGGGGGTTCAATTCAGGTGGGAAAATAAAAAATACGATAACTATGCACAGTTTTTATCAAATCTTTCCCATAACAAGAGAAAAAAAATAAAACAAGAAAGAAAGAAAATCAATAATTTAAGTATTGATGTCAGTGTTAAACAAGGTAAATTAATATCGAGTGAAGATATCGAGTTTTTTTATGCATGTTATTGCAATACTTACATGCTTCATAATTCATCCCCTTACCTTACAAAAGAATTTTTCTATCAATTAAATAATAATATGCCTAACAATATTGTGTTAATGATTGCGGAGCAAGGAGGGAAGAGATTAGCAAGTGCACTCAATATTATCAGTGAACAATGCCTTTACGGAAGGTATTGGGGAGCACTAGAATATATACCTGGCTTGCATTTTGAACTTTGTTACTATGCTGGGCAAGAGTTTTGTATTCAAAATCAATTAAAGTACTTTGAAGGTGGTGCCCAAGGTGAGCATAAATTAGCAAGAGGATTCGACCCATTTAAGACTTACTCAAATCATTTTATTGCAAATTCTGAATTTAAAAGTGCAATCGAAAGTTTTTTAAGTAAAGAGAAAACACATATGACAATGTACGCTAATGAATTAGAAGATAGGTCGGCTTTTAAGAAAAGCCTATCTAACTGAGAATAAAACCAACAACGAAATATAGTATAAGGCCTAATAAGAATACTAAAGTAAAACCAATTAAAATATAACTTGATACACCATTCTTCTGAATGTAATCATCATCTTCATTGAATTTTTTATTTGATTGAATTCCACAAAACGCAGCTAAAACACTTTTGATAATCAGTAAGATATTTTTCATATTTATCTAAAAAGATGGTGGTGATGGAGAGACTTGAACTCTCGACCTCAGGATTATGAATCCTGCGCTCTAACCACCTGAGCTACATCACCAATAATTTAAATTTAGCGTGAGATTATATTTTTATAGACAACTAAAGTCAAAGTGTAATTAAACATTAAACCTAAAATGAACAACATCTCCATCCTGAAGGATGTAGTCTTTTCCTTCTAGACGAAGTTTACCGGCTTCTTTTGCTTTTTGTTCCCCACTTAAATCAATATAGTCTTGGTATGAAATTACCTCCGCCTTTATAAAGCCTTTTTCAAAATCGGTATGAATAACCCCAGCACCTTCAGGGGCTGTGGCCCCTATTTTAACTGTCCAAGCCCTTACTTCTTTAACCCCAGCAGTGAAATATGTTTGCAACCCCAAAAGCTTATAAGAAGCCCTAATCAATCTATTTAACCCTGGCTCACTCAACCCTAATTCACTTAGAAAAATTTCTTTTTCTTCATCTTCTAGGTCAGCTATATCTGATTCTATTTTTGCACAGACTGTTACAACGGGAATATCAAGCTTTTGAGCGTAAGAGCTTAATTCATCCAGAGAAGAATTATCTTTGAAACCATTTTCATCTACATTGGCGACAAACATTATTGGTTTAATTGTGATTAGGCAAAGTGGCTTAATCAGTATAACCTCTTCATCCGTCAACTCTACTGTTGATGCAAGGCTACCATCATTAAAAACTAACTGAATTTTTTTATATAACTCTAATAATTTTTGGGAATCTTTATCACCTGACTTAGATTTTTTTGACTCTTTTTGAATTGCTTTATCAAGCGTCTCCATATCAGATAAAATTAATTCAGTATTAATGGTTTCAATATCAGATAAGGGATTGATGCGTCCTGAAACATGAATAATATTTTCATCATCAAAACATCTAACAACATGCATGATTGCATCAGTCTCTCTGATATTAGCTAGAAATTTATTGCCTAACCCCTCTCCTTTGGAAGCTCCAGCTACTAAACCTGCAATGTCTACAAACTCTACCGTAGCAGGCTGAGTTTTTTCGGGTGATACTATGTTTTCAAGTTTTGAAATTCGTTGATCTGGGACTTCTACGATGCCAACATTTGGCTCAATGGTACAAAAAGGATAGTTTTCAGCATCAATACCTGCCTTAGTGATAGCATTAAATAGCGTTGATTTTCCAACATTTGGCAGCCCTACAATTCCACATTTCATATATTAATTTCCAAAATATTTAAGCTGAGTGCAGATTCAACATTGCTTTTTCAAACTGACCGCTCTTAAGAAGCGAAAATATTTTATAGCTGTTCAGTATTGAATCTTCAATTAGCTCATTTTCTTTTTTTAAAGGAGGTTTTAATACAAAATCACTTACTTGATTCTTGTTTCCAGGATGACCAATGCCAATACGAATTCTCCAGAAATTTTTACTTTTTATTGACTCAGTAATACTTTTTAGACCGTTATGCCCACCTTCACCGCCACCGAGTTTTAGTTTGATCTTTCCAGGTTCAATATCTAATTCATCATGGATAACAAGAATTTCTTCCGGACGAATTTTGTAGAAATTAGCAACAGCTGCAAGTGATATTCCACTTTCGTTCATAAACGTTGTTGGTTTAAGGAAAAAACAGTTGCCGTCATCGGTATATTTAGCAATATCACCACTGAATTTTGCATTATGTTTTAGATTAAGTCGGTGATTATTGGTTACAAAATCAATCCACCAAAATCCACAATTATGGCGAGTATTTTGATATTTTTCTCCAGGATTACCTAAGCCAGCAAAGAGTTTTATTTTGTTCATTGAAGTTAGAATAGCGCACTTACAACTAAGAGCGCTATAAAATTGTACTAATCTTTTTTGTCACCGCCATCATCAGCAGCTTTGTCGTCACCACCTTCAGCAGCTCCTCCTTCACCTTCAGCAGCTCCTCCTTCACCTTCAGCAGCTCCTTCTTCACCTTCAGCAGCTACAGGTGTTTCATCGACCACAACCTTAGGCTGAGATATAGAAGTAACAGTAGGATCATTATCTTCAGATAAGGTAGTTAGCTCTACGCCCTCCGGGACTTTTATGTCTGATAAACGAATAGAGTCACCAATAGATAAAGCGATCATATCGACTTCTATATAAGTTGGTAAATCTTTAGGTAAACAAGAAATATCAACATCGACCATGATATGAGAAACTACCCCACCTTCTAGTTTTACACCAGGAGCGACATCTTCGTTTAAGAAGTGGAATGGAATTTTTACACTTAGTTTCTTGTTTTCATCAATTCGTTGAAGATCAATATGTTGAATATTGTTTCTAACAGGATGCATTTGATAGTCTCTAAGAAGAACGGATTCTTTTTTACCACCCAAATTTAGAGTAAGAATAGATGCATGAAAAGCTTCATGTTTAAATTGCATAAATAAATCTTTAGCATTTAATTCAATGCTTTTTACATCATCTTTTCCCCCATAAAGAACACCGGGAACCTTTCCTTCATGACGAAGACGGCGGCTCGCACCCGTACCTTTCGACTCTCTTAATACTGCATTTATCTCAATTTTCATTATGAACTCCTAAAAATTAAATAGACTCGCGACCAGGTCTATTTAGTTATTTAAATTACTCAGCATTCTAAAAAAGCTTTTATTTTTAATCTATAAATAACGAGCTTACAGAATCTTCGTGGCTAATTCTCTTTATTGTCTCAGCTAAAATTTTAGCAACTGACAGCTGCCTTATTTTTTCACAGCCTCGAGCATTTTTTTCAAGCGTAATTGTATCAGTAATTACAATTTCATCAAGCTCAGACAATTGAATTGATTCAATGGCTTTCCCTGAAAAAATAGGATGCGTGGCGTAGGCAACGACTTTTTCTGCCCCTTTCTTTTTTAATGCTAATGCTGCCTCACAAAGTGTATTTGCTGTGTCAACAATATCATCGACAATAATGCATGTGCGGCCATTCACATCACCTATGATATTCATAACCTCAGACACATTAGGTTTTGGACGTCTTTTGTCTATAATTGCTAAATCACTTCCTAGAATCTTCGCCATCGCTCTTGCTCTAACGACTCCTCCAACATCTGGTGAAACAATTACAGCATCTTCATAGCTTTGTTTTTTTAAATCTTCAAGTAAAACAGGAGTTGAGTAAATATTATCAACTGGTATTTCAAAAAAACCTTGGATTTGATCTGAATGCAGATCCATCGTCAAAAGTCTATCAACACCAACGCCAGTAAGCATGTTGGCAACTACCTTTGCAGTAATAGCAACTCTGGCTGATCTAGGTCTTCTATCTTGTCGTGAGTAGCCAAGATAAGGAATGGCTGCTGTGATTCTTGCAGCAGAAGATCTTCTAAGTGCATCGACCATCACCATTATTTCCATTAGATTGTCGTTTGTGGGGAAACTGGTGGACTGCAAAATGAAAACATCTTTTCCTCGAACGTTTTCAAGAAGCTCTAGCATAGTTTCTCCATCACTAAAATTACCGACGGTGGCTTCACCAAGTTTTAAACCTAAATTAGAGGCAACTTTTTTTGCAAGGTCTTTATTGGCATTCCCAGTAAAAACCATTAGATTTTCGTTTTTCACAAATACCCCCGTATTTTTAAAAATTGGCTGGGGAGGAAGGATTCGAACCTTCGCATGCATGGATCAAAACCATGTGCCTTAACCAGCTTGGCGACTCCCCATTTAACTTAAACATCGTAAAAAGGATGTTTAGATAACCCTTTAACAACAAAACTTTTTATATCTATTGGTTTTTTTTCATTAATGAATGGTATTTTTTTTATATCCACTATTTTTACAAAAACACTTGAACCTGTCCCTGAAATTTTAGCTAACCCAAAATTACTCATCCAGCTTAATAATTTTTTCATCTTTAAATTTTTTTTAGTGATTGTAGATTCTAAGTCATTAGATTCTTGCTCAAGTTTTTCACTAAAATAGGTCGTTATTTTCCTGTCTCTTATACACATCTCCGAGCCCACGAGACGCTACGCTATCTCG
>OJEF01000316.1_pt1 | contig 15212 bp, 15 predicted proteins | sample 1593041 | NCBI WGS metagenome assembly OJEF01 (sample SAMN05416790, study PRJEB24817) | seawater metagenome | isolation source: Sea water | place: Canada:Atlantic | collected 2013-11
AGATAGCGTAGCGTCTCGTGGGCTCGGAGATGTGTATAAGAGACAGCTTCAATACAGTCAGATATTACAAGGACAACGACAAATATCAGGCGCAGACAGTGCCTCGGGATTTTAAGGCGGTGGCGAAGGTGCTGGACCGCGCTGCGCACAGCTACAACTACGGAATACGCGCTTACTATTTCGCTATGGCCGCACTTGTCTGGTTTATTAACGACTGGTTCTTCATGGCTGCCTGCGCAGTAGTCATATTCGTGCTCTATCGCCGCGAGTTTATGTCTAGCTCACTGCAGGCTATGGTCGACGCCAGACAGATTGGCAACGTCCATGACGAAGACGAGATTAAGTTCGACTAGTGGTGAGTCGTTTACGCCCCCTCAACGCTAAACAACTAGAATTGATCGGCGGGAAAATCATCCACTTGTATTGCTAGATCTCTCGCCGCTTCGGCTGCCAGATAGGCGTCAGCCTCGGGCTTAGAACAAACCTTCTTCTTAACCGCCGTTTTAACCAAGACGCTTAGGTCACTGCTGTCGGTTAGATCCCCATCCTTCAAAGCCTGCCGAATCGCATCTCGAGTGGCTTTAGTTGCTTGCAGTTTCGTGAAGGCATCTTCGATAATGAAACTTGGATCGCTAGCGTCCTTACCAATGTACATAGGCTCGCTAATTCGGTCTCGAAGAGGTGAATCGCTGAACATAGTCTTTACCATGATCTGTTCAAGCGCGTCATTCGGCAGCTTGTAACGCCTACCATAAGGGAAGACCACAAGCTTCAGCAGCCAGGCAATGGGCTTATTGGGCAAATTTTCGAAGAATTCGCTAAACGCAATCTGACAGTTGTACATCGCCAATTGAATATTCCAATCTACATACGGCAAGTCTTCTCGATTGCTGCCATTATCTGAGTAGTACTTCAACACAGCGGTAGCTAGATAAAGATTACTAAGCACATCGCCAAGTCGTGACGAGAGTCGTTCTTTGCGCTTCAGCGCACCGCCTAGCAACATCATGGAGATGTCTGAGACCAATGCCAGAGAAGAGCTCATGCGGGTTATCTGTCGATAGTGTTTCGCCGTTGCATCACGCGCTGGTGCCCGCGCGACCATACCAAACGTGAGACTAAGACTGAGCGTGCGTACGAAGTTGCTAAAACAGTAGCCAGCGTGACGAAAGATGAGACTATCGAACTCCTTCAGCCCCGCTTCGCTGTCGCTGTCTTGCGCTGCCTGCATCTCGCGGAAGATGAATGGATGGCAACGGATCGCGCCCTGACCAAATATAATCAAGTTTCGCGTCAAAATGTTCGCGCCCTCAACCGTGATCGCGATAGGCACGCTCATGTAGGCATAGGCTAGATAATTGGCTGGCCCTAAAATTAGACCCCGGCCACCGTGTACGTCCATGGCGTCCTGCACCACCTTACGTGCGTTCTCGGTCATGTGGTATTTTGCTATAGCGGACACCACAGAAGGCTTGACATGTAGATCGACAGCGCCGGCGGTCATGACGCGAGAGGCTTCTAACTGATAGGCGTAACCTGCGATGCGCGCGAGCGCCTCCTCTATCCCCTCAAAATTTCCAATTGGCATATTGAACTGTGTTCGAATGCGCGAATACGCACCGGTTAGCCGGTAGCAGACCTTAGCAATTGCCGTACTGAGCGCGGGAAGCGATATGGCGCGACCTTCGGAGAGGCAATCGACAAGCATCTGCCAACCCTTACCTGCGTAGTCTGGCCCGCCGATAATCCAATCTAGAGGAATGAAGACATCCTTACCCTGGGTCGGACCGTTCATAAAAGCCATGCCCATCGGAATATGCCGATTACCATGAACCACCCCTGGATGATCAGTCGGTATCAAAGCAACGGTAATGCCCAGATCGGTCTCATCTCCCAGCAAACTATCCGGATCGAACATCTTAAAGGCTAAGCCTAATACAGTGGCAACTGGCGCCAAGGTGATATAGCGCTTGTTCCATGTCACAGACAAGCCGAGGCATTCTTTGCCGTTGTACTCCCCCTTGGAAACGATGCCAACATCTATGATCGCCCCCGCATCACTGCCCGCTTCCGGACTAGTAAGGCCGAAGCAGGGAATTTCAGAACCATTAGCTAGCCCCGGCAGATAACGCTGCCTCTGCTCATCGGTGCCATACTTTAAGAGCAGTTCAGCCGGGCCCAAAGAGTTTGGCACCATAGCCGTCACCGCAGCGCTGCTGCTCTTGGTGGCCAGCTTGGTAACAATGCTGGAATGCGCGATAGCTGAGAACCCTAGACCACCATATTCCTTCGGAATAATCATCCCGAGGAAACCCGCATCCTTCATGTATTGCCAGGCCTGGGGCGACATGTCTTTGTCATGTTGCACGATCTGCCAATCATCAAGCATGCAGCACAGAGTCTCAGTCTCGTTATCGAGAAATGCCTGCTCTGCCTCGCTTAGTTCGGGTTTCGGATAATTCAGTAGTTCGTCCCAATCTGGATCACCCTGAAATAGCTCTACTTCCCACCAGACGTCACCGGCCTCCAATGCTTCCATCTCCGTACGGCTCATTGGCGGCAGCACGCTGCGAAAAAACTTGTACAGCGGCTGCGTCATCAATTGCATTCGCAGATCAGTAGCGATATAGAAAAAATCAACCAATAAAAGGAGTAGCCAAGGTAACCAGGCGAATCCAGCATAGAACGTCATGGCTAGCAGAAGCACTAATACGGAAACGAGAATGGTAGACATGCGAGCGCGCCTATAGGCGAATACCCAAATCAAGGCTAATGCAATTAAGGACTGAACTAAAGTGCTCATACTTTCCTAGCTTCGTGGCGATTCGATCTGCAAGGTAATGACAAGCTAACCGACATTACTGAATGATACCGATTTTTCTGGCTAGTCTATTGAATAGACTGTTCGGTTTCGGCAACTGATAACCGGCGCTATCAGGAACCCAGTAAGGTTCGCGAAAATTCAATTGCTTAGCCGTACTATTCATCGGCGTGTAATACTTACAATCCGCGAAATAGTAGTGGGTTACTTGCGAGTGTCGAGACCGAGCCAAGTCTTTCTGCGGCGCGCCCCCGTGTAAAAGATTGGCGTGCCAGATTAGCGCATCACCTTTCTTAATGACCCCATATTCCCCTTCTAACTTTTCCTTCTCAACTAGTTGCGCAATATGTTCCTCGTATTTGTGGTAGTTGTGATAGCCCGGCTCGAGATCGAAATCATCCATTGAATACTCGTGCAGCTTGTGACTTCCGGGGTAATACAATAGCGGACCATTGTCTTCATCGACATCTTCCAAGGCCACCCAAACGCCAACCATAAAGTTGCTCGGTATTGAATTGAAGTGGATCGTGTCTGAGTGCGTAAACTGCCGCGTGCCAATGGGAAAATTCAAAGTCTGAAATGGCAACGATTGCCGACCCAGTAGCTGCTGCAACGCACCCGCAATATTTGCGTTTCTAGCCAGCTGCCTGACTTCGTCTACAGTTTTCCAACCATCTTGAATTCTTGCTGGCAGTGTCGGGTTCTGTTGATAGTCTTCAGGATAGAGCGGCTGAAGTTTCTCCTTGATGCTATCGAGCATGGACTCGTCGAGATCAAAGTCGGCAATTAGGTACCCACGTTCATGGAACTCGGCTACCTGAGACTCAGATAAAACTGCATCGCTGCTTTTTTTAGCGTTTTCTTTTTCCATTTCTACTAAGGCCTCTTACCTAAGGCACGCTGCATCACCTCGTTTTGGATTGTCATCATATGACCGATGGAGCGACGCCAGTATTCGGAGTTATGCGTTCCATGATCCTGCATATAGTCAAACGGCACATTGTTTAGCATCAATAGCTGCGCCATCTCGCGTGCTACTTGCACTAGGCCATCCTCGGTTCCAGAATCCATATAGATGTGCGGCATCTGGCTTCTGGGAACCTCATAGATAATCGTAAAAGGGTCGTAGGCCTCGGCCTGCTCGGCTGTTGCGAAGTCGACTCCCTTGGGTGTGCGCTCACCCTGCGTGCTAAAACCCGGTATATCGATAATCTTCGAGATAAAAGCATCTGCCTCATCGATCCGGGCCTGACGCTGTGGTTCTGTTGAAGCCGATTCGCGATTCGCGCCAGCGCGGATTGCAGCAGCAGCCGCACGCGCATGGCCCAAGGCGCCACTGGTGCTTCCGATAGAGACAAATAATTCGCTGTTCCGAAGACCCAGTGAGTAAGCCCCAAAGCCCCCCATAGACAGTCCGGAGATGGCTCGACCTTCTCGTCTGGCTTCCGTGCGGTATCTCGAATCCACATGACCGATCACATCATCGACAATATAGTCTTCCCAATTGTTGGTCTGCCCCTGAATGCTGGACGCATAATTGATAAACCAGCTATTTCCTGCATCGGGCAATACAACGATTAGATCATTCAATTCACGCGCATAGAATGCTGCCGCCAGGTTTCGCCCCCATACCGTGTAATTTTGCATATAACCATGCAACAGATAGAGAACAGGATACTGCGTATCGCCCTGATAATAGCCTTCGGGTAAGACGATATCGAACTTCATCCGCCGATTTATGGCTGGACTGTAGAATTCGACGGTTTGCAGGCCCGGAGGAATGGGAGCAGCGACCGGCATTAATTCACTGACATTCTGAGCAGTGACTTGCCCTACGATCAGCTGCGCCAGCAGCACAATGCCTAGGAGTAACGCTTTGTAGGATACGATCTCTTTCATAGCTTTTTCTTGCCGTTCAACTGCTTTTGACAATTTTGTAACAGTCCTTGAGTTTACCGCAAAACGCGAGCTGCTTCCCGCGTTTCTATTTCTCCAAAGGCGCGCTCAATGCTATATTCTAGGGCTATGAAGAAGGAACACGCATTACACCGAGACAAACCCACTCGCATCTCTGTATTATTTTCCGTATTTATTTTCTGCTCGTCTGTTGTTGTGGCTGAGGATACGGGCGAGCAGCTATTCCTGAATAACTGTGCAGAATGCCATCAGCGCGATGGCAAAGGGATACCAAATATCTATCCAGCCTTAGCAGGCAGCGAAGTGGTGCGAGGAAGTAGTGTGGATGTTGCGCTAGTGATGCTCATCGGACGCGGCGAAATGCCTTCATTCGCCGGCGCAATCTCCCATGAAGACATGGCGAGCATCATCAACTACGTTCGGAATGCCTGGGGGAACAGCGGGGAAGAAATTTCCGCTCAGAGGATTGAAAATCTTCGGTAAGACAGGGACCGAAGCTTCCTAGCATTGAGCATTTTTGTACCAGAATCTGGAAATAGCAGAGTTTGTCCTTTCCATGATAAATGTCGCCCCTGTACTAAGCACCTATCCTGTTTCAAATATTTGTACAGCGCTGTGAAACCTCAGGAGCCGGCTCTACGAGGGCATACATTTATCTGCTTTTGACTGGCGATATTATTCAACGAACATCAAGAATTTTGAACGACCGGCTTGGTATTACGGCGAATGGATGCAGGCCGATATTAGGAGAGAAATACAAAGGAAAATAGCATTGCCATACTAGCAACGATCGACAATGCTCCACGCATACGCCGGTAGCTTGAGGTAAAACTGCCAATCCATTGCGTGCAGTGTTCCAGTACAAATAGTAGTAACAGTAAGACAGAAGCAAATAAAGGCCAAAGTTTCGGCAACAATACGAAAGCAAAAAAGCTGATTAGAAACAGGCAATTACTCAGTATTAGCGCCGATGTCTTTGCAACCATTTCAGTATCTGCTCGCCACCAGGTTCCGCACATAAAACTGATGATGCCAAAGGCATATGCGTTGACAATCGGTAATAGCAAAGCTATTTCAGGAGCACCGAAATACGGCAATAGCAGCAATGCGACAAAAGGAATTAGACCAGCATAACCTAAGAGAAGCACAGTAGTAGGGAGTGTTGGGTTAGACGAGAGATCAACCATTCGCTTCTCTGCGCTTGCGCGCCCATTGGTACCAGAGCAGCCACATCTGGTAGCCCAGTTCAGCCAGCCACCGGAGCGCCGGATGCAACAGTAATCCTGCGACATTACCATAACGTGTATGTTTCCAGGCACGCACATTAGCCTCTAAACCTTTAACCCACTGTCCATCTTCAGTTTTTAGATGCAACTCGGAACGCATCGCTGCTTGGTCTTCCACTGCCAGAGATGTTATGGGTAGCAGCTCCAACCCTTCATCATGATACTTTGCTAGTCTGGCCATTTCGGCACTGCAAACCGGGCAGGCATCATCATAATACAGCGTATCTTTTTCTCTATTCAATCTACATCACCCCCAAGCTCATGGTTCACATAACAAAATACTGAAAAGGTCACAATCTCATAGAGACTCAATGCCCAGTAACAAGTTGTCGCCCTTAGCAATAATTTCCGCCTGTTCTTGGGGTGAATACTTACGCCAAGCATTGTAAGGAAATGCCATCCGCGAGTTGCGGCCAAACCTATCCTCATGACGACTGATAAAATGCCAGTACAGAGCATTAAACGGACAAGCGTCGTCAGTGAGTTTTTCTTTCACATTGTACTCACAGCCTTTGCAGTAATCGCTCATCTTGTTAATGTAATTTCCACTGGCGACATAAGGTTTAGACGCTATTAAACCGCCGTCAGCAAACAGGGCCATACCACGCGTGTTGGGCAATTCCACCCACTCAATAGCATCGACATATACACCCAGGTACCACTCGTCGACCTCATCCGGCGCAAGGCCGGCCAGCAATGCAAAATTACCCGTGACCATTAGCCGTTGTATGTGGTGGGCGTAACTGTACGTCATGGTTTGCTGGACGCTTTTCTTGATGCAGTTCATTTTGGTACTACCACTCCAATACCAACCGGGCAGTGGCTTGTTCGCATCAAGCGCATTCCCTGCCTTATATTCCGGCATATTAGACCAATACATACCACGTACATATTCCCGCCATCCCAAAATTTGTCGAATAAAACCTTCGATCTGCGCGATGTTTATCTCGCCCTTGGCACTTTCAAAACTTTGGATAGCCGTATCTATCACCTGCATAGGGTGCAACATTTTTGTATTTAGTGAAAAACTTAACCGTGAGTGGTATAGGCTCCATTGATGCTCACTTTTCTCGGTCATAGCATCTTGATACAAACCAAATTTTGCTAGACCAAATTCGCAAAAATAATTGAGCAGTTTTACCGACTGAGCTCGATTAACCGGCCAAAGTAAGCTCTCGCTTGGCTCTCCAACAGTTTTGACTTTGTGTTTTTCTAAGCGGGCCAGCACGTCACGAGCATCATTACTGAAAACCAAGGGAGGAGGTATTTTTCGCAATGCGTCTTTTGATAGTCCCTTACGGTTTTCAGCGTCAAAATTCCAGCGCTCATCCACAGGCCCTTTCGTCGTCATTAGAATAGCAAACCGCTTACGCATTTTTCGGTAAAACATTTCCATGCGTACAGCCGTATTCGGTTTAAAATACGTCTGCAACTCCTCGAATGGCACTAAAAAATGCTCACTACTCACTTCGTTCACTTCCACACTCAATCTAGTTTCCAACAATTGAAGCTGGTTAAGCAAACGGTACTCATCAGGACGTTGATATTCAAATATGGCACATTGAGTTTGTGTGACAACATGTTGAACGAGCTCTAAAAGAGACTCAAATTCAACTGATTCATCAAGCGATAAATGCAAAACACGATGACCCGTTTTTTGTAATTCTTCAGCGAAATCTTCCATGGCCAAAAAAAACGCACATACTTTTTGCACATGATGCTGAACGTAGCCAACTTCTTGCTGCAATTCAGCAATCACATATAGGGTGTCTTCGCATTTTTCTTTATACCAAGAATGGCGCGCATAGAGTTGGTCGCCAAATATCCAGCGAACGGTTTTTACTTTAGGCAAGTTATTCAGGTCCATAGATATGTTTTCAATAATGATATTCTTATCATGATTTTGGCGCATCTAATTTGCTGCGCACTTCTTCAACTTCGACCGTCAACTCTGAATACAAGCGCATATGGCCGTTGTGCTGTGCCTGAAAGGCTTTTTCTACTAACTGGCCATACTGATTCCGCAAGCTCTCCGCTGGATCTTTTTTGAAAAACCTCAACATTATTTTTTCTTCGCCTTTCGTATTTTGTACTGGGTTTTGCAATAGCCACGTAAAACATCGGGGCTACGTAACGATAGATGCTTGGTCGCTCTTCCGCTGACGCGCCTGCGCCAATTTCTAAATGACGTTATTTTCAAGTGACACTGCATTATTTGAATAACATCTTTTTCCGTAAAACCAAATTGAAAATCAATTGCTTCAAAAGGTGTTCTATCTTCCCAGGCCATTTCGATGACGCGAGACTGATCATCGATTGGCAATTTGGAGAATCTTTCTAAAACCATTTTGTGGTCCCGATCTGAGTATTGAGTAAGCAACCAGCCTCTGAAGCCTCGTGCGTAATAACATTTATCGCTCACGCAAAGTTGCGTGAATAACATACTGAATTTGGGTGCCCTAAAGGGCGAAATCCTACAATTCTATCGAGCTACCATTTGAACTTAGAACGCGTCATCAGTGCGCCATAGTTGATGGTAATTTGTACAAGCAACTAGGCCATATACGCTCACCTATAAAACCTTCGATCGAGGGCCGGACAGTCTAGCTACAGATGAAAATTCAAATAATCCATAATTCCCTCCTCAAACGACGCAGATTTATCAGTATCACTACAGAACATATAGAAGGTTATTCGAAATAACCCGCCGACCACTTTGACCTGGTGAACCTGTATACGTCTAAATCAGTAAAACAGACTCCTTGAGGATAGATATTTGGAACATAGGTAGACCAAAGATATAGGCCTGCGCACTAGTTTACTGCAGATTTATTGAGTCAGGATTAGGCCAAATCATAGTATTATCGATTATAAAAGCCCGCAGAGCCTCCCTCGCTAGGGAGAAAACCGATAGACAGCGTGCATTCTGCAACAGTGCCTGCTGTCCTTATTCTCGACCCCGTACGAACACCATTAACGACCCAGCACTACACGCATGCAAACGAGGCGGCATGCCCTAGACTCGTATATGGTGGGATAGCTACTCAGCGTAAATAATGCCTTGCGCCGTAATCGCCATGGCGTCAACTGGTGACGGCGCTATCACTTCATTTGTACAAGCTGTAACAAATATCGATAGGTAGAAATGCTACGATAGCGAATGAGTTTCATAATACGCATTTTGCCTATTGAATAAGTAAAGAGATTAGGACCTAGATCACAATTCAAGTGTAATTTGGAAATATCTCTGCTCTAGTACTAATTGATCTTAGTCATCCACTGCATTTTTTCGGTATCACAAAAACAAAGCAGTCAAACTAAAGACGGAGAGATTATTTATCCTGTAATATGGAAGAAGAATTGCGCCTCCTTTGAATTTCTCGGAGATTTAATCGTGAAGCTGTCCAGTCTTAGAGTTATCCCAAGATCACTAACAAACCCTGTTTGCTTAATCAGCATGTTCTTAGGGTCTCATGCATTCGCAAACTGCAATTATCCCGACGGCACCGAAGAGATCGTCCGCGGCAGTGTCTATAGTGAGACTAACAGCAATGATAGACGTGACAGGTTCGAAGCCGGTATTGCCGGTGTAAATGTCAGCAATGGCTGCCAGGTGGTGCAGACAGATGGCGGCGGCAATTACCAAATATCGATTCATGCGACGCAGATCTTGTTCATCACTAAGCCTGCCGAGTTCGATCTACAATTGGACGAGAACAATCTTCCGCAGTTCTTTTATAGACACTATCCCGATGGCACCCCAAAAGAGATCGCCGGCACATCTATAGAATGGGCCTGGCCCGTGATTGAACCCACAGGCCCGCTACCCAGCGTGATAAATTTCGGGTTGATTCCAAGAGAACAATCGGCGAGTGAGTTTACAGCCCATGCGTTTGCGGACACTCAGGCAAGATTCGAGATAGGTCAGGATATGTTGCGCGAGGATCTGATCAACCCGTTAATTGGAAATCCCTATGGAGTTGAATTTGGGATAACAGTCGGCGATGTGGTTTATGACAATCTCGGGCTCTACGATCGCCACAAAGCTATGATGGCATTGATGGAAATTGTGCAGTGGAATTTGCCGGGCAATCACGACATCAACTTCGCCTCCCCAGATGCAAGCTTCGCTAACGAAACCTTCAAGAGTCATTTCGGGCCAACCTACTACTCGTTCAACCACGGCAATGTGCATTTCGTGGCGTTGAACAATGTGGAATATGCTGGCGATGGCAAAAGCTTTGGCAACTCTGGATACCGCGGGTTTATCCCTGAGCATCAATTACAGTGGTTAGCACAAGATCTAGCCAATGTTTCCGCTAGCAAACTCATTGTTATTGCGACCCACATTCCACTTATCAGCGAAGCCGATGACGGCCTGTCTGAAATCTATAGCGGACCGAATACTGAAAATTTTTCTAGCCTGTTGGAAATCCTCGAACCGTTTTCGAATATTTATGGCATCGCCGGGCACGACACCAGCAATAGCTGGAAGGTCGAAGTGAACCATAGCCATGGTTGGCAGGGGCAGCCGTGGATTGCGCATACCCTGGCCGAGGTTCGCGGCAGTGGCTGGCCCAAAGGCCTAACTGATGCCCGTGGTGTGAAAGACTCGATAATGGAGGACGGTAACCCAAATGGATTCTATGTCTTAAAGTTTGACGATAGGAACGTAACTCCTGACTTTATCCCTTTCCCGTTCGGCCCCGATGCGACACAGCGACTACGCATCACCCTCGATCCGCCCTTGTCCGAGATCGAAGGCGGTAGCATCAATCGCGGAACCGCACACACAGACACCAAGATAGTTGTGAACCTCTTTGACGGCGGGATACGAGATTTAGTATGGGCGTTCATAGATGATGGCGGCGCACAAGCTATGACCTATACAGTGCGAACAGACCCCTTCGTAGAGAGACTCGAAAGCATTTATCAGGATACAGACAGTGAATACAGCCCCGCGGCGCGCTCTGCCCATATATGGGAAATGGATTTGCCAGATGGCTTAGGTGAGGGTTTGCATACTGTTAGAATTAGAACTGAAGATGAGTTTGGTCAACGGCGTGAAGGGGCAATGACGTTCGAGATCATTGATCAGTAGATCTACGCTATTTGAGATTAGGTAATAGCGGCATCTCGATCTTTAGCACTTGTCGCGTACTTCGTAGAATCGCCCAGAGAGTGTTTTCATCGCTAGTGCGATCCCAAGCAATACCCTGGCCATTCAGCTCTGGTAGTCGAACTGTGGCAAGCCAGTCTAACTCCGAACCAGCCTCTGGCAGCGCCATGACATAGATTTCCGGATCATCGTGTCCGCTAAGATACAAATATCCATCGCTTCCCCAGGAACCGCCCGAGTTACTCATCGGCGACATTCTTCGCAAAATTTCGGCAGGCAGCGACCAGCTTTGCAAAACTTCAAAGTCATCATCAAATTGCACCAGAACAGTGTTGCGCGTCTCACCGTAGGGCTCGGTCATTCCTCTTTGTACAATGTCGTAGTTCGCGAAGGCGCCCCACCACGATCCATTGTGTCGATCCAACCAGGTGAAAGAACCCAACATAACACCAAAGTTATGGGTTTTGATGTGCTGCATATTCGTCAAATCCCATACTTCGACGGAACTCATCATTGGCCAGCCCGGATAATTCGAATGAGCAGAGTACAATTTTTTATCTAAGACCACGCCGCTATCCAGATGTATCAGAGGACTACTCAATTGTGAGCTCTCATCCCACTGTTGCAGAGCACCGCCCGTGTTTTTGTCATGCCGTGTTAGGCGCACATTGCTTATTGCATAGAAAGCATCTTGCCCTACAGCAACAGCCTGATAAGCATTATCGGCTTCGAATCGCTGCACGATCTTGCCATCGAACTCGAACGGCTGAGCAGATGCGCTTGAGGCCGCAAATGCACAAAGACAGTGAAATGTCAGAAAGGTAAATTGCTTAATCGAAATACGCTTCATAAGATTCCTGCCCTTAACTTAGCTTCGCAGATAGGAAGCGCCATTCACATCGATGATCGTACCGGTAGAAAATTCGGCGCCTTCGGAGGCGAGGAACAGTACGGCGTGGGCGACCTCTTCTGGCTCAGCGACACGATTGAACGGGCTCTGCGCCTTGATTTGTGCGCCTTCAGGACCATTCAATCTATCAGCCGTGAGTTCGGTATTGACGAAGCCCGGCGCCACTGCGCCGACGAATATTTTGTACTCGGCCAGCGCTACAGCCAGTGACTGACTGAGGGAGTTTAAGCCAGCCTTGCTCGCGCCATAAGCCGCCTTTGTTGGCTCTCCACGAAACGCGCCACGGGACGTGATGTTGACGATGCGACCGCCGCCCTGATCAATCATATGCTTTGCAGCACAAAAACAGATGTTGGCGGGGCCAATAAGATTCGCGCCGATCGTTTGCTTCCAAGCCTGTTGCCAGTCTTCGTAGCTGGTAGTTGGCAGCGGGTGGTAGACGCCGATGCCGGCATTGTTAACGACGATGTCCAAGCGGCCGAAGCTCTCTATTACATCATCGAGCGCTTTCTTGACCTGATCTGCGTCGGCCACATCAGCTTTGATTGCTAGGTGAGTGGTTCCTTCAAGCTCGGCGAGAGTCCTATCGGCGCTCACCTGATCACTGCGAAACAGTACTGCTACTCGCGCACCCTTTTTCGCAAACGCAAAAGCGATCGCCTTGCCAATACCCCGAGTGCCACCTGTAACTAACACCGTCTTATTAGTAAAATCCAACCTAGTATTTCCTCAACTGTTGCGACGAACTATGTTAAAAAATTTAGCAGCTAAACTATTCCATCCATCTTTGCCAAACGCTGAACCAATTCTTCAACTCTAGTGCTATAGCCCCACTCGTTGTCGTACCAACTCACAACTTTCACCATGCGATCTTGCATTACCTGTGTCAGCAATGAATCAAAGATACTAGAGTGGGAATTGCCGATAATATCGCTACTAACTATCTCATCGACGGAATACTGCAAGATACCTTTCATGGGCCCGAGCGCGGCTACTTGCATTGCCGCGTTTATCGATTCGATCGTGACATCTGAGTCGAGCTCGAGAACAAGGTCTACGATACTGCCATCGGGAATGGGCACACGCATCGCCAGACCGTCCAATTTGCCAAACAGTTCGGGCATAACCAGACCAATCGCCTTCGCCGCCCCTGTTGAAGTCGGCACTATATTGGTAGCCGCGTTACGCGAACGCCGCTTGTCGCTTGCATGGGGCGAATCTATTAACCGCTGACCCGACGTATAGGCATGCACTGTAGTGAGCAAGCCTCGACGAATCCCAAAAGAATCGTGTAGCACCTTCGTAAGAGGCGCCGCACAGTTCGTCGTGCAGCTCGCATTACTGATAATCGTACTGGAAGGTGTAACCACATGATCGTTAACGCCGCTCACTAGAGTTGCATCGAGAGGATCTTTACAAGGCACAGTTAACACGACACGCCTAGCGCCGCCACCGATATGCTTCTGTAAATCCACTAAATGCCTAAAGGCGCCAGAGCTTTCAATGACGTAATCGACTCCCAGTTCCTTCCAGGGCAGTTTTGCAGGGTCTCTTTCGCTCAACACTTTGAACCTGTCGCCGTCGATTTCCATCACGTCGCCATCAAAGCTCACCTCACCTGGAAACACTCCATGCGTACTATCATACTTAAATGCATACGCGAGCTGATCTGGACTGGCAAGGTCATTAATCGCAACCACATCATAGTGTTTACGTAGCTTCGCGATACGCATGATAGTTCGACCGATTCGACCGAAACCGTTGATAGCAATTTTAGGTAACGCCATAGAACTTCTCCAAAACTACACTATGCCTATTAAGCCAACATCTTTTCAGTTAGCTCCCAAAGTTTCATTGCACCTTCTTCGCTTACAGCCCAGGGTGCAACATCGCAGAACCTGGGCGAGTCCTGCGTAGCGAGATTAGACACGTCGCAATTCTCACAATACAGACCCCCGGTGTCGGCGAGCGCATCACTGGTTGCAGCCCACAAAGTCGTGCTGCAACCCTGCGTGGTCGACTTGAACAATGCAGCAACCTGCTCTGAGATATTGCCATCGGCATCAGTCCAGCCTAGGGCCATCATCTCTTCGTTGGGCAGGTGCCGTTGCAGTGGCGTAAGAATACCGCCCGGGTGAACCGAGAACGCTTGTATACCCTGATCCCGATACTTCATGTCTAGGCCAAGCGCGAACAAGGCATTGGCTGTTTTCGCTTGCGCATACGCCGTCCATTTCTCGTAATCGGCGGATTCGAATTGAATGTCGTCCCAAAGAATATCGCTACGGCGATGCCCGATAGAGGAGAGGCAAACCACACGCGACGAGCCAGCGTTCAGAAGTAGTCCACGCAATTTTTGAGTTAATACGAAATGCCCTATATGATTGACACCGAATTGCGACTCCCAGTTATTGCCAACACGCGCTTCTGGGCAGGCCATAATGCCGGCATTATTAATCAACAAGTCGAGCTTTGATTCGCGGTCCGTTACAGAGGCCGCATAGCCACGAACACTTGCTAGATCGCCAAGGTCCATCGCATCAACAATCACCTCACCTTTTATCTCCTTTAAATTTTCCTTCGCTTTGTCAGGCGTACGTACCGGCACATAAACTTTTACACCTGCAGCAGCCAGCGCTCGCGTAGTCTCCAAACCGATACCGGAGTAACCACCGGTTACGACCGCGACTTTGCCTGACAGCTCTTTGCCGGCCAAAATTTCGCTGGGCTCAGGTTTTTCGCTAAATCCGGAATTTAATTTCTTCTGCACTCGTGTCGACATTCCCAACCCTCTATTAATGGAACTGAACCGCCCCTTTATGATAACTGCATTACTTCTACCTTAACGGAATCTCAAGCAGCTGTGAATGTATTCAGACCGCCGCTGGAGACAACGGTTCCGCTGCTTGCCAGAAAATCATCCCGCATCATTTTCCGCAGCGTTGACTCATCGCTAGCCGTGTTGGCGACAAAACGCTGATCAGTTTCAAGCAGCCTTCCAATAACTATTCCGCTCACAGGATTCGTCTTGTCGAAGCAGACCGTATAGGTTTCAATCTTCGCTACACCACTAGGTGCTTCGATAAATTCTGGACTAGGCATGGCGTTGATCTGTCTCTTATACACATCTGACGCTGCCGACGAATAGAGAGGTGTAGA
>OJEF01000339.1_pt1 | contig 14699 bp, 12 predicted proteins | sample 1593041 | NCBI WGS metagenome assembly OJEF01 (sample SAMN05416790, study PRJEB24817) | seawater metagenome | isolation source: Sea water | place: Canada:Atlantic | collected 2013-11
CACCTCTCTATTCGTCGGCAGCGTCAGATGTGTATAAGAGACAGGATCATCACGGCGATAAATTTGCCCAGCGCTATTCTCCGCTAGACCAGATCAACGCAGAAAACGTTGGCGAACTCGCAGTCGCATGGAGCTTCAACACTGGCCCTATAGGCCCTTCGGCAGAATTTAATAATCCGTCTACACCTATCGCTATCGATGGTGTTCTCTATGTCACCATGGGCAATACGCGAAATGTCGGAGCTATCGACGCTGCTACCGGACAACTACTGTGGTTATGGCGGCCGCAAGAAGGTGAGAGATTCGATCATGCTCCACGTAAAGGTGCTGGCCGCGGTTTGTCACACTACCGATCCAACGGTGAAGATCGCATCCTAAGCATTACTCCAGGCTTTCAGTTGGTTTCATTAGATGCAAAGACGGGTATTCCTGATCCGAATTTTGGTGAGAATGGCAGCGTAGACCTGTTCATGGGCCTGCGAAACGCTGAAGACGACAGATTTGATGACATCGACATTGGTTCTTCCATGCCTCCGTTCGTGATGAACGATGTGGTTGTAGTAGGACCAGCGCATCGTGTAGGTATGCGACCGCGTTCTAAGTCGAATGTTAAAGGCGATGTCCGTGCCTACGATGCCCGTACCGGCGAACTCAAGTGGACCTTCCACACGATTCCAGAGCGTGGTGAAGTTGGTTTTGAAACGTGGCTAGATGGAGGCGTTGAATTTACTGGTAACGCTGGTGTTTGGGCGACTATGTCAGGCGACCCAGAGATGGGTCACCTTTACCTACCCGTAGAGTCGGCAACCGGTGACCGTTACGGCGGTGATCGTCCGGGCGACAATCTATTTGCCAACGCGCTAGTTGCTGTGGATATACAGACTGGAGAGCGGCAGTGGCATTTTCAGCTAATTCACCATGACATCTGGGACTGGGACAATCCTTCAGCCCCGGTAGTCGCGGATTTGCCAAACGGTCGCAAGATCGTCATGCAAGTTACTAAGCAAAATTGGGTTTACACTTTCGACAGAGTTACTGGTGAGCCAGTATGGCCAATTGAAGAACTACCGGTTCCGGCAGGCGATGTGCCTGGTGAATGGTATGCAGCAACACAGCCATTTCCGACCAAGCCAGCGCCATTTGACCGTCAGGGAGTCTCGGAAGACGACATAATCGACTTCACCCCGGAGCTTCGAGCAGCGGCAATGGAGGCAGTTTCAGATTTTCGTTTCGGCCCTAATCTCTACACGCCTCCTTCTAGGGTTGATGATGCGGACGGCACGCGCGGCGTTCTGAGTCTGCCGTCTTCTACTGGCGGTGCTAATTGGGAAGGTTCGGCAATGGATCCTGAGACGGGCATTATCTATGTGCCTTCGAGAACGGCTCTTGCGCTTTTATCAGTAGGCAAGGATCCGGAGTCAGATCTCGACTTCAGTATGGCCTTTGGCGTACGTGTACCGAGAGTGCAAGGCTTGGATGTAATTAAGCCTCCCTATGGTCGCATTACAGCTATCGATATGAACTCGGGTGATCACGTGTTTCAGGTGGCGAATGCTGATACTCCAGAGAGAATCAAAAATCATCCAGCCTTGCAGGGCGTGGACATCCCACGCACAGGAGTGCCAACAAGAGCGGGATTGGTTTTGACTAAGACATTGTTGTTTGCAGGTGAAGGTGGCGGCGGCCCAGGCGCTAGCCCCATATTCCGTGCCTACGATAAGCAAACCGGCGAAATTGTCGCTGAAATAGATCTGCCCAATATGCAATCTGGGCAACCCATGACTTATGAAGTCGATGGCAAGCAATACATTGCCATGTTTGTTAGCGGTAACGCTGGTCCCACTCAGTTAGTGGCGCTAGCCCTTCCGTAATTTTTTGAACTAGGAGTTATTATGACTATGCGAACTTTTTTAAATCGAACTGTACTTGCGCTACCTCTATTGTTAATTGGCCTGCCTATTCAGGCAGCTGACTGGGTAATTGATCCCGGAAACTCAATGGTAACTTTTAAGTATAACTATGGTACGGACCCCTATGAGGGTCGATTTACAAATGTTCAGGCTACTTTCGATATCGACCCTATGAGCCCTACTAGTTGCGAATTCAACGTAACTATTAACATCGCTGATATTGATGTCGATTCACCAGAAGTTCTGGACTACTTGCTCGATTATGAATTGTTCGATGTAGATGCTTGGCCGACAGCGACTTTTAAGGCTGAGAAGTGCCGCCTAACTGGGGTGACTTCCTTTGAAGCCGACGGCATTTTGACAGTTCGTGACCAGACTCATCCGCTGACTTTTCCATTCGATCTTAGTATTGAGACATGTGATGGAAGCGTTTGTTTTAACCTCACCAGTGAAGTGGTTCTTCAGCGTCTCGACTACGGCGTTGGTCAAGGCTACTGGGCGAATACTTCCGAGGTTCCAAACGACGTAACGGTTACTGTAGATGTCTACGCGGTACAAGAATAATTAATAGATTTACTCACAAATAGGTTATATCAATGTTAACTCGATTTTTTTCCAACACACGCCGCCTTTTACTAATACTAGTTTGCTCGGCATTCCTGGTTTCATGCGATCGATTGCTGACACCTGATTTCAATACAGACATAACCGAGCTTAGAGGCGGCGCATACACGCTTGATACAGATCATGCGACATTGTTGTGGAAGATTAATCATCTAGGTTTCTCTACCTTCATCGGTAGATTTAACGACTTCGATGCATCGTTGGATTTCGATCCAGAAAACATCGAAGCCTCTACCTTGGAAGTAGTTATTAATACTGCAGGCTTGGATATTAACAATGATGAATTCGCAGAAGAGTTACGTGGCGACGCTTGGTTCAACGTTGAACAGTTTCCACAAGCTGCATTCAAAACGACTGCGTTTGTTGAATCAATAGACGAAGACACCTTCGTATTTCAGGGCGACATGACTCTACTCGGCGTTACGCTTCCTATGAATCTGGAGATTAATTTTCATGGTGGTGGTCGAAATTTCCTTACTCGCAGTTACACGCTGGGCTTCTCAGCAAGCGGTGAATTTTTGCGCTCCGATTTTGGCCTAGATAGATTCACAAGTTTCGGTGTCGGAGATAATATCGAGCTTGAGATTCATGTTGAATTTATGGCTGTTCCTGAGTAGACGCGGTTTTTTTGCAATGTTATTTAAGCCCCATTCGGCATTCCCGAATGGGGCTTTTTTATTGACTGAACAAAAGGCAGCATTTGCGACAGTGATCTCTTCTTCAGATTTCGAAGACAACTGTCTCTGCTTCGGATTGTGCTATTAGCGAATACGATTGCCGCCAGCTACCCATTTGCCGTATTGGTGTTGCCTGCCGTTTCAGGCATACTTCTGGGCCTTATTGCTAATAATTTAGCAATAATCACTATTACGTTTAGGGAGCTATCAATATGTCTTTCCCAAGATTGATTCATTCTAATTCTGGTTGGGCCGTTCTGGCCGCGATAACAGCGTTCGGTATTTCTTCAGTACTGCAGGCTCAGGTGCCCATCATCCAGCCCGGCGCACCCGGGCAGGCGAGTCGGGTTATTACCGCAGAAGAGGCGTCAGACCTCGCTGGTATCTCCTACTCCTTAGGCGACATTCAGTTCCTGCGCGGCATGATTCCACACCACGCGCAGGCGAAAGAGATGTCGGCGCTTGCTCAAGAGCGCACTAACAACACGACGGTTTTAGCAGTAGCCGCGCGCATTACGTTGTCGCAGGACGATGAGATCTCTATGATGCAGGGTTGGCTTCGCGATCAGGGTCTTGATGCTCCTGCCGAGGATGTTCATCATCAGCCTGGTTTCGAGCGCATGAAGGGCATGCTCAGCGATGAGCAGATGGAAGAGTTAGCTGCCTCTACCGGCCCCGAGTTTAACCGACTCTATTTGGAATACATGATCGATCACCATCAGGGCGCTCTTGATATGGTGGAGATGTTATTAGGCCAGCGTGGCTCTGTGCAAGATCCACTCCTTTACGAATTCACGTCCGATGTGACCTCCGATCAGACGTCGGAGATCGAGCGCATGGACCTTCTGCTCGCAAGCCTGAACCCTGATCCGAGAGTTGGTTTGGCGGCAGGCTTCCGAGACGCTGGCGAGGCCGCGTTGAATATGCAGATCGTTGCATCGCTACCTAAGCCGGCAGGTTTTTTCGACCCCGAAAGACCTTCTGGAATTTCTCTGAGTCGCCTGCAAGAAATTGAAGATGCTGCAAGTGGTAATACCCCTGAGACACCAGATGAAGACGAGGACGAAAATTCAGATCCGCGTCCGGCCTTGTTGAGTTTCTCAAATACCGACTTACTGTTCTCTGGCAACTACATGGTGGCAGGTAACTACCACGGCTTTAATACCTACGACATCAGTAACGCACGAGCGCCAAGGCATATTGGCTCTGTGGTGTGTCCGGGCGGGCAGGGCGACGTTTCGTTAGTGGGTAACCTGCTGATAATGTCTGTTCAAGAAGTTCGAGGAAGATTGGACTGCGGACTACAAGGTGTTCCAGAACCGATAAGTGATGAGCGAGTGAAGGGTATTCGCATCTTCGATGTAAGTGATTTCACTAATCCAACTCAAGTTGCTGCTGTACAAACCTGTCGCGGTTCTCACACACATACTGTGGTATCTGACCCAACTACAGTTTCAGGCAGTATCTTTGTTTATGTATCAGGCACCAGTGCGGTACGCGATGACGAAGAGTTGGCGGGTTGTTCCAGTGACTCACCCTTCGAAGATGAAAACTCGGCGTTATTTCGCATAGAGGTCATCGAGATTCCGGCAGAAAACCCTGCGGCGGCTCGCATCGTTAACCGTCCGTTTATCTTCGCCGATCCTGATAACGGAACACTGGCGGGTTTGTGGGACGGAGGCGATCATGGTGATGACACGCAGACTACGAGACAAACAAATCAGTGTCATGACATTACTACGTTCCCCGGTATCGGTTTAGCCGCTGGAGCGTGTTCTGGTAATGGCATCTTGTTGGATATCTCCGATCCGGCGAATCCTGAACGACTGGACCAGGTTATCGACCCTGGATTTTCTTACTGGCACTCGGCTACTTTTAATAACCGCGGCGACAAAGTGATCTTTACCGACGAGTGGGGTGGCGGTGGCCGTCCTAGGTGTAGAGCGCAAGATCCTCTAACCTGGGGCGCGGATGCTTTCTACGACATCGTCGATGGCAAACTACAATTCCGCAGTCATTATAAAATGTCGGCTCCACAAACTGATACGGAAAACTGTGTTGCTCACAACGGTTCTCTGATTCCTGTACCAGGCCGCGATCTATTCGTTCAAGCTTGGTATCAAGGTGGTGTGTCGATCGTAGATTTCACCGATTCAATGAATCCGGTCGAGATCGCGTTCTTCGACCGCGGGCCCATCGATGAGGAAGAATTGATTACTGGAGGATATTGGTCCACTTACTGGTACAACGGCCATATCTACGGCACAGAAATTTCGCGAGGCCTCGATGTGTTTGCTTTGCAGTCTAGCGATTATCTTACCGAAAACGAAATCGCGGCAGCCTCACTGCCGGAGCTAAACGGCATCGTCAATGCTCAGACTCAGCAGATAGTCGAGTGGCCTGCTGTACCAGTTGTTGCGCGAGCGTATATGGACCAGTTGCAACGTGAAAACCGACTCTCAACAAACCAGACGAGCGATCTAATCGATGCCCTAGAGCGTGCCGAAGCCTTGCTAGCTGGAGAAAATGGCAATCGACGTAGCACAGTTCGCGCGCTGAATAATCTTGCAGATGATTTTTCTGATGTTGCGGGTGATTTCAATGGCATCTCGGGAGTCCGGTATGCGGCTTTGGCAGAAGCGCTGGAGGGGATAGCGGATAGCTTGTAGAGACTCTGCAAAAGGGCAGATCGCGCTTAACAGGCGCTTTCTGTCCTTTTTTATGCGCCGAGATTCTTGTTCTGGAGGTTTTTTGAAAGAATGGGCCCCTAGCTAAAACCGGCCAAGAATCAGCCAATCCATGTCAGAACGCCTATTGTCGGGACTTCTTTGACTTTTGCCTTTATCAGGGTTCAAATGGTTGCCCATTATCATCACCCATTCGCTACTGCAGTGAATTAGCTAGGTTAGCAGGGTGTAAATCGAATTAGCGTTCCACTTGCTAGGAGACAACAAATGGCAATCTCGGTGAAAATAACAACAAGAATGAGTGCTTTGCTCGTATGTGTCAGTTTCTTAGCCCTGCCTGTACAGGCGCAGGACGCTGCGAGACCGGATTTACAGGGTGTTTGGACCAATGCCTCGCTTACGAAACTCTCTCGTCCAGGCGGGGTCGAGACGCTGGTCGTTACACCAGAAGAGGCCAGAGTGATTGCCGCCAACACGCCAATTGCGGGCCTTGAGGGAGGCTTGGACGAGGGTGACGGGGTGAATGACACCCCAACCGCTGCCGATGAGGATTTCGGTACCCGTGCCTATAACAATTTCTGGGTTGAGCCCGGCGCAAACCTTGCGTTAATAAAAGGAGATTACCGTACCTCCTACGTTGTAATCCCTGAGAATGGTCAGGTGCCCCGTCTTGAGAATCCAAATTATGATTTCGAGCGGCGCAATTTTGGTTCTCGCTATCAGACTGGCTTTGGTGATGCTCGAGGACCCGAGGCAATCCCAAACGCGGAGCGCTGTCTTATAGGTTTTGGAAATAAGGCAGGCCCGGGCATGATGTCCGCCTTGTATAACAATACCTACCAATTCGTCCAGACCGAAGACTACGTCATGATCCTCGTTGAGATGGTTCACGATGCTCGCATAATTCCAATTTACGATTCGGCGGCAGATGCGCGCGCCAATCGTAGGCCGGGCGTACTAGAACAATGGTTCGGTGATTCCGTAGGATGGTATGAGGATGGTGTGCTTGTTGTAGAGACAGTTAACATAGATCCACTGCAACTTAGCCAGAGCTCGGTGCCGATAACTAAAGAAGGCCATATTATCGAGCGATTTAGTCGCTATTCTGATGATGAAATTTTCTACCAGTTTACCGTAGAAGACAGCAATATTTACAGTCAGCCCTGGACTGCCGAGTTGAGCTTCTACGCGACAGACGACCGGCTCTACGAATATGCTTGCCACGAAGGAAACTATTCTATGCCTGGCATACTAGCTGGGGCGCGTAGACTGGAGATGGAAGAGGCTGCGCAATAGTCTAACTAAGCTAAGATAGTTTTTATTGCCTTTGGGGTAGTCAGAGAATGTGGTTGTCCCTACGGGTTATATTGACGACATAAGAAATAGAATTCAGTTTCCCGCCAAATGATTGCCTGCCATTCTTAATGGCAGGCTCGTCAGCCGCTAAATTAATCTCACCGTGTAGACAGAGTGTAATTCATGAGTAAAAGTAAACCTCTCGATGGCTATAAGGTTGTCGACTTCTCTGCTGTTTTCGCTGGGCCCATATGTTCTCGTTTCCTGCGCGATTGTGGTGCTGACGTGATCAAAGTAGAGAGCCCTGGTGTTGGAGATCTAACTCGTGGTGTGAATGGTATTACGCAAGTCTTCGCTCACTTTAATGCAGGCAAGCGCAGCATCGCAGTAGATTTGAAGCAGCCTGCCGGACAGTCATTGGTCAAACAATTGATAAGCGATGCGGATATCGTGATAGAGAATTTTAGGCCTGGAATAATGGCTAAATTTGGGCTGGACTTTGAAAGCCTACAACCTGATAACCCCGAACTCGTCTATTGTTCAATCTCTGGATTCGGTCAGAGTGGTCCTCATGTGAACCGCGCAGCGTATGCTCCAATAGTCCACGCTGCCAGCGGATTCGACAGTGTGCACGCCCAGTCGCAGCAAGGACCGAAAGAAGATGAGGTCATGCGTCCTAGCAATTGGGAGATCATGGTTGCAGATATTCTTACAGGTAGTTACGCCTTTGGAGCGATTCAGACGGCACTGCTGGGCCGTGAGCGCGGAGGTGGGGGCAGCTATATCGATGTCAGCATGATGGAATCTATGATGACGTTAATTCCCGCGCATATACAGTCCGCACAGATGGAGCAGCCTGCCCTAATAGGTAGATTCTTCCCAGTTAAGGTGAAGGATGGCTACGTTATGGCATGCGTAGTTTCGGACAAGAATTTGGAATGTCTGGCCGCAGCGCTTAGTCGGCCAGATTTGTTAGAGGATCCTCGATTTGTGCGCGGCCCACGAACTGAAAATTTCTATTTGCTGGCGGAGGAAATCGAACGTTGGTCTGCCTCGCTTAGTGCTGCTGAATGTGAAGAAGCGTTGAATCGTGCCGGAGTGCCTTGCAGCTTGTATCAGCAGGTCGACGACTTGTTTGCCCACCCTCAAGTAGTTGAGCGAAATTCATTTTCCTCTGTTCACGATGAAGTGCTCGGTGATTTTCTAATTCAGAATATGCCATTTAAGCTAGCAGGCAGAGACAGCACAGCGGCTTCTTGGGCAGCGAAGCTAGGCGAGCACACCGACGAGATATTGAGTGAACGCTTGCATCTTAAGCCGGCGGACATAGAAAAATTGAGAGCGAATTCAGTAGTTAGCTAACACCGAATTGAGGGTGCCCTCGGTGAAGATATCCAGACATTATCACTAACTGTATTTATGCCGGGTAACTATTACTCTCTGTGAGAATTTTAGTGCACAACACGTAGATTCGGAAAACTGAGAACTAATCGGGTATGCTTCTCACTCGTTTTTTCTTAGTATTGTAGTGCTGGGCAGGCGCTGTTCGAACCATGGGCATGCTTTAAGGCTAGAGAACTCTAGATTGGTGATCTTAGAGGTAAAGATTAGAAAAAAAGGGTTCAAAGAATGAATGCTATAAACCTTACAGATGGCGATATTACTCATCGCAAAGAAGTCATACCGCTTCTAAAGGTGGCGATTTCTCAAAAATGGGCATTCTCTTATTTAAGAACGCAGGGAAAGAAAATTACCTCTCAGGCCTTGGAGCTAGTAGGAGTTAAATCTTATGAAGGAGTGTTACGATCGGCTATGAGCCTAGCATTTTTGAGATGGAGGAAAGTGATACACTAATGTTTCGTGCTCAAAGCGGTGGCGTGTCGATCATTTTTCAGAGTGTTCTCAATCTAGCGTCTCAGGAAGATCCTCTCTCAAAAACTTCGTCTGTGCACCACTTTGACCTCCCCTATAAAATCGCTTGTACACAGCTGCGAAAAACTGTGCGTGTCAACTTAGAAGCAATATCTGAAGTTCCTGTTGTGCTGTACTTGGTGAGTGGCGCGCTAATTGAAGGGTCGGTTATAGATATCTCTACAACTGGATCCAAGTTCAAAGTTAATCAAGATTTGGGGCAAGAGCTGCGCGACCCACAGATTCTCGATGCCTGTAAGATAAGCCTTCCTAACGATAAAATTTTGCAAACCGGAGCTCAGCTAATCGAAATGGTAAATGACGCGGAAAGTAGTACTTCTTACCTGCGCTGTCAATTAGTACATATGCGCACACAAGATGAAGAGATGCTCGATGATCTTATCAACGATATGTTGCGGTAGATAGAATCCTTCGCGGCGGGTTCGGATAGCTAATAGTCATCTCGTTTCCACCAGGCAGTTAGGCGTAGGGTGGGAAATGCATCCAGCCTGTAATGATGTATTTGACACCAGAGTTTACAACATTGCCTCTATGGGCATGGGTCCATTCTCCCGGCCAGACTAGCGTCTTTCCTTTTTGTGGTTGACACTCAAAGTCTTGATGTTCGAAACGAGTAGAACCTCCGTCTTCAACATCATTGAGATAAGTCATCCAAGCAAGAACGCGGTGTGATGTGTCGATAGTCGTGCGTTCCGAATGAATCTTCATAAAATGTCCGCCTGGCTCATATTTTTGAATATTGAATGAGCCAACCTCGGCGCTAGGCAAGACACTTTCTAGGAAGGGCCATTGCTCCAAGTAGTCCTTGTAACAATCAAACAGTGATTCAATATAGGTTCGTAGTGGCTCGTGGTCAGGCAATTCTAGGTCTCGGGGCCGTATGGCGAGATCAGTAGAGTTCTTAGACTCGGTATTCAGCCCGCCGGCCATCTGTCCCTTAGTGTGATTGCTTGGATGTGTTTCGAAAAAATTAATTAACTCGTCGCAGATTGATAAGGGCTCGATGCTCCAACTTCCAATGAAATGCGGATTGGGTTGGGATAATTCTAAGTCGATACGTTTCATGCGCTGCTTCCAAACTTGTAGTCGACGCCTTTGCGGGCATTGAAATTGATCACACCAAAGCCTTTTCTTTCCATCTCTAACCCTTCTTTCGGCTTGCCCATGGCTAGCAACACCGAACCCAGTGAACCCGCTGCCTCCGTCATCAAAGGGTTAAGCTCTAATGCTCTGCGATAGCAGGCAGCGGCTTCTTCTAGCTGGCGGAGGCTCCACAGAGCGCTTCCGAGATTATAGTGGGCATCGGCAAAGCTTTCGTTCAGTGACAGCGCTTTGCGATATTTTTCGGCCGCCTCAATAACATGTCCCTGTTTTTGTAATGCTGTGCCCAAATTGTTGTGCGCGTCAGCATAGTCCGGTTTGTAAACTATCGCCTGCTGATAGCAGGCGATAGCCTCATCTACTAAGCCCTGATTTTTCAAGGCCGAGCCGAGGTTGCAATGCACTTCGGCAAAGTTGGGTCGAATCACTAATGCTTTTCGATAACTTGCCACAGCCGCATCGAATTTTCCCTTATCTAGGTACGCGTTTCCAAGGTTGCAGTGTGTGTTGGCATTCTTGGAATTCAAATTGAGAGACCGATTATAGCTGTCTATCGCTTTGTCGATCCTGCCGGAATTTTGGAAGACGAGGGCAAGATTTGCATGCGCCTCAGCATGGTCTGGTTTGAGAGCAATCACTTGTCCGTAACTTGCGATAGCCTCATCGAATCTGCCCAGATCGAGAAATACATGTCCGAGGTTGCACCGCGCGCTAAGATCTTTAGGCGCGAGACCAATAGCCTTTTTTATCATCTGAATACCGACGTTACTCTGTCCAGCCATGTGAGCTATCACGCCGAGTAGATGCAGCGCAGCAGGCTGGTTTGGTTCAACCTCTAAAATCTGTCGGTAGATTCTCTCGGCTTCGGCAATTCGACCAGCCGATTGATGCTGCATAGCCAAAGCCAATCCATCGTCAATAGACATGGGCGGCTGTGTTGATGAGGCGCTCGCTGCTTGGCCGTGCTTGGGATCTTTAGGGGGCATGCCTGTAAGACTCTCCGGGCTGAATCTTTCAATCCGCTTCTTGTTGCTTATCAATGCTGTAAGTCTACACCGCCGGCGATTCGCAAGAAAGTATGTGACGCACATTGGATGTTGGTCTCTAATGACGGCAGAGCGCTACCTGCCGGTCATCATAGACTATTGCGGTGTCGGGCAGCGTTTTGCGGTAACCGACCCGGTGGATCTAGAGAGAGCGTTCTCTTTCTTCAAGGAGCAGGGCGACTCGCTAGGGGGCTAGCCTCACGACGTAAGATGTTTTTCAAGTGTTCGCTGAGTTTTAAAGCGCTGAGATAGGCATCCTCGACTCGACTCCCGCCACACCAGTCGCCACAAGCAGCAAGTCTATTCGATTCATCTAGCAGAAAATCCTCTTCCAGGCTCTTTTCTGCTTTAGCATTTTTCCAGCGATGAATTGCGATGTGCTCTAGGGGCGGCAACTGATCGCCCAATAGTTCGTCTAATGCCGCTAACATACTATGGCATACAGCATCGATGTTGCATTCGAGTTGCGTCTGCGCCCACTCATTGTCGCTATGCACTACTAATGAGAAAAAGGGCGGGCGACCTTGCTTGCTGGAGTTCAACGCGATCCAGCCAAGCACAGAATTCCTGACCACGGCGGCATCGAAATTAAGCTTCGGCGTAGACTCAAAGCCCAGCATCAAGCTGAAGCAGGGAGAGAAAGCGACATCGCTCAGTTTGGACTTATAGGCGAAGCACTCTGGTAGGATTTCATCTGCCTGAGGAGCGGGCGATGTGGAAATCACCCAGTCGAATTGGCCAAGTCGCTCCCCGGCGGAGTCTTTAAGTAACCAGCCCTTTTCGCCTGCTTCGATATTAGCAACGCGTGTTTCCAGAATGACGTTGAGCTCTTGGGCGAGAACCTTGCACAAGTTATTCATGCCGGGCACGGCTACGTAGTGGGGCTCAAACCATTCTCGTTTGAACGGCTTCTCCTGAGTATCTAAGGTGAGGACTCGGGGTTGCCAGGCCGCTATTTGATTCTTGGCAACGTAGTCATTTATGAGGCTCTGAAATTGCTTCGAGCGCGCCGTGAAGAACTGCGCTCCGTGATCGAATCGGTAGGGCCCATTCTGGCGCGTGGCCATCCGCCCGCCGAAACCGCGAGACTTCTCAAATATGTGAACCTCAGTAATGTCCTGCAATTGCCTAGCGAGCGTGATCCCGGCAATGCCTGCACCGATGATAGCGAGGGATTTCATTTTAGGCCTGCATATTTCTTGATTCGAATGCGTATCATACGGCAGATTGACAGACTTAGATGAATGTTTAGCCGATCAGCTAGCTGGTTTAGATTAAAGCCCGAGTATCGACATAGATTTCAATCTGATCTACATTAGGGCTAAAGAATAGCGTCATAAAACACAAAGAGGTACAGCATGCATTTATTTACAAATGATCTAAGCAGAACTTTTCTTGCTTCGTTGCTCGCTCTAAGTGTGTTGATCGTAGTTGATTGGAAAGGGAGCTCAACTGCGCAAGCCGTCTCCGAAAATCCGTATCAGGTGATCTATCACTGGGGCGAACTGCCAGATGGGCGGGAGATGGGTGTGGTTACTGGAGTTCATCCCGATCCAGATGGCGAGCATATGTGGATAGTTGAGCGCTGCAGTACGAACCAGTGCGCGGGTTCCAACCTACCCCCTATTCACAAACTAGATAGAGAAGGTAGAGTAGTAAAGAGCATAGGCGCGGGACTCTTTGCATGGCCCCATGGCTTCGATCTCGACGGTGATGGCTACCTCTGGGTGACCGAAGGTGCACCAGAGGGTGATGCAAGAGGCACAGATGGCTTCTCACTAGGAATGGGTCATCAGGTAATAAAATTAAATCAAGAGGGCGAGGTGTTAATGCGTTTAGGTATTGCCGGCGTCGCCGGCGATGACGCGACGCACTTTAACGGTCCTTCGGCTGTGCAGGTCGCTCCCAATGGTGATGTCTGGATCGCCGATGGTCACCGAGGCGGTAACAATCGCGTGCTTAAGTTTTCTGCCGACGGAGAGTTGCTGCTGCAACTCGGTGGAGGCATCGACTCTCTCAGTCGCGAAGTTAGTAGGTTTAATGATCCGCATGATCTGAAGATGGATTCCCAAGGCAGGCTCTTCGTTGCCGATCGCGGTAACAATCGCATACAGATATTTGATCAACAGGGCGAGCTACTCTCTATATGGACTCAATTCGGTAGACCGAGCGGTATTTGGATCGATGATAGCGACCAGATATACGTCGCTGATGGTATGTCCGGTGATCAATGGAATCCGGGCTGGCAACGGGGCATCCGTATTGGTGATGCGAAGACCAGCTGGATCACCGACTTCATTCCAGATTATGAGGTTCAAAACGGCAGCGGCATAGAGTTCTTGGCAACTGACGCGGAGGGTAATATTTACGCGGGGCAGGTGGGTCGTCAGCGTTTTGAGAAGTATGTTCGCGTAAGGCCTTAATCGGGCAGTGTGTAAACCGTTTTTCCAGTGCTGCGTTTTAAAGTGTAATGATGCGCCCTGACCCTTGCGACTATAGAATTAGAATTTCCCGCAATCTGTGCTGGCTAGCTGTTGGTCAACTTCTCTGGCTCAGCACAGTTTTCGCTGCCAATTTACCCGAACTAGATTTGCCCTCTACACTAAGTGGAGCTGCAACTAGCGCACGTTTCTTCGGCGGCGCGACGCGCGACGGCGCTTTGACTTTTAGTTCAATTTTTCAGTCTCATGAAGCTATAGATGTGACAGCGGAGATTCAGGTTGAGCCTGAGCAGATCGGTAGTGCAGGCGAGATCTATATCATTGCTGAAATGAGCGGTCAGTTCTTCATGCGAGTGAGTGATGGTACTTACTTGCCCTGGGATCTCCAGATCAACACTCTGCAGGCTGCGAAAACTACGGCGGCTCTTGGGCATCGGAATTGATTTCTATTCTCAATCAGGCAAGCTTTGGCGTTTTCGATCTTGCCGGTGCGAAGCTGAATTTCTATCTTGCCTATTCTGCAAATAATGCAGCCGACGAGCTTTTTTTCGGCGGCGCGCCCCTCGTTGTTTCGATAAGTGACTATGATCCACTAAGGCTCACGGCATCGAACGCGGAGATTGTCGATGACACCGTTTACGATGCCGGAAGAGATCGCAACATACCTGTATTAATATACCCCTCCGAAAGTTTTGGGAGTTCTCCAGTAATTCTGTTCAGTCATGGACTCGGTGGTACGCGATTCTCTGCTGTCTATTTGTTCGAACAGTGGTCGGCCCGTGGTTACACGGTTGTTAGCATGCAACATGCAGGCAGTGATGAGGCCATATTCGACGTTTCGGCCTCGCAGATATTGGAATCATTTACCTCAGCGGCAAGCCTGGAAAACTCCACTGCGAGAATAGAAGACGTCAGTGCTGTCTTGGATCAACTGAAGATATGGAATACTGATCTACAGCATGCCTGTCTCTTATACACATCTCCG
>OJEF01000351.1_pt1 | contig 14565 bp, 10 predicted proteins | sample 1593041 | NCBI WGS metagenome assembly OJEF01 (sample SAMN05416790, study PRJEB24817) | seawater metagenome | isolation source: Sea water | place: Canada:Atlantic | collected 2013-11
GGTTACATCGTTGGTTTGCGCTATATCGGTACCAATTGGCATCTGGATGTAAACCATCGCTTGATTAGGCATGTTTTCGGGAAAGAACAGTGTCTTGGGAGGAAAAGCGCCAAGAAGTATTCCTGAGAAAATCAGCAAAGCAAAAGTTCCTGAGAAAAACAGGATAGGTTTTCTACCTGACAATGCATAAGCCAGAACAGACTTGTAACCGTTTTCTAAAGATGGAAGTAAAATAGTCTGAAACCATTTGGTAGAAGGAACTACCAAAAAAGCATAAATCAACGCAAACGCACCAGCATAAATGAACAGGTTACCCCAGGCCATTTTACCGACACCATAGCCAATCACTACACCTAAAACTATAGCCGCAACGCTGTAAATAGTGACCCTTTTCTTATTTAAAGGAGCCTCTTCTACTTTCATTAGTGCTGCTGTTAAACCTGGATTGATCACCAGAGCAACAAACAGCGAAGACGAAAGAACGGTGATTAATGTCAACGGTAAGTATTTCATGAATTCACCAAAGAGACCAGGCCAGAATGCCAAGGGCAAAAATGCTGCTAAGGTGGTCGCTGTAGAAGCTATAATTGGCATAGCTACTTCACCTGCACCTAACTTCGCCGCAGTAATACGGTCGTAGCCTTCGTCCATAAATCGATAGATATTCTCTACAACAACAATTCCATTATCCACTAACATTCCTAAAGCCAAAACCAGGGCAAAAAGAACAATGGTGTTTAATGTTACACCCAAGGCGTTTAGAATCACAAAACTCATTAGCATAGACATTGGAATGGCAATTCCAACAAATAATGCATTGCGAAGTCCCAAGAAAAACATCAAGACAATAACTACGAGAAGCATTCCGAAAATAATGGAGTTTTCAAGATCCGCTACTTGGGTTTTTGTTTGCTCAGAGGTATCGTTCGTTACAGATATATTGAGGTTGTCCGGAAAATAGCTTTCTTGGGCTTCTGCCAATATTTGAGCGATTTTTTCAGAAACAATAATCTGGTTTTCACCCGAGCGTTTGAAAACGTCCAACATCACCACTGAAGAGCCGTATTGACGAGCATAAGACTGGCGTTCCACCTCATCAAATTCAATCTCAGCCACATCACCTAGGCGAACTAGCATCATTTTTTCGCTCTTAATAATTACATTGCGTAATTCATCCAACTCGCGAATTTCTCCAACCACACGCACATTCCGACGGTAACCATCCACGAGAAGATTACCTCCAGAAATGGTCATGTTTTCATTTTGAATGGCTCCTGCAATATCATTGAAGCCTAGCTGCATGCTCTCCAGCTTTTTGTTGTCGACAAGAATCCGCACTTCTTTATCATCAATCCCACGGATATCCACCTTGGATATTTCAGTGAGATCTTCAATTTTTTCTTCTAAAAACTCACCGTATTCCTTCAACTGGTCTAGAGAAAACTCTCCCGACATATTGATATTTGCAATAGGCATCAATTCTGAGAAGTTCAGCTCAAATACATTCGGGTCCGCTGGCAAATCCGTTGGAAAATCTGGCTGGCCCATTGCAGCATCTACCTTGTCTTTCACTTTTCTCAAAGCTTCGTCAGGAGAAACATCAAAGTTGAACTTAACCTGGATGGTGGAGTATCCTTCTACCGAGGTAGAATTGATGGCGTCCACTCCGGAAATCCCATTGATTTCTTTTTCTAAAGGGCGTGTAATAAGTTTCTCTAAATCCACGGGTGAGTTCCCTGGATATGGAGTACCTACATAAATTTCAGGTGTAACAATTTCAGGAAATGCCTCAGAAGGCATTGACGTGTAACTCATGAACCCTGCAATAAATACAATAGCCGTGAGCACATATACCGTCATGGTGTTCTTCACCGAAAAGGTAGAAGGACCAAACTGTTTGATTATACTTTTCTTTTCTTCCATGTTGATGGCGTATTTCTGCTGTTAACCTTTTACGACACGTTGTCCTGTGCGAACGCTACGTGAGCCCTTGTCGATCACCATCATGCCTTGTTCAAGACCCGTGGTGATTTCAGTCTTATCTCCATAGGTCAATCCAGTAGTCACCCACGTCTTTGCAACTTCATAGAAAGCCGCGTCGTCAATAATCTTTAACGTGTAGACAAAGTCATTTCCTTCAACGTCTTGCTGAACTAAACTTGCAGGAACCGTCAATGCTTCTTCATTTTTGTAATCCTGTAGCGCAACATGAACCATTTGGTTTGGCTTCACACCGTCTGAGACAGGCAAGCTAACGTTGATGGTGAATGTGCGATTTCCTTTCGCAATGAACTGTCCAACTTGTAACACTTCAGCAGCTAATTCGTAGTCCATTGAGGTGAAAGCTATATTAGCAGGAGTACCCACGTGAACACGATTGGCATACGATTCAGGCACATCAGCTTTGACATAAACACCTGATGTGTTCACTAGTCTCATTGATGGAGATTGTGGACCAGCCATTTCACCCTCTTTGACGAAGATGTTGTCTATGGTACCTGCAAAAGGAGCGTGAACCTCGCTCAACTGAATTTGCTCCTTCAATGTTTTAACACGCTGAACCAAACCATTGTATTGATTCTGGGCTTGTAGAAATTGAATTTCTGAGCCAATCTGCTCATCAATCCATAACTTCTGCTGCTTCTCGAACATCGTCTTAGCAAGCGCTAATCCATTCTCTAACTCTTTTAAAGAAGACTGTAAAATATCCGTGTCTAGGCTAATTAATAATTGACCCTGAGCAACACGCTGGCCGTTCTTCACATAGATTCTCTCTACTTTACCGTTTGCAGAAGGGAATAAACTGATGCTTTTATCCGCTTCAACCGTACCAAAAACATCAAAATAATGAAGGAAGACAGCCGACTCAACGCTCAATGCTGTCACAGCATCGTAGCGCGCAGTTGTGTCAAGCTTAGAAAGCTGTTCTTCAAGTAGTGTGATTTGGGTGTTTAGCTCGGAACGGACGGAAACAAGACTGTCTTTTTGTGCGCTCATTGCTGCTATATCTCCAGTCGCTTGCTCTGGCGAGCTACAAGCTGCGAGAATTGCAATACTAAAAATGGATAACGTTTTTTTCATGATATGGTGTTATTTCAAGGTCTGTTTAGTCATTAAATATTCCAGTTCGGATTGTTTGTCCAGTGCTGTTTGAGCAGATAGAAACAATCCTTGAAGACCCTCTTGATATTGGGCTTCAGCTTGAGTGAGGTCCATGGAGGAAACCATGCCTTGCTCGTATTCTTTGCGACGTTGGTCACGAATTCTCTGTGCTAATTCCACATTTTCCTTCTGCGACAAATAATCTGCTACCGAACGGTGGAACTCATTCACTAAAGACGCGTGTTGCATCTTTAGACCTTGCTCTAATTGGGTCAAACCAATAAGTGCCTGATCTCTCCTGATTTTTGACTGCTGAAGTGATGCCGCGCCTCCACCTGAACTCCACAATGGAATACTAATGCTTGCTCCTACTAAGCTGCTTGGGATATCAATAGCGTTGTCACTAAAAATATTCGCGTCTTGGCTTTGATATTGAATGTTGTTCTGGTAGCTCACTGCAACAGATGGGAGATACTGCATATACTCATTTTTGACTTCGAGCTTTGCACCTTCAACTCTATTTGCCACAGACTTGTAATCAACCGTCTTCCTTGCGTCGAATGCTAAATCAGCCATAGCTGAAGAACCAGCCGCTTTTACAACCAAATCCTCCAGGTCATCTGCTAACAAAATATCCAGGTCAACAGCATAACCCATCTGCAGTTTCAACAGCATCTTAGTAACATTCGCCTGACCCTCACTGAAGCGTAATGCATTTTTAATGTTGTTGTAGTTAAGCATCATTTGATCTGCATCTGCCTTGCTCACCATCCCGGCTTGATTTAACTTTTGCATCTCTTGAGCCAAGTCCGCTAGGTAACCCTCATTAGCTTTTAGAACTTTGACACTTTCCTCACTAAGTAACGCCAAATGGTAGGCCTTCGCCACCTCGCGGCGGAGTTCAGATTTAGATTTTTCCATGCCCAATGCTGCGTTGTCTTTTAAGACTTTGGCAGCCATAAGACCAACTACAAAAGAACCATCAAAAATTAATTGTGTAACCACAAGACCTCCTTGCGCTTGATAGTCTGTTCCAAACGTTAGCTTTTCTAAAGTACTCGGATCATTGTCTAGATCAGCAACTAAAGAGGCTAATTCAATATTGTAAGCATACTGACCCTGAGCACTTGCTTGAGGCAGACCAGACGCAAGGTTTTGGCGATAAATCTGCTTCGCTCGGTCAATCTCAAGTTTAGCAATTTGCACCCCATATGCATGATCAAGCGCATATTCCTGTGCAGAGGACAACGTAAACTTTTGCTGACCTTGCGCAGAAAGCGCTATGAACATGGAAACGAAAAGCAGAGCGTTTTTTTTCATTGTTCTGTTTGTATTAGTTTATTTAAATATTCAAGGCCTTTCGCGGATGCGATGCCTCTAATGTGGTATTTCAGACTGGTATTTCTCAAGTCATCTAGATCTAAGGTTGTATCCGAGATAACGCTTTCATGCAATGCAAGAATATGACCATAATAAAGCATCGCAATGTGCTCTATGTGTAGATCATTCCGGTAGGTGCCTTCATCTATACCCTTGTTCAGGTTTGTTCTGGTAAAGGAGAAAACTATTTCTTCTCTCTTCTTCTTCAGTATGGAGGCAACTTCAGGATAATAATAGCCTAGCTGGAATATCAGTTTATCTTCTTCACCTCGCATCCGAAGCTCCGCAAATTTTTCAATTGCAAATAATTCATCTATGGCATTGCCATTTGCGGAGTTCACTGCCGCATGCAACTCCCTGTTCATCACCTCAGCAATAAACAAGAAAGCCTTCTTTAAGTAGTCTTGCTTATTATCTACGTGCTTGTACAGCGTCCTCTTAGATATTCCGCAGGCCTGGGAGATTTGATCCATGGTAACGGCCTTGATACCGAACTGCTTAAACAGTTCGAAACCTTTCGTATATATACGTTGTATGTCTTGATCCGGTGTCATCATAAAATGCGGGGCGAAAGTAAGTATTTCGCGCGCTCTAAAAACGTTTTATACAAAAAGTGTTTCCTGAGTCCCGGCTTAATGTCAATTTTCGTGCCAATTCAGTGTAATTGACTTGTTTTTTCCCAAGAGCTGGGCTTATTTGAAATCGATAATGCATCTTTGTGTCTAAGATTTATTACACATGAGCATAAAGCAAGTTCTACAGCAGCCTGAAATAGGCACCACAATCACCGTCAAGGGATGGGTTCGTTCGTTCAGAAGCAACAGATTTATTGCCCTAAACGATGGCTCGTGTTTGGCGAACATACAATGCGTAATCGATTTTGAAAAAGAAGACGAAAAACAGCTCAAACGTGTTACCACCGGATCTAGCTTAGCCATCACGGGTGTTTTAACCGAAAGCAAAGGGAAGGGCCAAACCGTCGAGATCATTGTTGAAGGGTTTGAAGTTTTAGGGGATGCGCCTGTAGATGAATATCCACTCCAGCCCAAAAAACATAGTCTTGAGTTCTTAAGAGAGATTGCTCATTTAAGACCACGCACAAACACCTTTGGTGCAGTGTTCAGGTTACGCCATGCACTTTCATTTGCCATTCATAGCTATTTTAATAAAGAAGGCTTTTTCAACTGGCACAGCCCTATTATAACAGGTTCAGATGCTGAAGGAGCAGGTGAAATGTTCCGTGTTTCCACGCTGCCAAACGGGACTGACAAAGAATCTTCAGAGGACTTTTTCGGAAAAGAAACACACCTTACTGTAAGTGGTCAGTTAGAAGGTGAATTAGGGGCTATGGGGCTGGGGAAAGTGTACACTTTCGGACCTACATTCCGTGCTGAAAATTCAAACACTACAAGGCATTTAGCTGAATTTTGGATGGTTGAGCCAGAGATGGCTTTCCATGATTTGGAAATGAATATTGATCTTGCTGAAGACTTTTTAAAACATACACTTTCCTATGTGCTCGAGCATTGTCGCGCTGATCTTGAATTCTTAGATGCCCGTTTTGAAGACGAGCAGAAAGGAAAGCCAACGATCGAACGTGCAGAACAGGGCCTAATAGAAAAACTGGAGTCCGTCGTCAACAACAATTTCATACGATTGAGCTATACAGAAGCAATCGAAATATTAAGAAACAGCAAGCCGAATAAGAAGAAGAAATTCAAATATCCTATTACAGATTGGGGCATTGATTTACAAAGTGAACACGAGCGATTTCTTGTAGAAAAGCATTTTAAGGCGCCCGTAGTGATCTATGATTACCCAGCAAATATTAAAGCCTTCTACATGCGCCTCAATGATGATGGCAAGACTGTGCGGGCTATGGATGTTTTATTTCCTGGTATAGGAGAAATAGCCGGTGGTTCTCAGCGCGAGGAACGCTACGATGTACTAAAAGAGAAAGTAGCAGCGGTAGGTATTCCAGAAGAAGAGCTTTGGTGGTACTTAGAGACGCGGAAGTTTGGTACTTGCATTCACAGTGGATTCGGACTCGGTTTTGAACGACTTGTTTTGTTCGCTACTGGTATGAGTAATATACGAGATGTCATTCCTTTCCCAAGGACACCAGGAAGCGCAAATTTTTAACCTCAAAACGCGTAGTCTACTTATATCATGTTAAAGCAGTCTCTTGCACATAAACTTCAACAGAAGTTGAGTCCTCAACAGATTCAGTTGATGAAGCTTGTGCAGTTGCCAACGCAAAGTCTTGAAGCTCGGATAAAGGAAGAGCTTGAAGAAAACCCAGCCCTGGCTGAAGGTTTAGATAAAGTTGAAGACACTTTTGAAAACGATCCAAACGAAGAACGTGAGGTTCGAGATAGCATGGAGGAAATCAACTGGGATGATTACATTCCTGATGATGAAACCCCTGAATACAGAACAAAGACAAACAATTACAGCGCAGACGATGAGCTCTACGAGTCACCCGTTGTGGTAAGTGAAAGTTTTCATGAGAGTCTAATCTCACAGCTTCATTTACGTAATCTAAATGATGAAGATTTAGACCTTTGCATCTACCTCGTAGGGACGATTGACGATGATGGTCTATTACGAAGGTCCCTAGAAGATATTGTAGACGACTTGGCCTTTTCTCAAGGTGTTTTCACAGACGAATCTACATTAGATAGGCTGCTTCAAGTGATCCAAGATCTGGACCCCGCTGGGGTTGGTGCTCGTGATTTGCAAGAGTGCTTACTGATACAATTGGAACGCAAAACTCCCTCTCTTAAGGTAAATCTAGCTATTTCTATACTCGACCAATACTTTGATGTTTTTGTAAAACGTCATTATCAAAAACTCATGGATAGGCTGGGAATAGATGAGGAGGGATTGCGAGAAGCTATTGAAGAAATAGGCCGATTAAACCCAAAACCGGGAGGGTCTTCGAACATGAGTCGACCAACAGAAAATGTCATTCCAGATTATAATCTGCAAATTGTAGATGACGAATTACAGCTGTCCCTGAACGGTAAAAATGCTCCGGAACTTAGCTTAAGTGGTAAGTATCGCGAGATGCTTGAGCATTATAAAGCAAGCACTGAGAAAAACAAATCAGAGAAGGAAGCGGCACTTTTCGTGAAGCAAAAACTCGACAGTGCAAAGTGGTTTATTGACGCCATTGTTCAGCGACAACAGACCTTGATGCTCACCATGAGTTGCATTCTAAATTACCAGGAGGAATATTTTTTAACCGGTGATGAGCGTAAGCTTAGGCCTATGATATTAAAAGATATTGCTGAAGAAATTGGAATGGACATTTCGACTGTCTCACGTGTCGCATCAAACAAATACATACAAACGCCCTACGGAACCTTCTTAATTAAGCGATTCTTCTCAGAGTCTATGACAAACTCAGATGGGGAAGAAGTCAGCACCCGAGAGATCAAGAAAATTCTGGAAGATGTCGTAAGCGAAGAAAACAAACGCAAGCCATTAACTGATGAAGCGCTGGCTAATATTCTAAAGGAAAAGGGCTACCCTATCGCCCGCAGAACAGTGGCTAAATACAGAGAACAACTCGATATCCCCGTAGCGAGAATGAGAAAAGAACTGTAGGTTGAGGTTAGGTCCTAAACATATTACCGCTCAAGTAATAAGCTATCTATTCCACCCCGGAATTCTCCCAACCGTTGGGGTGGTGTATATTTTATTCGTTGTTCCTCAGGTGATCGACTTTTCTATTGTTTTTAGAGTTACCTCAATAGTCTTTCTCGGAACATATGTTGGGCCCTTGCTCGGAACGCTTTTACTACGATGGACAGGTATTATTTCCAGCATTCACCTTGTCAAAAGGGAAGAACGTATCTATCCTTATCTGACCGCTGCGGCAAGTATGCTCGCGACGGCAAACTTCTTAGCCCGCAGTGGAGTACCTTTAGAAGTTACCTACAGTGTGTTCGCGAGTGCCATTGTTGTTTTTGCCTCTACCATTGCATTGCCTTTTTTCAAAAGTAGCGCTCATATGGCAGGCATCGCTGGATTTATAGCTTTGTATGTTAGACTATTTGACTTTTACAATCAAGGTAGTCTACTGGTTGTCATTACATTAGCTTCCTGTGCAGGCGCTGTTGGATGGGCGAGGGTTTATTTAAAGCGTCATACGTTGTTCGAGGTTTTCTCGGGCTCAATCATTGGCTTTTGCGCCCTGTACCTGCTCGTATCTAAATAGGACGATTCGTTCGCTCATTATAGTTGCTTAACTGGCGAGATTTGCGGATATTTATAGTCTAGGTCAAAACCATTAGCACACATACCCATGAAGAACTTTTTAAAAATCATACTTTTTGCTGCTGCATTCGTCGGAATGTCAAACACAGTAGAAGCTTCTCACCTTGCTGGTGGTGATATTCAGTACGAATACATCAGCTCGACAGGTGGCACACATAAATATAAAGTCATCGCTAGACTCTATCGCGATGCAACGGGAATCGGCATGCCTGGCTCAATAACAGTCTATGCGTGTTCCGCTAATTACTCAACGGCTTCTACGACCTGTACCCAACAAACTGGTTCGGGATTGGTAGCGCCAACTTTATTTGACTGTGTATCTGCGGCAAACGCAGGTGTTACCATTGAGGTTTACATCTACGAAGGGGAAATAACATTGGGTGGAAATGCACCAGATTGGACATTTGCTTGGTCTAGTTGTTGTCGGAATCCTGCGGTAGATAATATCACCAATCCTTCTTCGCAAGGTTTTTATATTGAGGCAAAGCTGAACAATCAGATTGGTCAAAACACCTCGCCTGAGTTTGTTTCTGAGCCCGTTCGAGCGTTTTGTACAGGACGCACATTTAACTGGAAGCAAAGTGCTATTGAGCCTGATGGTGATTCATTATTTTATCGTTTAGACTACGTGAAAGGTGGAAACTCAGGTAGTTGTGCCGGCACAAATCTTGCCTATGCTACGGGTTGGACTTATGACCAGCCGATAACAACCTCTCCTATTAATTCAATGACCATGAATTCTACGACTGGTTTGATTTCCTTCACACCATCTGCGGTCGAGATTGATGTCATGGCCGTATCTATTGATGAGTACAGATATGATTCAACTTTATACGTGTGGAGAAAAATTGGTGAAGTTAACCGTGATATGCAGATCGCAATTGCTTCTGCTTGTACGCCATTAGCACAAGCTGGTGTGCAGTTAGACTACCAATCACCTGGTATCTATCCTGATCCTGATAACGGCCTTCCTACCGTTGACTACACTTGTCTAGACACCGTCGTGACTATGAAATTTAAAGTGAAGTTAGATTGTAGCTCTATCTCACCAGACGGAACAGATTTCCGTTTGACCAAGCCAGATGGTCAGCCATTGGCGATCAAGTCACTTTCTGCGAATTGTGATAACAACAATGAAGCAACCGAAATGACAGTCACGCTGTACAAACCACTTTCTAAAAACGGAAAGTACTTCTTGTACTCTAAGACAGGGAATGACGGAAATACACTTTTAAATAAGTGTGGCTTCCCAATGAATGAGTTTGATACTATTCAACTGAATGTTCAGGGTTGTTTTAACGCTGTATACGACTTAGAAAACGTGAGTATTGAAAACGATCAAAATCCAGTGGTCGAATGGAGTGCGGATACTTCATCCTATCCAAATTACCTATTCCAAGAGTGGCAAATTTTCCGTAAAGATCCTGGAGCAACTACCTATAATAAAGTGGGTACGGTGTTTAACCAATACAAATATGACTTTAAGGATAATCAAATTGGTTTTATCAAAGTTGACCAAGACAGTTACGACTACCGTGTTAACATGAAACTTAATGATGACCTACAGGGAAATACCAGCGACGCACACAGTATATTACTAGAACGTGATAATGGTGTTGTACCTATCGTAGATCCTGATACGAATGCCATCAACCTCCAGTGGAACACCTATAACGCTTGGCCAGTGGATAGCTATGCAGTTGTTCTGCAAGAAAAAATAGCAGGAACATGGATGACAGAGTTCGTTCATGATCATGTTGGATCTCCACAAAACCCTGTGGTTGCTCCAGATACTACGTACCAAATGTTCGTTGAATTACTGCCCGGTGAATACCGTGTTTGTATTCGCACTTTAAATCCTTTGGACACACAGTACATGGCGTACTCCAACTGCTTGCCTATTATTGTCACTACTCCACCGGTTCCTGATACTGTTGTAGTACCAAACTTCATTACTCCAAATTCAGACAATATCAATGATGAATTTATCATCAGGTTTGTTGAAGATTATGAGGATCTAAGTCGTGTGAATATCTTCAACAGATGGGGAGATCGCGTATGGCAAAGTGAACGATTATACGACAATTCTACACCTTGGAGAGGTACCAATCAAAACGGTGCTAAACTAGCTGATGGGGTCTATTTCTATACCATTGAACTTCTCAATGCGGCCGACAATTATGAATATGTTGTCACCGGTAGCGTCACCATATTAGACGCTCAATAACGCATAAAATAACACGCTCTTAATACGAGAACTCGGGCCCGATTCCTCCCCAAGGAATCGGGCCTTTTTTTATAACTGTCAGATGGCATCAAACAGTACCCATATTCAAAATTTGCTAAAGTCCCTCCCTCACAGTCCAGGGGTCTATCAGCATATTGATAAAGATGGTGGCATTCTGTACATCGGTAAAGCCAAAGATTTAAAAAAGAGAGTGAGCTCCTACTTCAGCAAAAGCGTTACAAGCGCGCGCATAGCTGTGATGGTCAAAAAAATCGTAGACATTCGAACCATCCTCACTGATTCTGAAGGGGACGCACTACTTCTTGAGAATAACCTGATCAAAGAGCATCAACCACGCTATAACATCAACCTTAAGGACGATAAGACCTATCCTTATATCACCATTAAAAATGAGCGGTTTCCCCGAATTTTCGGCATCCGTAACGTAGTGAGAGATGGTAGTGAATACTACGGACCATATCCTTCGATTAAGAGCATGAAAGCGGTGCTCGAACTAATCAACCAAATGTATCCAACAAGGACGTGTAAGTACGTGCTCAGTGAGGATAATATTGAAAAACGGAAGTACAAATTATGTCTTGAATATCATATTGGGAACTGCAAAGGTCCTTGTGAAGATCTACAAGAAGAAGAGAACTACAATGCAGACATAGACGCTGCAAGAAAGATCATTAAAGGTCAATTAGGTGAAGTGAAAAAGCACCTCAAACAAACCATGAATGACCATGCTGGAGCTCTGGAGTTTGAAGAGGCTCAACGCTATAAGGAGAAGCTCGAGGCACTAGAGAAATATGCCGCAAAGAGTACCGTCGTTGGATACAGCATGACCAACATAGATGTCTTTAGCGTAAGTATGGATACGGAGTATGGTTATGTCAACTACTTGAAGATTATTGAAGGTGCCATAGTTCAGAGTTACACGGTAGAAATGAAAAAGAAGCTGGAAGAAGATCCAGAAGACTTTTTGCACATCGCTATTCCAAAGATTAGAGATTTGTTTGGATCCACTTCCAAGCGGGTTTTCACATCACATCAAGTGAAATTCGAACTAGAAGGCGTAGCATTTGGGGTTCCTCAGATTGGAGAAAAACGAAAGCTGGTAGAATTGAGCCTTAAAAATGCCATGTACTTTCGTCAGGAAAAGCTGAAAAACATTCAAATAGTCGATCCTGAAAGACATGTGAAGCGTATCATGACTCAAATGAAGGCGGATTTAAGAATGCCCGTCGAACCCCGTCATCTAGAATGTTTTGACAATTCTAACATGCAGGGAACCAATCCAGCGAGTGCCTGTGTCGTCTTCAAAAACGGCAAGCCGTCTAAGAAAGATTACCGCAAATTCAATATTAAGACTGTAGAGGGGCCTGATGATTACGCAAGCATGGAAGAGGTCGTTTATAGACGTTACAAGCGGCTGCAGGAGGAAGGAGAACCACTGCCAAACTTAATCGTGATTGACGGAGGGAAAGGTCAGTTAGGCGCGGCACTAAAAGCACTTGAACTATTAGGGCTACGCGGCAAGATTACCATCATTGGAATCGCCAAAAGACTGGAAGAATTGTATTTTCCTGGCGACCCCTATCCGTTGCACCTAGACAAGCGTAGCGAATCTTTGAAGATCATTCAACAAGCTCGAGACGAGGCACACAGGTTCAGTTTAAGCCACCATAGAGACTTAAGAAGTAAAGTTGCTTACAAGAGTGCTTTGGATGATATAAAGGGAATTGGCCCAGAAAGCATAAAGCTATTAATGAGACAATTCAAGAGTGTTAAAAACGTAAAATCTGCTACACCGGAGGAACTAGAGGCATGCCTTGGCTTACGTAAGTCAAAGGTGTTACTAAACCACTTTAATACGATTGAACAACCGGGGACTTAGTCCTCTTTAACGAGGTAGGTTTGCCAGCTGGCATGGAAAAAAAGAACCGCCGTTTCGTCGCGTTCATTGAAGTACTGTATCATACGCGCTACCGTCGTAACAATCTCCTTAGCCTTCTCAACACGCTCCTTTAATATTAGATCAATACTGTCAATATAGATGGCAACGCCCGTATTTGATATACTTAAATCTTCGGGGTCTTTCTCCTCTTCATCCTCAGTACCCAGTATTTTTATAATTGGCCAATTCAGTTTAGCAGCATTAAGTTCTTCACGAACCTCTGCCGCATCTACTACAAATTGAATGGAAGCACCCTCAAACATCTCTTTACTTATTTATAGCAAAGGTCAGATAAAATCACTGATTTCATCCAAGTTCTTTCTTTGAATATTTGGCACCGTACCATCTGTTGCTGGGTGTCCCACGGGGAGCAATAAAAAAGGTTTTTCATTCTCTGGCCGACCTAATATTTTCGACAAAAACCCCATTGGAGAGGGCGTGTGGGTCAGCGTTGCGAGACCTGCCATATGGATAGACGCAATAAGAAATCCACATGCAATACCAACACTTTCTTGTACGTAGTAATTCTTGGTTTTCACACCTAGCGCGTCAAAATCGTAATTCTGTCGAAAGACAACAATCAACCAAGGCGCCTCTTCCAAAAACGGCTTTTGCCAATTTGTTGCGAACGGCTCCAAGTCTTTAAGCCACTTTTCACCAGCACGATCCTTATAAAATACCTTTTCTTCTTTTTCAGCTGCTTCTCTGATTTGCCGTTTTACCTCAGGGTCTTGAACGGCAACAAAATGCCAAGGCTGCTTGTTCGCTCCTGACGGAGCGCTGGATGCAATGCGAATAATTTTTTCTATGGTTTCTCTGTCCACACCCTTAGCAACATCGTAAAATCGCATACTGCGGCGCGTTACAATGGACTCTGAAAAAGAAACAAAAATCGATTGGGCCTCAATATTAGATTTTGGCCAAGGCGTATAAGGAATGTGGTCGTCTTCGTTCATAAGAGATCAAGTTAGAACGATTGCTTCAACCTGACAAATATTGCGTTACTAAACCACGTGTACTGATCCTCAAATGGATTGTCCGTAAGGAATATTTGAGCAAAAATAGAGGCATCTAAATCCTCGTTAATACTATAGCTCAGTGAAGGGATAGCTATAAATATTTCAGCTTTTGGGGTACTGAGAATCGTCAGAGTCAAACTTGTTAATTCTCCCATCGTAAATAGCACCGCTGAGGTAATCGTATGTCGAAAAGGCATGGGGTTATATGGGCTTGTTCGGCCTATATCACCACCCAATAGGCTGACTAATGTTGGATCCGTGGTGCCACGAAAATTGTATAGGTAACCCATGCTAACAAAAAAACCGTTTAAAAAAGCATGATCCACGCTTGTGGAAAGAACCAAATTAGTTTGCGCTGGATTGATTTTAGGCAAATCTTTGTAGGGTAAGAAATACGTGAATTCGCCACTAAAACCAGCCTTCTTTATGTTTCCAGACCACCCCCCACCTAGGGCTATTCTGGTTTTCCACTTCCCTGCGATGGCTTGAAAGTCATAGCCCAAATAGTTTGTTCTGTAGCGAAATGCTGCCACGTGGTTCTTGATACTGTCTGAAGGCGCATAAGATATCTCCCAACTGCTCAATAACCCTGT
>OJEF01000354.1_pt1 | contig 14543 bp, 13 predicted proteins | sample 1593041 | NCBI WGS metagenome assembly OJEF01 (sample SAMN05416790, study PRJEB24817) | seawater metagenome | isolation source: Sea water | place: Canada:Atlantic | collected 2013-11
GTGAGCTGCAAAGAATTAAGTGCATTCATTACCATTCCTGCTGAACCAACACCAGGTATAACAATATGTGAGGCTTGGCCTATTTGCGTTTTCTCAGTTGTAATATTAGTCTCATAACCCTTCAGTTGAAAAGCATGTTGTACAGACCGAAGATTAGCTCCACCGCAATCAATGATGGCGATGCTCACATGACACCCTTTGTTGAGGATGATTCAGAGCCTTCTATTATAATTGCTTGCTTAAGCGCTCTTGCAAATGTTTTAAACGTTGCTTCAAGAAGGTGGTGTGAATTTTGTCCGACTGTTTCTATGTGACAGGTTAAAGCTGCTGAATTAATAAGGGATATAAAAAAATGCTCCAACATTTCTCCAGGGAAATCACCAACTTTCTCCCTAAGCTCAGAACATTTAAAACTTAGGTATCTCCGAGACGCTAAATCAATACTGACAGAGCATTTAACTTCGTCCATCACCAGCGTCTCAACACTTGCATACCTAGAAATACCAACCCTTTCACTCAATGCTGAATTAATGGCTGAGCCTAGAGTAATGGCAATATCTTCTATCGTATGATGTTCATCTATGTAAAGATCTCCATCACACATTAAATGCAAATCAATTTTACTGTGTTTAGAAAATTGTTCTAATAAATGATCTAAGAAACTAAGGCCTGTATTAATCGAATACTTACCTGTCCCATCTAAATTAAGATTAATATAAATATTCGTCTCATTTGTTTTGCGTATCTCAACACAGGACCGAGATTTCTCAGCTTCGTTGACACGACTTCTTCTTGCATCTACCGCAGCAGCGTGCCCATCAAGTCCTTCGGCTAAGGCTAGGGTGGTAACAGTATCCTTAAGATTCATAAACCCTTCTGCCGAAGCGACTTGTACAGGAATCTGTTTACCAAAATCTTTGATGCCTAGGCCTGAATAAGTTTTTGCCTTCCCGTTTGTTGGGAGGACATGATTTGAACCAGAGGCATAATCTCCAAATGATTCAGGGGATAGGGAGCCGCAAAATATTGATCCAGCATTCTTAATAGTTGGAACATACCTAGCAAAGTCCTCATCAAGTAAAATTAAATGCTCTGGCGCGCATTCATTGATGAGCAGAGAGGTATCAGTAAAAGATTTAGATTTAATAAGAATGAGATTTTTTATGCTCTCACTTAAGATGGACTCTCGCTTTAGTTTCTTTTTTTGCTTGAGCGCCTCGGACTTTACCTTTTTTAAAACATTTAGATTTTGAGAAACAACAAAGGCCTTTGAATCAACTCCATGTTCAAGCTGAGACAAGGCATCCGCCGCTGCTAAAGCAGCATTATTAAGATCATTTGTAACAATCATGACTTCACTGGGGCCTGCTGGTAAATCTATCGCTACATCCTTAGATACTAGTTCCTTTGCGAAGCTTACATAAGCATTGCCAGGGCCAAAGATTTTTGAAACTTTGGGAACTATCGTAGTCCCATAAGCCATCGCAAGGATTGCTTGGGCTCCACCAACCTTATAAATATTATTGACGTTGAATAATTTACAAATCCATAAGATCTCAGGGGAAATCTTTCCCTCGATATCTGGAGGTGAGCAAACAACAATATTTGAACACCCAGCAACGGTTGCTGGAATAATCTGCATCAATAAAGATGATATTAATGGGGCTGTCCCACCAGGAACGTAAAGACCAACAGAATCAATAGATCTAAACTCTTTCCATATGTTAATTCCTTTGGTAGTTTCGATGGGGCTTGAAGAAAGATTAATTTTTTCGTTCTCACAGACAAGTTGGATATTTTTAGATGCTGTTAAAATTGCGCTCTTTAACTCATCAGAGACAGCTTGTTCTGAGGCGCTAATTTCTCTTGAGGTAACCTTGTAAGATTTAATTTCTTTTAACCCCAATTGTTTATTGATAGCATTTAATGCAGGAGTGCCTTTTGCAAGAATTAAATCTTTAAAATCTTTCACCACGGACTCAATTTCACGATTGGAGTCTGATGAAGAAAACCAATTGATGGATTTTGTATTAATCGATCTATTAATTAATTTCATCTTAGTAAAGAATTTTTTCTACAGGCATAACCAAAATTGATGATGCTCCACTGATCTTTAAATTCTCCATAGTCTCCCAGAAGACCGGCTCAGTGCAGAGAGCATGAATCGCAACTTTGCCTTTTTCTTGTAAGGGAATAATGGTTGGGGAATCTGCTCCTGGCAGTAGTTTACAAATTCTATTAATTGATTTTTCTTCAGCATTCAGCATCACGTATTTACTTTCTGCTGCGTTAATAACTCCCTCAAACCTCTTTACTAAACTTAAAACCTTTGGTTCTTGTATATTCTTTCTCCTCTCATTTGCAATGAGAACAGCTTCAGAGGTCATCAGAGTCTTAAATTGAATAAGGTTATTAGCCTCTAAGGTTGCGCCAGAGGAGACGAGATCGCATATACAGTCTGCTATCCCAATATAGGGTGTTAACTCCACAGAACCATTAATTTTAATAATTTCTGCTTTGATTTTATTTTGCTTTAGGTATTTTTTAACTAAACCAGGATAAGACGTTGCAATAGCCTTATTGCTTAAATTTTTCATTCTTGAGGAGGAGGGTTTTGCAAATGCCAATGAGCATCTTGAAAAACCTAAAGATAAAATAGTATGAGCTTTGAGTTGAGAATTTGTTGCCGTCTGTTCTGCTAAGACATTTTCACCGACAATACCTAAATCGGCTACACCCTTAGAAACAAGTGAGGGAATATCATCATCACGAACAAGTAAAATATCTATGTTCATATTTGAAGATCGAGCTAAAAGTTTTTCGCCTGATGTACGAAAATTAATGCCAGACTTCTCTAATAAATTTTTGCTATTATCTGATAGCCTGCCTTTTTTTTGTATTGCAATGGTAATTTTTTTATCTTTCATTTGATTCTCTTAAATGCATTTTGATACCCATTATTTGACTCAGAAAATAGGAATCTTGCTACTCGTGTAACGGTTGCTGTTGATGTCTTTAATTCGGCAGCAATCTCTCTATAACTTTTATCTTTCTTATAGAGCAATTGCGCAACTTCCCACCTTTCATTTATTGCTTTTATCTCCGATGGAGTGCATAAATCTTTTATGAAGTTTTCAACTTCTTTCGGTGATTTGAGTTCATTTATAATATTTGGTAATTTCATAAAAAGGATTCTATCTGTTTTAGCATGCTAAAACAATAGAACAAGAATATAAATATACTATTGCTTAAAATAGGTTAGAATTTATAAAAAATTAAAGGAGTTATTATGACTATAGAAGTTAACAGCAATTTTCCAGTTCAAACATTACGCTTGGTTGTGGCCAGTGAATTACAAGAGGTTGATTCATCCGAGTACTTGGCTGACAAAAAAGTAATGCTAGTAGGGGTTCCAGGAGCCTTTACACCTACTTGTCATGTGTCACATTTACCAGGTTACATAGAGCATCTTTCTAGTTTTGAAGCTAAAGGGTATTCAGTTGTCTTCATATCAGTGAATGATCCCTTTGTTATGAAGGCATGGTCTGAAGCATCTAATGCTAATGGCATTGACATGATTGCTGATGGAAATGGCGAGTTAACAGAAGCACTTGAATTGGTGATGGATGCATCTGGATTTGGTCTTGGCAAGCGATGCATGAGGTTTGCTATGGCTATTGAGAATAGCGTTATAAAATCGATAGACGTAGAAGAGGGCGGTGCTCTTGATGTGTCATCTGCGGAATCACAGCTTGCAAAAATCTAAGCCGAAATACCTATTTGCAGGCCTTGGAACCATGGGTTTTCCCATGGCTGGTCATCTATCCAAGAATCGTAATCTAGATATTTATGTGTTTAATAGAACATCAACAGTCTCGGCAAAATGGGTTAAGAAATATAATGGGACTCAACTCATAGACCTTGATAACTGCTCTGTTAAATTTGATGGGTTGATAACATGCTTAAAGGATGACGCTTCTATTACTTCTGTAACTCTTGAAAGTGGCTTTCTAGACTTTCTTAAAACTAATTCTTTTATTCTTGATCACTCAACAACATCCTTAAACTTAGTTACAACAATCTCTCAGCATCCTAAAATCCTAGATAAAAAAATATCATTTTTTGATGCTCCTGTTAGTGGGGGAGAGGCTGGTGCAGTAAATGGTGCTTTATCTATTATGCTTGGAGGACCCAAGAAAAAACTTCTACAAATTAATAACCTTATGGATTCATATGCAAAGAACATCGTTTATATTGGGCCAAGTGGTCATGGTCAATTAACCAAAATGGTTAATCAGCTATGTATAGGCAGTCTCATTCAAGGTTTATCTGAAGGAGTGGCCCTAGGCAAGAAATCTAATTTAAATATGACTAAAGTTCTTGATGCTATTTCTGGAGGCGCTGCTCAATCCTGGCAGATGGATAATCGATTTAAAACAATGGTTAATGGTGAATTTGATTTTGGTTTTGCTGTAGATCTTATGATTAAAGACATCAAGATTGCTTTAGATCACTCAAAGGATCTCGGTATTAAATTGCCTTCAACTAAATCCATTCTTCAGAACTATAAGAAGTTATCAACGCTTGGAGATGGCCAATTAGATACTTCTAGCCTCATCAAATTACTAGAATATTAAATAAGCCAAAAGAAAGCCTGCTATTAAGCAGGCTTTTTTGTTGCTATTTAAGATTATTTTTTAATCCACATTGGCAAAAGCTGCAATGCTGTTATTGATAAAATAAATAATCCTTGTACCAATGAAGGCACCAAGTTAAATGGTTCTCCTGGATTATTATTAGCTATTAACTCAGCTGCATATGGTGAGATTACTTGGCCTGATGCTTCTATAGCAGCCATAGCATTCGCTACCCCGTTAGCATTCCACTCTGAGGCTCCAAAGTTAATAAGCCAACCATAAGCTATAAAAAGCGAGAATATAGTTCCAGCTAACTTCATGACAATCGGAGTTTCTGCGTTGTTATATATATTTTGTCCTATTCTTAGTCCCACCCAAGATAAAAAACCTAGAGCTAAAAACCAAGAGCCTTGACCGCCTGAAGCCATCCAAAGGTGATCCCACAAATCTAATTCTGTAAAGTTTAATGATGCTACAGATTCCATAATTTTCTCCAAAATTAAATATTTCATAATTAAAATATACAGGTATAAATACTACTAGAATTTTACTGCTTAGTAAATTTTTTAGAATATCCAAAATAATGTAATATCAATAGATGAAAATTGCTCAGTTAATAATAATTTCTTTTATCTTTATTGGATGTGCAAAAAATGAATTTGACATAATAATATTTAATGGAAATATAGTTGATGGTTCTGGGCAAAAGAGCTATCAAGCTGATATTGGTATTGTTGATGATCGTATTGTAAAGATAGGAGATCTATCAACGTTTCAATCACTTCGCATCATAAATGCTGATAATTTAATTGTATCTCCAGGTTTTATAGATTCACATACGCATGCAATTAGAGGTATTTTTGATGTTCCTACTGCTGAAAGTTCATTGCTGCAAGGGGTAACAACCTTAACTGACGGTAATGATGGGACATCCCCATTTCCAATTGAAGAGCATTACCAGAAAATAGAAAATACTGAAATTAGTCCAAATTGGGCAGTATTTGTTGGTCAAGGGACAGTTAGGAAAGAGGTTATGGGCCTGGAGAACAGAGATCCAACAGCTTCTGAGCTATCTCAGATGAAGGCGATGGTTAAACAGGCTATGGAAGAGGGCGCTTTGGGCATATCTACTGGTCTTTTCTATGTGCCAGGAAGTTTCTCTTCAACTAGCGAGGTGATTGAACTATCTAAGGTTGCCTCTAACTATGGCGGAATCTATATTTCTCATATGAGGGAAGAGGCAGTGAATGTCTTACAATCAATTAATGAAACGATCAATATTGGCATTAAAGCTAAGATTCCAGTTCAGATAACTCACCATAAGATCATAGGTAAAGAGAATTGGGGTCTATCAAAGGAAACTTTGAAGTTGGTGGATAATGCTATTAAAGATGGTGTTCAAGTCAGTATTGATCAATATCCATATACTGCATCCCAAACGTCAATTAGAGCCTTAATACCTCAATGGGCTCAAGCTGGTGGCAGAGCAGAGCTTCTTAAACGCATAGATGATCCCAGGACGCGCGAACTAATAGTGGATGAAATTATTGAGAGGATATTATTCGATAGAGGCGGAGGGCATCCTAAAAATATCTTTATTTCAAAGAGTTCTTGGAATACATCGCTGGAAGGCAAGAACCTTGCTGAGCTATGTATTGAAAGAGATCTAGAGCCAAGTCCTTACAACGCAGCAATGGTTGTCTTTGACATAATTAAAGGAGGAGGTGCCTCGGCTGTTTATCACGCTATTAATTCTGATGACGTTGATTTAATCATGCAGCATCCAATGACATCTATAGCATCTGATGGTCCTATGACAGTTTTTGGTGTTGGCTCACCACATCCTAGAACCTATGGTACTTTTGCCCGCGTATTAGGTAGTTACGTCAGAGAACGCAATATTTTAAGCTTAGAAGAAGCTGTAAGAAAAATGACCAGCTTGCCAGCACAAATATTGTCTATAAAACAAAGAGGGCTAATTAAAGAGGGTTATTATGCGGATGTAGCTATATTTGATCCTAAAACCATAATAGATAAAGCAACATTCGAGGATCCGCATCAGTATGCAATTGGAGTTATCTCAGTAATAGTTAATGGGGAAATTGTTATTGATCAAGGTGTTCATAATGGAAATAAGCCTGGTAAGGTCCTTCGAGGCCCTGGATATAGAGGAAGTAACGATTAAATGAAGAAATCTACTAAAAATATCATAGCCATAGTGTTAGTTTCATTACCGCTAACTAGGTTCATGTCCTAAATGATTGATTCTTCAAAAAGGGGTATAGACACAGGTATTAGGCCTAAGACTAATATTAACTTCGCATAATATATATTATGTTAAATTATATAATTAGGATAAAGTTTTAAAGATGGTGGAAAGTCTCTTACCTTAGCTATCATTATTTGAGCCTTTAAAATTATTGTTCTGTAGATTAATAAAATTGTAAACAGCTGCAGCACATGACTCGGGATTTTCGATAACATTGAAATGTGCTGAATCTGGTATTAAATAAAACTTACTAAATCTTGCGCCATCCTTAACTTTAATTTCTTTGTACAAGCCTTGTTCAGTTATGAATTCACTTTTGATAGGTACTTCGGACTGATGCGTAGCATCAGGAAAGATATCTTCAATTTCATTTCTAAATAAATTATATTTGCCAAAATATGGTTGGTCAGAAATACGGCATCCGTTAGGTGCAAGTTTAAATTCATCCTCTCCCTGAAACTGCATGATTGGAATATTGGTATGCTTTAGATACTTTCTGTTATCAACTTCATCAAACATCCCACCCTGCATAAGCGATTGTTGAAATTTGTAATAATAATTCTTGTAAGAAATTTGTGACTTAAATTTTAAATGTGTATATCTATCATAAAGATGAGTGCCTTTTTTAGCATTCTTAGCTTTATGTATAAAATTTTCAGACAATAACTGAATAGGTTTATTCATTATCAAGACCGAAAACAATAAAAGTCTTAATTGAAAATATATAGACATTAATTTATGCGGAGGCCCAACTAAAATTTCAGGAGCTAATTTCGACCACTCAGGATCAGCATAATCCCATACTTGCGAGGCTCTTGAATATGAAATAACTTTTTCTGGATTATTAATGCATAGGTTTTCTAAAATTACTGCTCCCCTGTCATGCCCAATAAGATGGGCTTGATCGATTTTCATTTGATCCATTAGGGAATTAATTGTTTTGGATTGATTCTTATGACTAAACTTAGGATCAATTTTTCTATTTGAATAATTAATTGCTTTATGTGTTCTCAGGCTTTCACCGCTAGATTGGGCAAATTGATTTGAGTGCTCAATTGAAAAATGCTGATCATAATATGGCATATTAAAAATTATAATCCTAAGAGAAGCATCAATCTGATTGAGACAATCAGCAAACCAAGTCATTGATTCCATCGGGTCTGTAGGAATTCCTCCAATCATAACAAGTGTTTTATTTGAAGGGGCATTGGCATCACCCAGCTCAAGAGCAGGATGTTTCATTTCATCAATCATTACGAAATGTTCTTTAAATTTTATTCTATTGATTAAGGGATTACTAACAATGGACTCTCTTACTAATATGCGAAGATGCATATAAAAATCTACAAAGATAAATACAAAATGCGTCAATATGCTTAATACACGATCAAGCAGACTATTAATCATTCCTAGGAAAACCTAAATCAACTTTACTCTCAGCAGGATCAGGCCATCGAGTGGTTAATGACTTAGTCTTTGTGTAAAAATCGATCGATGATGGTCCAAATGCTTTAGTTTCAGAAAAACCACTATCCTTCCAGCCACCAAAACTATGAGCATATGTAGGCAATGGAATTGGGACATTTATTCCAACAGAGCCTGCTTGAATCTCTTCAGACCATTTTTTTGCAACACCTCCATCTCGCGTAAACAAAGCAGCACCATTCCCGAGTTTATGACTGTGGGTTATTTGCATAGCTTCATCATAGGTTTTGGCCCTGACAAAGCACAATACAGGTCCAAAAATTTCATTTTCATAAACTGACATGCCAGGCTTAACATTATCTATCAATGTAGGCCCAACAAAGCAACCTTCTAATGAATTGGACCTGTGTCTCCCATCAACAACCAGTGCTGCTCCATCTGACTCAGCACTATCTATAAATGAGTAGATTCTATCTTTATTTGCTTGAGATATAACTGGGCCAAGCTGAGTTTTATCATCATCTGTTACCCCCATAACCAAATCGGGCATTCTTGATTGAATCTTAGAAATTAAGTCATCTGCTATATCGCCAACAGCCACTACAACAGATACAGCCATACATCTTTGGCCCGCTGCTCCAAAGCTTGCAGATACTGCTGCATCTGCTGACATATCCAAGTCTGCATCAGGAAGGACAATCATATGATTTTTTCCACCTCCAAGGGCCTGTACTTTGGTATTGTGCTCTACTCCCAGCATCTTTAAGCTTTTTGCCGCCGCTGTACTACCTATAAAAGCTAGACCATCCACCTTTTCGTGACGAACTAAAAGCTCTACTATTTCTTTCTCACCGTTAAGCACGTTGTAACAACCATCAGGTAACCCAGCTTCTTTCCATATATCCGCATACAGCCTAGAGATTGATGGAACCTTTTCACTTGGCTTGGCAATGTAAGTATTTCCAGTGACTAGTGCCATGGCACTATGCAATATCGGTATTAAGATTGGAAAATTAAAGGGCCCCACTCCGGCGACAACGCCAATAGGAAACCTTAAATCAGCTATATCAATCCCACCAGCAACATTTTGACTATAATTGGTTGGAAAAAAATGTTGAACGCCAGCAGCATGAGTTAATGCTTGAACTGCCCTATCGAGCTCAGCCTCAGCATCCGGTCGTGTTTTACCTGCTTCACTGATGCAAATATCAACTATTTCAACTGATCTATTTATTATGCCTTGTCTAAACTTAAGAATTAATTCTGCTCTGAAGCTTAATCCAGTTTTGGCCCATGCCTTAGATGCTTCATAAGCAGATTCTACTGCAGCGTTTGCACTGTCCTTGGTGGCATATAAAACCTCGCCAATCTCAGTGCCATAAGAAGGATTAATGATGGAAGAGGATTCACTAGAATCTAAACTTGCCTCACCGTTGATAAAATTGTCTACTTTGTACATGGAAAACTCCTATCTGCTCTCAGCATTAGCACTTAATATTTATAGTAAATAACATTGACTATCCTAACCACTTGACTAAAATTAATCAATCTTTAAGTTTATCAACTAAATGCACTACGACATAGCAATAATTGGATACGGACCGGTAGGCGCCATGGCAGCGAAGATGTTTGGATCAAGCGGTCTTAATATCGTGGTCATTGAGCCTAAAAAAGAAATATGGAACATACCAAGGGCTGTTGCATTAGATGGCCAAGCGCAAAGAATCTTTCAATCCTGCGGAATTAGCAACAATATTCCAGTTAAACCGATAGATGGTTTAACATTTATTAACAAAAAAGGTCAACAAATTGTCTATGTGGATTTTACAGATCATTCAACACCAAATGGGTATTCTGAAACTGTAGGATTTAGCCAGCCAAATTTAGAGAGAACTCTTAGAGAACAAGCAGAGTCATATAAAAATATTACATTTAAGCTTGGCAGCTCTTTAAGCAATCTTGTTGCAACTGAAAATAACAATGAATTAACAGTTATGAATAATGCAACAAATGAAACAGAGGTTATCTCCTCTAAGTATTTGTTAGCATGCGATGGTGCTGATAGTTTTGTAAGAAAAAAACTAAGCATCCCCTCCTTCGATTATAAGTGTGAACAGGATTGGATTGTTGTTGATTATGAGTTAGATCCAATGTATGAAATTCAATGCTCCCCTCATCAAATATGTGACTATCAAAGACCAACTACCTTGGCCCCCATTATGGATCGGCACATAAGATGGGAATTTAAATACAACTCTGATGATAATCAAGCTGAGATGGAGGATGAACAAAATATCCGAGAAATGATGAGACCTCACGCTTGGAGAATAAATAGGGATCTAGATATATCAACTGGTAAATTATTACGGGCTAGTAGGTACAGGTTTCATGGGCTAATTGCAGATAATTTCAAATTGTATAATTGTTTTTTATTGGGAGACTCTGCACACCAAATGCCCCCATTCTTAGGTCAGGGTTTATGTCAGGGCATAAAAGATGTTTACAACCTACATTGGAAATTAACAGGAGTGATTAATGGTACCTATTCAAAAAAAATATTGGATACATATTCCCTTGAAAGAAAAGCAATAGTTAAGTCAGTTACGGAGACAGCCATCAAGCAAGGAAATATTGTAGGAACTCAGAATAGATATATCGCCTTGGTAAGAGATTTTGTTCTTAATTGCGCAAGGCAGTTCCCTGTATTGCTTAATTTTTTTCAGTTTTATCACCCTTGGCCTATCAAGGACGGATTAATTGATAAATCACTATTCAAAAATAAAGCAAATGGTATTGTGATACCTCAGCCTGATATCAATATAACAATTGAAGATAAGGCATTCGACCAATACATCGGGTACAAATTTGCATTACTTGTCTTTGATCAAGATCAAGAAGTATTTGATGAAATTAAATCATTGGATAGCGTTAAAATATTTGATGAAAATGTTCATCTATTAAATGCTAATCATCCATTTAATGCAGATAATAACTTTATAGAATGGCAAAAAAAACATAATATATCTGCAGCAATCATTCGTCCAGATAGACATGTCTATGGTTGTTGTGACCACCACTCAATCATTCAAAAGATCGATAAATTAAGCATTGAGCTTCATAATAATATTAATGACACAATCTCTTAAAGCGATGAAAAAAACTATTCTAAAAGGAAGAAAAAACGTTGAAAAAAGGCTTATTGATTCTGCGGCTGAATTACTTAGCTCTTTGGGTCCAAATCAACTATCGATTAGAGACATAGCACTTCATGCTGGAGTAAACCATGCACAAATTCATCATTACTTTGGTGGTAAGCAGGGTTTACTTGAAGCAACCTATAAACAATTAGCATTTACTCACATGCAACAAATAGAGAGGCGGAATATTAGTGCCATGGACTTAGGTGAAGAGCCTCTCTCTGAACTAACGGATAATTATTTTAATGCTCTAATTAGAGCAGTGCTTGATGGCCAAATGGATTTGCTTACAATTCAACAAGACTCAGGGCTATCAGTGGCTAAGAAAACCTTAAATGAATTGGCTAAGTTAAGAGGTGCATCAAAACCATCGGCTGAAGAAAAAGCTGCTATAGCTTTAGTTACTGTAATGGAGTTTGGTTTAGCAGCATCAAAACCATACATTACCCAAGCATTAAAGATTTCCGACAAGGAAATGAAAGTATTTATGAAACTATTTATTGAAGGCAGGAGCTTAGGTCTAAATAGACTTAAGAAAAAGTAATGCAAAGATTAATACTGCTAATCGCACTGTTCAGTGCTCCAATATATTCACAGCCCAATGTGGTAATAATTCTCACTGATGACCTGGGTTGGGGTGACGTTTCCTATCATGGAGGTCACATCCCTACTCCCAATATGGACAGACTAGCTTCAAAAGGTTTGGAGTTAAATAGATTTTATGCGAATCCAGTATGCAGTCCAACAAGAGCTTCGTTATTGACTGGCCTGCATATATTTAATCACGGTGTTGTTAGACCCTTTCAAAATCCAACTGCTGAACAATTTGGGTTGTCTCCAGATTTTAAAATAATGCCTCAATATTTTAGGGAGGCAGGCTACCAAACTGCGCTGTCTGGAAAATGGCATTTGGGGATGCACGATGAAGCTTTTTGGCCTACCAATAGAGGATTCGATACAAGTTATGGTCACATGCTTGGTGGAATTGGTTATTTTGATCATGTTGCTGCAAAAAGAATGGATTGGCACAGAAATGAAGAGCCTCTAATCGAGGAAGGTTATTCAACCACACTTATTGCAGATGAGGCAGTTAGAATCATTGAAAATAAAGATATTCATCGCCCCCTATTTCTTTACGTAGCATTCAATGCTCCTCATACTCCAATTCAAGCCCCCCCTTCCAACATAGAATCTTTTAGTCACATAGAAGATCCCCTAATAAGGGCTTATGCAGCTAATGTGAATGCTTTGGATACTGAAATTGGAAAAATAATTCAATCCATCGAGGATCAAGGCCTTCTAAAGGAAACTATCATTGTTTTTTTTAGTGACAACGGTCCTGTTGTTGATATAAATCCAATTGTTGCAACCTTAGCGCCTGGGCTAACAAAATCAAAGGGAAATACAGCCGGATTAAAGGGCAGCAAAACATCTGCTTTAGAAGGAGGAGTTAGAGTGCCGGCAAGTATTTGGTGGCAAGGAGTTATTGAAAACTCAGCAACAGATCAATTTATGTTTGTTCAGGACTTACTCCCAACATTACTCACTGCCGTAGGCATTGATATCGATAAGTCAGTGGTCTTTGATGGAAGTGATAAATGGAAAAATTTAATTAATGGGGAAATCACTCCGCCTGATAATGATCTTATAGGAGCTCAAATTGTTTTTGATGAACAGGCATTATATAAAGATGAGTGGAAACTCCATTATCGCAAACCTTCAATGTTCCCCGGCTCAAATGGAACTTACAGTTTGTTCAATATAGTTGATGATCCCTTTGAATCTAATGATTTATCTAACCTTGAGGTGAAGATTTTTGAGGACATGACAGCCTACATGAAAAATATAGATAAATCTAAGAGCATGCCCCTAATTAATCCAGCTCACACATATTATTACGGCGACTCAGAGGGTGGAGATGTTATTGGCCTACCTTGGCTTGATAGAGACTACGAAATATCCGAATACCCATCACCTGTTGCTAGTTTTTTTATCATGCTCTGGGTAATTATTTTGTCCTTTAAGTACTATTTGCTAGCTTTGTTGCTAGCTATTTCTGTGAGCATTTATGCCACAAAGAAGTTTAGGTCATCTAGATAATTTCACAGGCTTCATCAAAATCTAAGCGCGGTAATCTTTGAAAGATCTTTGCTGAATCACCGTAACCAATGCAGCACAGAAAGTTCGATTTGATATTGGTATTTTCAAAAAAAGTTTTATCTACCAACTCGTTGCTGAACCCTGACATGGGACCGCAATCCAGACCTAATGCTCTACAAACCATCATGAAGTATGCTCCTTGAAGAGTACTATTTCTAAAGGCAGCTGAATGGTTAAACTCTTGATTTCCCTTATACATTGGAGCAACGTCCATGTGAGGAAACAATTTCCCCATATGATCTGAGAAATCCAGGTCATACCCAATAACAGCAATCACTGGCGCAGTCATAACCTTATCGACATTATTTGGCAGCAATGAATCCTTCAATAGTTGTTTTTGTTTTTCACTCTTAATAAATTTAAATCTTGCCGGACAGCAGTTTGTGCTTGTTGGACCCATCTTAGTTAACTCATAAATTGACTTAACCATGTCATCAGAAACTTCTTTGTTCTGCCACCCATTCATACTTCTTGCTTCACCAAACAGTAGATTCATCTGTTCTTGGTTTAATTTTTCAGCATTATCTTTTAAATTCTTGAATGTTACTTGCGCTTCAGCAACTGCTTTTTTTTGCTCTTCAGAGAGTTCTATCATGATTGTTCCTCTGTTTCTGTCTTGGCGGCTTTTTCCATTTCTTTAATCATTCCAGGAATTGTAGGATGTGCTGCGCGAGCTTTATCAATTTGATCGATCGGCATGGTTATACCAAATGTGTTGGGAACTTCTGGGCCATATTGAGCCATAGCGAGATCTCTAAACCCTGAATTTTCTGTAGGAATTGACGCATCCATTAGGTCGCCATCGGTCCAATGCTCATGAGTAAAACCATGAGGATCACGCCAATAGTCATACAT
>OJEF01000356.1_pt1 | contig 14534 bp, 24 predicted proteins | sample 1593041 | NCBI WGS metagenome assembly OJEF01 (sample SAMN05416790, study PRJEB24817) | seawater metagenome | isolation source: Sea water | place: Canada:Atlantic | collected 2013-11
CACAACATTCGAACAAGCTTACCTAAGAGGCGACACAGCGGCTAGGGCAATAGGTCTTCACATAGAAAATGCTTTTGCGTCTTTGGTCGAAGAAGGTTGGATTCTAGAGTACTCAAGCACATGGTTTAAAATGGGTGAGGTCGCATATCAATCGCACTTAAAAATGTATCAATACAGCAAATAAGGTTTAATATGAAACGGGGTTGATTTATCGGGTGCATCTGCAAGGGTGCATCTGAATAAACCAAACCAAACCTTGAAAGGGTTAAGACAATGGAAATTGATACAATCGCAACACATGATGCACAAGCTATTCAACGTCTAGTAGACAATGGTGAACCTTTAAGCACCTCAGCGGCAGAGTTTGGTTATACACCCACCGAGGCGCTGGAATTGTTAGACCACGATGAAAACAATCACCACATTCTTGTGGGCTGGTGGAAAGGATAAGAAAATGAACAAGGAAGAATTAAAAAACTATATCGCACGTCTACAGGCAGACAGTGACAGCCTAAATGAAAGGTATGGAACAGGGGTTAGACCCTCTTGGCTGTCCACTGACCTAGCCCTCAACTGGGCATGTATTGAGAGTGCAAAGAAAAAGATTGAATTACTTGATGCAGAAAGTCCCTGCGACGATTGGGCAGGTGGGTTTGGGAAAGGGGAAATATAAATGAAAGAATACCTTTACAAAGTAGGCATAGCCCTATCGATCCTGATCAACGTGATACTAGGGGGCAAGAACAATCAAACCTTCAGTGCTAGGAATCACCAAAGGTTAAGGGAAGGGAAGGGAAACCTGGTTTGGTTGATCGATAAACTGTTGCGGAAAGGACACTGTCAGATGTGTTGGGTTAACTGGATGCTCACGAGGGGTGGACAGAATTGAGAATGACGGTATAATAAGATTTATCGCAGCCCCCCGCCACGGTTATCACTCAGGGGTTAACAAGAAGGATAAGATATAAGATGAATACGATATACAATACAGGGTTAGCCTTGTTAACGTCTGTCTGTTTAACAACAACAGCACAGGCAGGACAAACCAAACCTATCACGGGTACAATTCAGGATTTCTACACAGAGGTAGAGGAATGGGAACCATACCTTTCTAGGCAGTGCAGTTTTATTGAGGTTCCAGTGTACGGGAATGTATCCCGACAAGGTGACCCAGTAGGCGGGGCATTGATGGGTATGGTACTGGGTGGCCTTGTAGGTAAGGGCGTGACAGGTGATGACAAGGGAGCAGCAGCAGGTGCAGTGTTTGGTGGCCTAGTAGGGGCAGACAAAGGTTCTAGAGTTAGGACACGGCAACAAGTTGTAGGATACAAAAAGAAAAAAGTATGTGAGCAAGTAACAGATTACAGACTAAACAAAAGAAAAATATATGATTACTCTCTGCTAACTTGGACAGTAGAAGGTGTTACGTATACCACAGAGGTAGTAAAGTAATGACTAAAATAACAGCAACATACGTTGACCACATGGGTTCTGATCTGTCAGTTGTCAACGCAGCACGGGTGTCGTTTGGTAAGAAGCATGATAAATTCCAAGACAAGGACGCCAAGCTAATCAAGTACCTAGCCAGTCACGGTCACATCAGCCCATTCGGCCATGCCTTCGCCAGCTGGCACATCAAAGCGCCTGTGTTTGTAGCAAGACAGCTAGTGAAGCATAAGTTCTTGAGATGGAATGAGGTATCCCGTCGCTACGTGGACGATAAAATTTTTTTCTACGAGCCTGATCAATGGCGTGGTAAAAGTGACGATAAGAAGCAGGGTAGTAGTGATGATACCCTATCTAATCTAGATGGTATACCTATGTATGGCCTTACAGTTAATAAGGAAGTGTATCAAAATCGTCATCGTAAAGGTCTTCGTACTATAGGTACGCAACATATGGCAAACCTAGTAAATCAAAAAGCTTACCACCTATATAATAACATGATCACAGCAGGTGTAGCCCCAGAGCAAGCACGTATGGTACTGCCCCAGTCCACCATGACTGAGTGGTACTGGTCAGGTAGTCTTGATGCCTTCGCTGACATGTGTCGTCTACGTTGTGCATCTGACACACAGGCTGAGACGCAGGAGGTGGCATGGCAAATCTATCATCAGATGGAAGACTTGTTTCCTGTTTCTTGGGTAGCACTAATGGAGGATGTTTACTGATGAGTATGTGTGGTGAATTAGAAAATCTAAAGGATGAATTAAGGAAGGCTTTGTTTTTAGTAGAGTCTTTGGAAGGTAGAATACTTTCTCTTGAAGACTTAATAAACAAAGACAAGGAGGATGTTTACTAATGTTAGAAGGTTATTGGTTAGCCTTAGCAATCTACTTCCTTGGAGTGGCTTTGTACCTAATGATCCTAGAAGAGGTTGAGGATAGTGCTTCAAATTCTGTACTGATTGCATCTTTTCTCTGGCCTTACGTTGCAGTAGTTGGTATCATAGAATTGATAATTTATGGCAGGGGAGATGAGTAATGAGATGTTACATTTGCAATTCACCGACACAAAGCACAGAGATATACTGGGAGGAAGCGTACCAGGATTGGTCACCATGTCCGAAGTGTGTATCTAAAATAAAGGAAGGACAAGCAGTTGAAATATTCGATGGACTATGCCAACAAGAAACACCAGTCATGCGAAAAGTGCGGGAGCAGTGATGGTGCATACCAGTATGAGGATGGCTTGTACTGTCATGTCTGTAAGACTAAGACGTTTACAGATGAACAAGAGGAAACAACAGAGATGCAACCCCTAACAGCAGTCAAACCCTTACCACCCATGACAGGTACGCTTTCAGCTATCCCCTCAAGAGGTTTGGTTAAGGCAGTAGCTGAGAAGTACAGAGCACTAACATCAGGGGATGAGGTCAAGTTGATCTACACCCTTGAAGGTAAACCGACAGGCTTTAAACAACGAGGATTAAAAGAGAAGACATTTAAGTTTAATGGTAACGCCAAGGCAGACCTGTTTGGTCAGTCAGCATTCTCTAAGGGTGGTAAGTCTGTCACCATCACAGAGGGTGAGTTCGATGCGATGGCTGCCTTCCAAATGATGTTCATGTCTGAACCATGTGTGTCTGTAATCAACGGTGCATCAGGTGCTGTTCAAGATTGTAAAAGAAATTATGAGTGGTTGGATAGCTTCGAGAAGATTAACATCTGCTTCGACACGGACAAGGCAGGACAGGAGGCTGCACTTGGTGTGGCTGAGTTGTTTGATCCCCGCAAGGTACGCCTTGTAAAGATGACCCTTAAAGATGCTAACGATTACATCACACAGGGTCGTGAACGTGAGTTCATTGACAGCCACAAAAAGGCTGGACCTTTTACACCTGATGGTATTCTGGCAGGGAATGAACTGTATGATATTGTTAACACACCACCTCAGTTTGCATCAGTTGACTACCCCTTCTCAGGTCTAAACGATATGACTAAAGGCCTTCGCACTGGTGAGTTGATTACTTTTGTGGCTGGTACTGGTGTAGGAAAGACACAGGTGATGAGAGAAATACTTTATCACTTAATTAAAGAAGACAAGGGAAGTGTAGGAACATTATTCCTTGAGGAACCTGTAAGAGATACAGGCCTAGGCATGATGTCTATTCACGCAGATAAGATGTTGCACCTACCCGACACAAAATATACTAAGGAAGAATTTGATGAGTCTTATAAGAACACTCTTGGAACTGGGCGTGTCTATCTTTATGACAGCTTCGGTAGTAATACTGTTGAACGCATCCTTAGTATGGCTCGTTTTCTAGTCAAGGCCTGTGACTGCAAGTATATAATCCTGGATCACATCAGCATCGTGGTAAGTGACCACGCAAAGGATGAACGTAAGGCACTGGACGAGATCGTCACTAAGTTAAAAACATTGACTGTTGAGTTAGATGTCTGCTTACTAATGGTGTCACACCTTAGCCGTGACAAGTCCCGCAAGTCTCCTGAGGAAGGGGGTACTATAAACCTACAGGATATTCGAGGCACTGCTGGTATTGCACAACTATCCAACATGATCATTGCCTTGGAACGTAACACACAGGCAGAGGATGAACTAGAACGTAACACCACTAAGGTACGTGTGATCAAGAACAGGTTCACTGGCGAGACAGGGGTAGCAGATAGTCTAGTCTACTCACGTCACACTGGCCGACTAACAAGCTACGAAGGATAAGAACGATGGAAGTAGTCTTTGACTTAGAGGCAGACAGCCTTGACCCTACCAAGATTCACGTTGTCGTGGCTAAAGAGGTAGGCGTCAAAGGCAACTACGTTATCACTGGGCCTAAGGCCTTTGCTAAGTTCGCATCCAAGGTTACCAAGTGGATTGCACACAACGGTATAGGTTATGATATCCCAGTGATTGAGAAACTATGGGGCTACAAGATACCTTTGTCCAAGACAGTGGACACCCTAGTGTTGTCTCGTTTGTTTGATCCACAACGTAAGGGTGGACACAGCCTAAAGGTATGGGGTGAGAGACTAGGTGACTTCAAGGACGACTACACTGGTGGCTTTGAAGTGTACACAGAGGAGATGAAGGCCTACTGCAAGCAAGATGTTAAGGTAACAGAGTTACTATATAACACTTTACTAAAGGAAGGGACTAAGTTCAGCCAGGCTTCTATCAACCTAGAACACATGGTACACGCCATTATGTGTGAGCAACAGCGTCATGGATTTGAACTTGACATTGATCTCGCACAAGAAATTTACACTGTCTGTCTAAAAGAAACTAACCGTATCGAAGAAGAGATCAAAGAGTTTATGGTTCCTATCATAGTACCAACAAAAACTGTCGCCCTCAAGTACAAGAAGGACGGTGCTATCTTTGCTAACCAACTGATGGAAGGATGCAACGTACAAGGAGACTACACCAAGATTATGTGGGAAGAATTTAACCTAGGCTCACCAACACAGATTAACAAACGCCTTGATCGACTAGGGTGGCAACCAACAGTTAAGACTAAGTCAGGTGAGAGTTATAAAATTTGCCCAGAAAATTTAGCTACTATACCAGACACAGCACCTCAGGCAGTGAAAGGTTTGAAAACCTGGAAGGTACTAGAGACACGCTGGAAGCTGGCTCAGGAGTGGTTAGAGAAGTCACAACAAGATGGCAGGGTACACGGTTCAGTGATCACTACAGGGGCTGTCACACACCGTGCAGCACACCGTGGTCCTAACATGGCTAACATCCCCTCTGTCCCTCACGGTAAGGAAGGTATCCTGTGGAAGATGGATGGTATGTACGCAGCAGAATGTCGTCAGGTATTCAAAGTACCTGAGGGTCGGTTGCTTGTAGGTACAGATGCAGCAGGTATCCAACTACGTGTGCTTGCTCACTACATGAACGATCCTGTGTACACTAAGCAGGTCATTGATGGTGACATCCACACGTTCAACATGAATGCGTTAGGTCGTCACTGTAAGGACAGACCAACAGCTAAGACATTCATCTACGCCTTCCTACTAGGCGCAGGTGTCGGGAAGATTGCAGAGATACTAGGGTGCAGCAGTAGAGAAGCAGGGGAGTCTATGAAGAACTTCTACGAGAAACTACCTACTCTCAAGAGATTAAAGAGTGAAGCATCACGGGCTGCCAGTATGGGTTGGATGAAAGGACTTGATGGTCGTATCCTCCGTATTGGTAGTGATCACCTTGCTCTCTCTGTTTACCTACAGGGAGGGGAGACAGTCATCATGCGTCTTGCCAATGTGTTCTGGCAGAAGCAAGCTAAGAAGGAGAACATTAACTTTAAACAGTGTGCTTGGGTACACGATGAGTGGCAGACAGAAGTTGTTGCCAATCAAGCCCAAAGACTAGGAGAAATACAAGTGCAAGCCATCAAGGATGCAGGTAGTTTCTTTAAACTTAACTGCCCTATGGATGGTGAAGCAAAAATAGGGAGGAATTGGTTAGAAACCCATTGACACCACATAATGTGTGTAGTAGAATAATTAAACAGACTAACGCCAAGGAGTAATGAAATGGCTGATAAGAAAATCGTACTAAAGAATGTAGAAGTAAGCTGGGCTAAGTTACACGAGCCTACTACTAAGTGGAACTCAAAAGATTTGGAGTACTCTGTGGATGTGAAGGTTAACGAGCAGATTGCAAACCTTATGAAAGACTACAAACTAAACAAGACTGTTAAAAATAAGGACAGCACCTTTGATGGAGAAGGTCTTATCACAGTTACTGCAAGTGAGAAAACACTGAGTGGTTGGACACGGTATGGTGAAGTCTTTGACAAATACGGTGATCCTACGAAGGACTTAGTAGGTAATGGTTCTAAGATGAACCTGTTTGTAAGTATTGGTTCAGGTGAGAACGGTAATAACATTAAGCTGGGTCACCTTGAAGACATGGACCGTGATAATAAGGGTTTGTTCTTCTACTTTGGACAGGTTATGGAATTGGTAGACTACGAAAAACCTTCAGCTGTTCTTCGTTCAGAACAAACTAAGAGTGCAGTAGAGAAAGCCCCAGAGGAGGAACTTAGTATTGCCCTCGAAGACTGAAGACAAGGTTAACAACCCTGCTCACTACGGTAACGGTGAAATCGAGTGCATCATCTACATGGAAGACAACATGGATTTCCAGATGTTCTTGGGGTACTTGGAGGGTAACTCCAAAAAGTATCTTCACCGTTACCGATACAAAGGTAAGCCACTGGAAGATTTAAAGAAGAGTCGGTGGTACTTGGATAAACTAATAGAGAAGTTGGAACAGTAAAATGACTAAGAGTATTGATAGCCTGATCGAAGATGTCTATGGTGTGTTGACTGGTGGTTACTCAACCACAGAAGAAAACGAGAAGGTTATCTCTACCTTTGGTGATAGCATGAAGGAACTACTTCGATCACGTTTACAACCAAGAAAAGGTAGTGGACCTACTCTACGACTGTCGGCACTAGGGAAACCAGCAAGGCAGTTGTGGTATCAAGAACAAGGCGTAGAAACTGCACCTCTCAAGGGTGACACACTACTAAAGTTCTTGTATGGGGATGTGATCGAAGAACTTCTTCTTACTCTTGTTAAACTTTCTGGTCACACTGTGACACACGAGCAACACAAAGTAAAGGTAGCTGGTGTAAGAGGGAGTATGGATGCAGTAATTGATGGTCACGTTGTTGATGTTAAGTCAGCTTCCCCTTATGCCTTCAAGAAGTTTGCTAAAGCTACCCTACCTTTCGATGATCCTTTTGGTTATCTACAACAGATATCTGCATACAATGAGGCAGTACCTGAGAGTAAGGGTGCAGCTTTCTTAGCTATGCAGAAAGTAGATGGTTCGTTGTCTCTCTACCAACCTTCTAAAGATATCTTACCTGATACACAGACAAGAGTAGACGAACTGACTAAGGTTCTTGCCTCTGACACACCACCTGAACGGTGTTATGAACCTACCCTGGAAGTTAAAACAGGGAACATGAAACTTGATATGGGTTGTGTGTTTTGTCCTTATAAGAAAGAGTGTTGGAAAGATTCTAACGATGGCGAAGGGTTGAAGGCCTACCAGTATGCCTCCATTCCGTTTCCTATTTACTTAACAAAGACAGTTAAGACACCGAGAGTAGTGGAGGTAGCCATTGAATAAAAAACTAACTACTCGACAGAAAGCAATCAAGGCTGGGTATAGGTCTGGCCTTGAAGAACAAACAGCTAAGATGCTAAAGGAGAAGAAGGTCAAGTTTACCTACGAAGAAACCAAGATCAAGTGGGAAGACTTTAAGATTAGAACATACACACCAGACTTCGTTCTTCACAACGGTATCATAGTAGAAACAAAAGGGAGGTTCAAAGCTGCCGATAGGCGTAAGCACCTAGAGATTAAAAAGCAATATGGAAAAGAATATGACATTAGGTTTGTATTCAGCAACAGTAGGGCTAAATTATATAAGGGTGCTAAGTCGTCATACGCAGATTGGTGTAAGAAGAATGGTTTCCTTTACTCAGACAAGGAGATACCAGAGGAATGGTTAAATGAATGAAGACTTTATGCTTCGTATTGCTGAGAGGTTCAGTGTAGAAGAACTCGCAGAGGCTGCTTTGATAACAAACTTTATGTTTATCCAAGCCTTCGAGGATGAGATACTCGATAACTTAGAAAGGTTAGCAGAGTTAGATGCAGCTTTTATATTAACAGAGGAAGAAGAAGAATGATTAGTCAGGATGATATTGATGCGTTTGCAGATGGGCTGCGAAACCAACCTGTGCAGGGATTAAACGACTATCAAAGGAAGGCAGTATCTTTTGCTGTCTACCCTGCGACGCATAAGGTATTGTATCCAACCTTGGGCCTATGTGGAGAGGCTGGTGAGGTAGCAGAGAAGGTCAAGAAGCAAATTCGAGATGGTGTCTTTAATCGGCATGAGGTAGCAAAAGAACTGGGGGATGTCCTCTGGTATTTGGCTAACATTTCAAATGATATCGGCTATAGTCTTACAGAGATAGCTAACATGAATGTAGATAAACTAAGAAGTCGTAAAGAACGTGACGTTATTAAGGGAAGTGGAGATAACCGATGAAGACTAGGTGGGTAAACAATATCTTTGTACGGTTTATGAGGTATTGTATTCTGTGGTCAGAACATAGATCAGCAATCAAAACTCTTAATAAGCTAACAGATGCAGAGTTAAAAGACATTGGATTAACACGGGGCGACATTGACCGTATGGTCTGGCTAGACGAAGACAAGAAAGAACGAGGAAAAGACACATGAACAATCTACTACCAACAGACTACCAGACATTCATTGCAACCTCACGTTATGCACGGTGGTTGGATGAAAAGGGTAGACGAGAGAACTTCGGAGAGACAGTGGATCGTTACATGGATAACGTGGTTGCTCCTTTACTTACTGAAGAAACAGACTGGACTACCTACGAGGAATTGCGTGAGGCTATCTTAGGCTTAGGTGTTATGCCTTCTATGCGTAGCCTTATGACAGCGGGTCCAGCAGCTGCCCGTGACAACACATGTATGTATAACTGTAGTTACCTAGCAGTAGAAGACATCAGAGCCTTTGATGAAACTATGTACATTCTGCTTTGCGGTACTGGTGTAGGCTTTTCCGTTGAAAGGCAGTCTATCTCTAAGCTCCCTGAGGTTCCTGATCTGATAGAGAGTGGTACTACTATCATTGTTGAGGACAGTAAGGAAGGTTGGTCTAAGGCTCTTCGTCAACTGATTGCACTACTCTACAGTGGAGATATTCCTAAGTGGGATGTGTCAAGTGTCCGACCAGCAGGTGCTCGCCTAAAGGTATTTGGTGGCCGTGCCTCAGGTCCAGCACCCCTGCTTGACTTGTTTAACTTCACTGTCAACACCTTCAAGAAGGCAACTGGTCGTAAACTAACATCTATTGAGTGTCACGATATCATGTGTAAGATTGGTGAAGTAGTTGTTGTAGGTGGTGTACGTCGATCAGCTATGATCTCCCTGTCCAACCTATCTGATGATCATATGCGTTCAGCTAAGAGTGGTTCATGGTATCCTAACAATCCACAACGTGCATTGGCTAACAACTCTGTAGCTTACACTGAGAAGCCTGACAGCCTATCCTTTATGAAAGAGTGGCTGGCCCTGGTCGAATCACGTTCAGGTGAACGAGGTATCTTTAATCGTCAGGCCTCTAAGAAACAGGCAGCAAGGAATGGTCGTCGTGATACTGACTACGAGTTTGGGACCAACCCGTGCAGCGAGATAATTTTACGACCGTCACAATTTTGCAACCTAACCGAGTGTGTAGTACGTGCTACCGATACCATTGAGACACTATCTGAGAAGGTACGCCTAGCTACTATCTTAGGTACTATTCAGTCTACCTTTACTAAGTTCCCATACCTACGAAAGAAGTGGACAACCAACACAGAAGAAGAACGTCTACTTGGTGTGTCCCTTACTGGTATCATGGACAACCCATTGATGACCTTGAAGAACAAAGGATTAGATAAGACACTTGAACACCTAAAAGAAGTTGCTGTTGCTACTAACAAGGAGTGGTCTGCTAAACTAGGTATCCCTGTGTCTGCTGCTATCACTTGTGTCAAGCCATCAGGCACGGTATCCCAGCTGGTTGACAGTTCCTCTGGAATCCATGCACGACACAGCCCTTACTACATCCGTACCGTCAGAGGAGACAACAAAGACCCTCTCACCCAGTTTATGAAGGATCAGGGTATCCCTAACGAACCTGAGAAGTCCAAGCCAGACCAGACTACAGTGTTTAGTTTTCCTCACAAGTCTCCGAAAGGGGCGGTGTGTACCAAAGACATGACGGCTCTTGAACAACTAGAAATGTGGATGGTATACCAACGTAACTGGTGTGAACACAAACCCTCTGTGACCATCAATGTCAAAAATAATGAGTGGTTAGATGTCCAAGCATTTGTGTACAAACACTTAGATGAGATGTCAGGAGTTTCATTCCTACCATTTGACGATCACACGTATGAACAAGCCCCCTACACAAACGTAGGAAAGTCAGACTACACTATGCTCAATTCAGTTATGCCCAAGAGTATTGACTGGTCTAAACTGTCAGAGTATGAGAAGGAAGACAACACAGCAGGCAGTCAGACACTGGCTTGTTCTGGTGACAGTTGTGAGATCGTTGACTTAACTTAACCCTAACACCTGAGCATGTGTCTAAACTGCTAACTTAAACAAAGGAGACTAAAATGTTTAGTGCTATTGCTATCGTATGTTTTTTAGAGTCAGGGGGTTGCTTCTCTGTTTCTAACCAGGCTATCTTCCCTACCTTAAAAGCCTGTCAAGCTAATGCGTATACTGCTCAGACTTATGCCGAAGTTAATAAACTTGTAATAAAAAGACTGGCATGTTATAATTGGGGTTTAGCCACTTGAGTTATACTGTAATCACCCGCAATCAATGTAACTTCTGTGATACAGCTAAGGCTACTTTGAAAGGGGCGGGACAAAGTTATGTAGAGTTCAACGTAGAGTCTGGAAGTTCTAAGTGGGTCTTGTCCTTGATGAAGCAAGCAGGTCTTAAAACTGTACCTCAAATCTTTTCATCAGACGGTACACACATTGGGGGTTACACTGAGTTAAGAGATTTCTTAGGGGACTTAGAAGGCTCTAAAATATGAATGACTCCGAGCCTCCAAAGAAACAGACACGTACACGTCGAAAGACTAACTATAAAGGCTCTACCAACAAGAGGTCATCTGGTCTTACCCCAAAGACAGACAAACAGAGAGACCTTATCAAGGCTTTAAAAGAGAGTAGGCAAGTGTTTATCCTCGGCCCTGCTGGAACAGGAAAGACTTATGTTACAGCTACCTATGCTGCTGATCAGTATGCTCTCAAAGAGATCGACAAGATTGTCATCACACGCCCTCACGTAGCCGTAGGAAAGGAGTTGGGGTTTCTGAAGGGCGACTTGACTGAGAAGACTATGCCTTGGGCATTGCCAGTGTTAGACGTGCTAGAGAAGCACTTAGGGAAGGGTACGGTGGAAACTGGCATCAAGAATGGCAACATTGAAATGGCTCCCTTAGCCTTAATGAGGGGTAGGTCGTTTGAGAATGCTTTTATTATTGTCGATGAAACTCAGAACATAACTACCCATGAACTAAAGATGCTTCTAACCCGTGTAGGGGAAGGCACAACAATCGTTCTAAACGGAGATGTACAACAGTCTGACCTGAAAGAAGCAGACGGTTTGACAAAGGTTATTCACCTAGCTAAGAAGCACATGCTACCTGTACCAATTATTGAGTTTGATGTTGACGATATTATACGAAGTGATATTACAGCAATGTGGGTTAAAACATTCCTAAAGGAGGGACTATGACAGCAGTACGGAAACAATTTAGTAGGTCTTTGTATGAAGCCTACGATGCACCAGCAAGGGAAGCATTAGTAGGTTACTTAGAAGGTAAGGGACATACTATCGTTAGCAACGAGGAGAACTACAACGTAGACGTAGTCTCTCAGAAAGAAGGTTTCACTTACTTTAACGAGGCAGAAGTTAAGACTGCTTGGAAAGGTGATTGGCCTACACACTGGGAGGAGATTCGTTTACCTGAACGTAAGCAAAGGTTGTTAGACAAGCACACCCCTGATAAGTTTAATGTCCTTAACTTCTACATCTTTCGACCTGACTTCAAACAGGCGTGGAGGATCAAGGACACACTACTAACCCAGGATAGTCTCAAGGAAGCCAAGGGACGTTACATCCAGAAGGGTGAGAAGTTCTTTCATATTCCGTACACTCAAGCCGAGTTAATTATTCTTTAATCTAAACTTCTCTTAGCTCAACTGGATAGAGCAAGTCACTTCTAATGACTAGGTTGTAGGTTCGAGTCCTACAGAGAAGACCAATAACAAAAGCCCCCTTGGATTTCTCCTTGGGGGCTTCCTTATTAGTAACCAGACTTCTTCTTCTTCTTAGTCTTCTTTGCTGGGTGGTTGTCACCCTTCATCAGCTTTCCGTTAGGCATGTAGTGTGAACCCTTTGGTGCTTTCTTCTTAGTTGTTTTCTTCATTACCATTTCACCTTGTTAGCCCAGTATGCTGCACTCATCTTACCTTTCTTGATGTTCTTGGCATGACGAGCCTTGAATGCTTTGTTCCGAGGTGTACCATCTGGGCTTCCTTTAACACCCTTCTGACCAAAGCGGATGATCTTTTCTTTACCGTTCTCACAAGCCTTAACAACATGAGATTTAGTTGCATGATCAGGTGTAGTGCGAGGGGTGTTACACTTCATCTTTGACTTGTCTAATTTCTTTGCCATTACCTTGCCCTCAACATTTCTTCTAAATGTTTGATAGTCACATTAGCTTCTGCCAGTGAAGCCTTCATGTCACTCATCTCTAATAACAGTTTCTCTTTGTCTTCAGATAATTTGTCTACTTTAGCTACAAGGCTATCAACTTGTGCCTTTAGGGTGTCGTTGAATTGAGCCACAGTTGCCCCGTCCTTCATATTCTTTTCGTGAGTAAGCTTGGCTTTCTGTGAGAGGAACCCCCATAGGCCAGCCGAACCTATGAGAGCAATGATAACGGGAATGTACTGTTGGTAGTCCATTAACTAAACCTTTTCTTTTCTAGTATTTGTCTTTGTGTTAGGTTTGCTAAGTAAATAGAATGGAACGACATCCAAACAAGAGCTACTGCGTGGAACCACTCAGATACAGAGGTGTGAGACATACCTCTTGAGGCTTCTTTTATTCCGTTAAGAGTTGAGATAGAGTAAACAAACTCCGTAGTATGCGGTACGTGCATGAGGAACAGGGTTAGGATGTAAGCTGAGAGTACTGTGTCCAACAACAGAGTAAACTTTAGGAGAGACTTACCACCCCAGATAGTAAACGGAATGACGGATGCACTCACTACACCCCATGTGATAATTAACCAGTTAGGATAACAGGAAGTGTCTACTCCGTAAAACAAACCAGCTACGATCACACCCCAGAAACCATAGGATATCATCTGTGCTGGGCCGTTGGCGTTTAAGACTTGTCGCCACGTATTCCTGAGTCCTACTATCATTTTGTGTACCTACCTAATGTTATCGTTTTAAGAAAACCTCTCCAGATTTCCTGGGGTGATGGTAGTACCCAACCAAGGATTAGGAGAAGGATGACCCAGACAGGGATGTCCTGATTGCTGATATTAAAACTACCTACAGAACCACTAGGAGCCACCCCTGAGTTCACAGTATCTGCCTTGATGATGTCACCTACCTGAGCACCTGTCTGGTTGTTCTCCCTACCAGCCTGTACGTTAGCTGCTACGTTAGGGCCACCCCCTCCCTTGAGGAGAGAGAGTGGGTTGAGGCATCCTGACAGGAGGATAAGTATTGAGAGGGAAGCTAGGAGTTTCATTTCAACGTACCTAGATTCAACTTACCTAAATTGATACGCATTTTACTGCCTACGTTTTTAGATTTATCTATGTATTCCCTAGAGCCAAACAGGAATGCAATATTGTGTATCTTCTCAAAGACGGAAGCATCCGACTGAAGAGTAAGCCTTAAACCTTTAGCCGTACCTACCTCAGATTCAAACTTTTCTGTTTTGTAAACGGTCCCTTTGAGCCTACCAGTTTTTTCGTCAGTACCGTTTGCAGGGTCTGTGTAGTCAACCCACACATTCCAATCATACACATCTTCTATGTAGTATTCCCCAGTTTCCTCATCAAACTTAACAGTAGTGTCACCAAGTGTGTTGTAAAGACGGTCACCAATTGTTAACTTACCTCCAGCTAGAAGGCTCCAATCGTTACCTCCTCTGACATCCCCGACTTTTACGTCCTCGAACATGGCCTTTGTTATCAGTCCATTATTTTTCTTAATCTCTGCCCAATTATCTCTGATAACTTGACGGATACCTTCAATCTCTTTTGGTTGAAAGAAAGTTTCAGAGATTATCTCCCGTTCTAAACGGTTACTAGAGGAGAATAAGTCTTTAAGTAATCCGTCTGATGCAGTAGAGGTTACTGTGTCAGATATACCAGCTACCCTGTCTCTTATACACATCTGACGCTG
>OJEF01000378.1_pt1 | contig 14279 bp, 10 predicted proteins | sample 1593041 | NCBI WGS metagenome assembly OJEF01 (sample SAMN05416790, study PRJEB24817) | seawater metagenome | isolation source: Sea water | place: Canada:Atlantic | collected 2013-11
AAACGAGTCAGGTAAAGTGGCCTGACTTAAACAAACTGGTCTCCGATGAACTCGGGGCGATTCACAGGCGTTATTTAAAAGCTGGTTTGTTGATTTTGATCCGGTGTTCGACAACCTACTTGCCAGTGTTGATTTTAAGTTAGAAAACCTTGAAAACCGTTTGCCTGACGAGTTAAAGCAAAAAGCGCAGCGTCGCTTAGCGGCACTAAATAGTTTAAAAAATGCGGCTGAAATAAAAACCTCACTCATTGCGCTCGCTCACGGGTTACAAGCACAACTACCAACCAAAGAAGCAACACAATCAGCAGTGCAAATATTAGGTGAAACCGCTGAAACACCCGTTAAAGCAAACCTTAACAGCAACCCTAAAATATTGGCTCAACACGTCAATACCCACGCCCACTTCCCCAATGAGTTCGAACACAACGAACAACTAGGCTGGATACCAAAGGGCTGGGAACCTTCGAATCTGAAAGAGTTTGGTAAAGTTATTACAGGTAAGACTCCACCTAAAAAGATAGATGACGCTTTTGATCTTGAAGGAATTCCATTTATTACTCCTTCAGATGTAGAAGGTGATGTGTTTACGTTAAATGTTATAAGGCATTTGACTGAAAGTGGAGTGGCTTCTGTCAAAAATAATATTGTGGACGCCGAGAGTGTGTGTGTTACTTGTATTGGTAGCCAAATGGGTAAAACTACTATCACTCCTGTAAAGTCTGTAACCAACCAGCAATTAAATTCTATTGTTTTAGGTGAAAAATACTTACGAGACTATATATTCTTGAATTTAAGAATGAGAAGAGAGGAGTTATTTAACTTAGGCAGTAGCGGTTCAACTATGCCAATACTTAATAAAACATCATTTGAAAATTTAAGTGTTTTGAAGCCAAATGAATCTAGTCTTAAAGCGTTTGATGATATTACAGAAAGCTATTTAGCTAAAATACTTCTTAACTCTCAAAATAATACAAAATTAACTACTATGAGAGACACTTTGTTACCCAAACTCATCTCTGGTGAATTGCAAATACCCGATGTAGCCACTGATGAAGAAATAGTAGATTAATAGCTTTAGCTGAGCGTTTAAAGGCGAATACAAAAAGAATAAGGATGTTTAATGAAATTTACTGAAGCCAAATTAGAACAAGCGGTGGTTGAGCTATTAGGCGAGCAAGGCTACTCGCATTTACTAGGTGGTGAGCTCACCCGTAATAATAGCGACGTATTAATTAAAGAAGACCTCCGTGCTTTTTTAAGCAAGCGTTATGCTAAAAATAATATTACAACGGGTGAAGTAGACTCAATAATTGCAAAGCTTGAAAAGCTGCCTGCCAGTGATTTATACGAGAGTAACAAAACTTTTTGTAAGTGGCTGAGTGATGGCTTTTTACTGACACGCGAGCGTGGAATGGTAGCAGGCAGTGCGGCGCAAAAAGATTTGTATGTTCAGCTACTCGATTACGACAACGTTGAGCAAGGCATTAAAAGTAGCCTAATAGCAGGGAATGCTATGGCAGCTTTAGATAAAGTGAGTGAAGCAAGCGTAACTTACCTGCAAGATGATAACATTTATCGCTTTGTTACCCAGTTAGAAATAGAAAGCCCCACAAGTTACGACAATATTGAACTGCGCATTCCCGATGGCATTTTGTATGTAAACGGCTTGCCATTGGTGGTGTTTGAATTTAAAAGCGCAATACGCGAGCAAGCCCCTATTTTTGAAGCCTATGAGCAATTAACTGTTCGCTATAGGCGCGCTATTCCGCAGTTATTTGTGTTTAATACCTTGTGCGTTATAAGCGATGGCGTAAACAACAAAATGGGTAACTTATTTGCGCCGTATCAGTTTTTTTACTCGTGGGGCAAAGTAACGGGACAAGAGCTCACCGCGCAAGAGGGTATTAACTCGTTACATACCTTATTGCAGGGCTTGTTTGACAAAGCGCGATTGCGCGATGTTATGCGTAATTTTGTATTTTTCCCCGATTCTGATAATAAAAGCGCGGGTAAAAAAGAGATAAAAATTGTGCCGCGTTACCCGCAATATTATGCGGCTAATAAGCTGTTCGAAAATATCAAACAACATTTAAAACCACAAGGTGATGGTAAAGGCGGTACGTACTTTGGCGCAACCGGTTGCGGTAAAAGTTACACCATGCAATTTTTAACACGCTTGTTGATGAAAAGCGTTGAGCTTAAAAGCCCCACCATTATTTTAATTACCGACCGAACCGATTTAGACGACCAGCTTTCGCAGCAGTTTGGTAATGCTAAAACCTACATTGGCGACGATACGGTAAAAACTGTTACCAGCCGTACTCACTTACGTGAGTTATTAGAGGGCCGTAACAGTGGCGGTGTATTTTTAACCACCATTCATAAGTTTACCGAAGACACTCAGTTATTAACCGACCGTACTAACGTTATTTGTATTTCTGATGAGGCGCATCGTAGCCAAGTTAATCTTGATCAAAAAATTACTATTACCGACAAAGGCGTAAAAAAGACCTTTGGTTTTGCTAAATACCTGCATGACTCATTGCCAAACGCTACCTATGTTGGTTTTACTGGCACGCCAGTAGATGCAACTTTAGATGTATTTGGTGAAGTGGTTGACTCGTACACCATGACTGAGTCGGTTAAAGATGAAATAACCGTACGCATTGTTTACGAAGGCCGCGCCGCCAAGGTGTGTTTAAACAATAGCAAGCTGGCCGAAATTGAAGCCTATTACAAAGAATGCGCCGATGCAGGCAGTAACGAGCTGCAAATAGAAGACAGTAAAAAAGCCACGGCGAACATGAATAGCATTCTAGGCGATCCTGACCGCATACGTGTATTAGCAAGAGACTTTGTTGAGCATTACGAGAAACGTATTGAAGAGTGTTCTACGGTCGCAGGAAAGGCGATGTTTGTGTGTAGCTCGCGCGGCATTGCCTATCAGTTGTATCAAGAACTAGAAGAGCTACGCCCCCAGTGGTTTGATGTAGTAGACACTGACAACGCGCAAAAGCTATCAGATACCGAGCGAAAGCGCGCCATTAGCGAAGGCCGTATTGCAGCTCCTTCTGAAAAAGTAAAAATGGTGATGACGCGTGGCAAAGATGACGCTGAACGCTTATATAATTTACTTGGCAGTAAAGACGAGCGTAAAGAGCTTGATAAGCAGTTTAAAAACAAAAACTCAAACTTTAAAATAGCCATAGTGGTCGATATGTGGCTAACCGGTTTTGACGTGCCATTTTTAGATACCATGTATATTGATAAGCCACTGCAAAAGCACAGCTTAATACAAACTATTTCGCGGGTTAATCGCCAGTTTGAAGGCAAAGATAAAGGCCTAGTGGTTGACTACATTGGTATTAAATCTGAAATGAATAAAGCGTTAGCGCAGTATTCAAAAACAGACGAAACTAATTTTGAAGATATTACCGCCTCGGTCATTGAAGTCAAAAACCATCTAGCGTTACTTGCCCAGTTATTTCATAAATTTGACAGCAGCCCTTACTTTACCGGCGAAGCCGTTGCCCAATTAAACTGTTTAAACCACGCGGCTGAGTTTGCGCTAATTACCGAAAAGCGCCAAAAGCGTTTTATGGATTTAGTAAAGCGTTTAAAAGCCGCTTACGATGTTTGTTGCGGTAGTGAAAAAATTAACGAAAACGAGCGTAACCACATTCACTTTTACCTTGCCATTCGCTCGATTATTTACAAGCTAACTAAAGGTGAAGCGCCCGATGCCGCGCAAATGAACGCCAAAGTACGTGAAATGATAAGCGAAGCCCTACAAAGCGACGGCGTTGAGGAAGTATTTAAACTCGGCAATGAAGATGGCGGCGAAATCGACATTTTTAATGACGACTACATTGCCAAAATAGAAAAAATAAAACTCCCCAATACCAAAATTAAAATACTGCAACAAATGTTAGCTAAAGCCATAGGCGAGCTTAAAAAAGTAAATCAAACCCAAGGTATCGACTTTACCAAACGCTTTGAATCTCTGGTACAGCGCTACAACGAACGAAAAGAAGATGACGTATTGGTAAGTAGTGTACTTGATGACTTTTCAGAAAGCATGGTTGATATGATTTACAGCGTACGCGACGAAATGAACGCCGGCGACGAGCTAGGAATCGATATTGAAGAAAAAGGCTTTTACGACGCTCTAAAAATGCTCGCGGTTAAATACGACTTTGACTACCCTGAAGATAAGCTCATTGAGCTCGCCCAAGCGGTAAAAGTAATTGTAGACGACAAAGTAAAATTTGTAGATTGGAATAACCGTGACGATATTAAATCATCGCTCAAAGTAGAGCTGATTTTAATACTCGCTAAATTTAAATACCCACCAATCAGCCGCGATGAAGTATACAAAGAAATATTTGAGCAAGCGCAGAGTTTTAAAATTAATAGAGTTAAAGGATAACAATAATGACTTATAAAAATAGAGATGCAAGTATTCGTTCTGAGAGCATGAATAAGTGGATTGGGCGTATTGAAGACGAAACAGAACTAGACTCAATAGGCGATACACCTACTGCAAGGATGGAAGACTTAATAGAAAAAATTAAATGTGCTATGGGCCAAGATGTTGATAGCGAAAGTTCAGAAAATAAAGCTGTAGATGATTCAATAAATACATTGATTGCTGAAGCGTTTGAGCAAGGCGTTAAACGTGGCTTTAATCGTTCTTTAGATCGCTTTATGAGTGGAGCCATTAAAACTAAAAAGGTCCCGCACGAAGATAAGTGGAGTTTACACAGCGCATCAAAGCAGTATCAAATAAAAACTGATTTACCCACTGTTTGTGATGGCAGCCAGTCTGTAACAGTAAAAATTAAGCTTTCTGAATGTGGTTTTGAATAAGCATGATGTAGAACGAGTAGAGCTCGGTTTTTAAATCGGGCTCAAAACTCGCACTTTAATCTTTGGCTAGCCATATATTTGTTAGATTCTTAGTGTCCATAAGTTCATTTATTTGTATTATTTTTAAATAAGCTCGTTGGTTTTTATTATGTTTTTGACTAATACCGAGCCTAGAGTTTTCGAATGTAACCGGTGTGACACTGATATAGTGAAAACTATCTAACCTTATTAGTATTTTATTAAGTTTTTCGTTGCTAATACTTATATTTAGTGCTTTTCCTAATAGTTTATATAGTGGGACGTTATTTACTTCTACTAAAGACTCTGTATTTCCCTCAGCTACCCAAAAACCATAATCATCCCCAAAATTATCAAGATTTACTTCATTGTTACTACAGGTAAAAACCATCTCATAACAAAAATACTCTTGAAAAAGTTCATAGAGTGCGAATAAGATTTTTACCTCTAATGGTTGTAAGTGAGGATTGGAGATAACATTTTTTGTAAAGAAGTCTTGGTCATCTCTTAGTTTATGAAAAGCAAAAAGGCCACTTTCTGGGTCATCATTATCAAGTTCATGATTGTTTTTAGTATGCATCTGCAGAAGAGGCCTATGGATATACATGTCTCCGCTTTTATGTCTGGCACAGTATTTTTCGGATTCGATATCTTGATGTTTATTTTTAAGGATTACAGGGTTTTCTGCCGATCCTAAATTTACATTTTTCATAAGGGTCCAAAAAAACTTTATAACTTTATTTATGCCTCTGCAGGGCCTAAAAAACAAGAGGTTAATTAAAAAAACAAACCGAAGGAAAACAAAATAAAACAAAAAGTAAAAAAGCTTTAATTATCAATGTATTCTGCATTTGTTTTGAGATGGATGTGTGGGTACGTTTCTTCTTTTTACTTAGTAATATAGCTACATCAGTTAATATTTACTAGGTACATAGCATGAACACAACCCCTCAATTAAAACGTATTGTTGCACACTTTACCACTGAATTATTAGAAGAGTTTGATACAGAAGAGCTTTGGCAAGATAAGCTATTTAAAAAGGCTTTATGTAACATCTCTGGCTTTAGCTATATAAATTTACAGGGCTTAGATGCTGATGATTTGATAGCCCGATTAGATCATTTAGCAATCAATACAATGCCTAAAACGTTACAAAAAAATGTGCATATATTTTGTAAAGCGTTTGAGCTACCAAAAACGCTTACTCCATTAGTTATTTTTTCGTGTTGCATGACGCTCAGTAAACCATTACGCGAACTTGTTGAATACTTACGTGACGATTATGCGAGCGTTATTTTGGAAAAAATAGCTTATGTGATTGGCATTGATGAAGCACTACTTAACAAGCAAATTGGATTAATTATTGAATCTGGCATGTATTCAATGGATATGGAGATATTTGCAGGGGAAGATGAGTTTTTAATATTACCAAACGCAATTGCTAAAAGCCTGCTCGAGGGTAAGTTAAATAGTGAAAGTGATATTTTATCTAACTTGGTGACTCCTTGTGAGACTTCTGAACTTAGTGCTGCTGATTTATCGCACCTAGATTTAAATACTTTACTAAAAGCTACGCAGAATGCGACTAAGACGGGTGGGCAAGCATTGAGTATTCTATTTTATGGTGTGCCAGGTTCGGGCAAAACTTCATTGGCGAAATATATAGCGCAAGTCTGTGGTTCACAGTTGCTAAAGGTACAAGCTAAAGGTAGTAATTTAATAAGCCCAACAAACGAGCTCGATAGCCGAAGTGCAAGTTCTGAGCTGCGTTTAGAGCACTTTAATGTGGTGAGTAAGTTGGTAGGTAAACGTAAAAAAACAATGCTGTTACTGGATGAGTGTGAAAACATTTTTGAGCGTGATTTATTCTCTAAAAGCTTCTCAAAGGAATTACTTCATACTTATATTGAAAACCACCCTGTAGTGAGTATTTGGATCACTAACCATCTAGAAGATTTACCACAAAGCGTTATTAGACGATTTAATATTGTTTACGAAATTCCTGAGCTAAACAAAACAACTAAAGAAAAAATGATTTTCAAATATGTTAAAGGCTTGAGTGTTGGTAACAGTTTTATAAGTAAATTAGCTGCTCAACAAAACTTATTGCCAGCTCATATTGCTAAAGCTGTTCATGTAGCTAGGTTATGCGGATTTAAAGCACAAACCGCGCGTGACTGCATAGAAGAGAATATTCAAGATACTTTAACTGCATGCGGCTTTTCGGCTCACGGATTAACTTATCAAGCAGCGCAAACGTTTAACCTTAAAATGGTGAATATAGAGTCTGAGTATGCGTCACTCGAACAGGTAGAAGAGGCTGTAATTGAATATTCGAGTTCACGAACTCTGCTAACGGGCCCACCTGGCACAGGTAAAACAGCTTTTGTAAATTACTTATGCGAAAAGGCTGATTTTAAACTTATATCTGTTAAGGCATCTGACTTATTAAGCAAGTGGGTTGGCGAAAGTGAGCAAAATATTGCTCAACTATTTAAGCAAGCTACACAAGAAGGAAGTGCAATATTTATCGATGAGGCTGATAGTTTGCTATGTAGCCGCGAACAAGCAACGGCAAATTGGGAAGTGCAAACAGTTAATGAATTACTTTGCCATATGGAGCAATTTCAACTCCCACTTTTTGCTGCGACTAACTTTGCTAAAAATTTAGATAAAGCGGTAATGAGGCGATTTGATTTTAATTTAAATTTAACCTACTTATCTTCTGTGCAAGCTAAGCAATTATTTAAAGATACATTAGGTCGAGGGGTGTTAAAAAAGCACTTAATGCATGAATTGTTCAAGCTTACAAAGCTAACACCAGGTGATTTTGCGATTGTAAAAAGGCAAATGAAGTTTTCAAAAAAGCGCATGACTCAAGAGCGAATGTTATCGGTTTTACAAGAGCAAAACGCTCTAAAAGAAGGCGGAAAGCAGAAGATTGGGTTTGTTTAACTATTAATAAAGCGTAGTGATATTTTAAAAAATCAATTCAAAGGAACAATAATGACTAAAGCAACTAAGATACAAGTTCAGGATACAATTTTAGACTCAATTCAAGAAAGTTTAGAAAAAGCGCATCAATTAACGGGGGTCACATACAGGAAAATGCCAGAGTATTTTCTTAATGTGAGTATAGTAAATGCATTATGTGATAAATTTCCAAATCTTGGCTATAGATTAGAAATACCAGTTCGAGAAGTATTAGGGAGTTTTGGGCTTAACGAAACCAGCAACGATCAAGATTTAAGAATTGGTGGAAAGTTTGACATAGCAATAATCAGTCGTAAATCAAAAAGAATAAGACATGTTATTGAAGTTAAACGCTCCATTAGTCAAAAGGAACTGTTGAAAGAGGCTAAGAGGATTTATACTTTAGCAGATGCAGAACATGGATCTAAGCGTTTACAAACGGGCTATATCGTTAGTGTTCGGCGCCTCAAAGAAACTCTCAAAAGTATAAAAGCAAGTGATTTAATAGACAAGAGATTAGATTACCTTAGTACACAGTTAGAGGGTAAAGCAAACGTTAGTGTTAGATATAGCTTGTTAGAAGATGCTCAACCATATGGTTTTGATGACCAAGAAAAGTTGTTAATTAGTGTCTTCAGTATAAGTATTTAATTAATAGAATTAATCATGCAAGTTTTACGGTATGAAGTTATTTTAGATTGTATACCCGTTAGACCTTTTCGTAGGTCAACCACTGAGCTGAAGCTTATGCTACTAAATCAAGGCTTTAAAGTAACAACTCGGATGCTCCAGCGCGACTTGCAATCACTTTACGACCAAGGTTGCTTTGGGCTTGAAAAAGATACCCGAAGTAAGCCCTATGGCTGGTCTATCAATGCGCAGTGGCGAGGTGGTAGCGCTAAAATAATGAGCAGTGAAGTAGCTGAACATTATTTGTTGTTGGAGCAGTTACTGCCGCAATCTGTACCGAGTTATGTTAAACAGTCGGTACATACTAAAGCAGAGCAGGCGCTTAAGCGTGTTAATGGGCATGTGCCTGAGTGGCTTTCAATTCTGCCTAAGCCTTCGTTAAAAGTGAATATTGATACTCAGTTAGTGGCGCAAATTAAGCATGCGATTGAGTACAACCGTGCTGTGAGCGCTGAGCTTTATAGGGTGCTTTATGATGAGGCACATTGGCTAAAATTTGCGGAGTTAAGTGTTTATAACTTAGTTGAGCAAGGCGGTGTGTTAATGGCGCAGTTTATGGTGGGGACGCTTCACGATAAGTGTTACCAGATGCCGGTTTACCGCATTCGTAATGTACACATTTTGCAAAAGACACGACGAGAGCCAAGTACTGAGCAGTTAGAGTCGCTGCGTAGTGCGATTAACAAAGGCATGTCGCAAGAAGCGATTGAGTTAATTGTAAAAGTACCCAGCCATTCGGCAGTTAATCAGGGGTTTATTGAGCTTGGTGAGCTGACTGATAAGCAACATATTGATGAAAAAAGTGTATTAGTTACCTACCAAACTATTGATACCGAGCAATTAACCGATGAGTTATTTAAATGTGCTCATTGGCTTGAAGTTATTAAGCCTGAAAAGCTGCGACAAAGAATATTTAGCAAGCTTAAAGCGGCCGCTAACATTTATAAATAACTCCAACTAGTTTAGGTGCGTCAAAAATTGACGCACCTGTTTGCTATGCTCCTTTTAAAGATGAAGGAGGTGTTATGTTTCAATTAATTCAACAAAATGATGGTTTATCAATCGGTGTATTTGGTATTGGTGGGTGTGGTTGTAATACGCTTAATAGTATTTTTGAGCAACGTGAGTCTGAACAGGCGCACCTGTACAGTGTTAATACCGACAAAGTGGTACTAGAGCATACGCAAAGTGATGAAACGGTACTAATAGGTGCTGAGCTCACACATGGGTATGGTGCTGGAGCAGACCCTAAAGTTGGGCTGCAAGCAGCAGAAGAAAGTAAAGAGCAGCTTTTAACACTCATTAATGGCTGCGATATAATTCTGTGTGCAACAGGGTTGGGTGGTGGCACTGGGACTGGCGCTAGCCCTTATATTGCAGAGCTTGCTAGTGAGCAAGGCAAACCCATTATATTTGTTGCTACACTACCATTTAGTAGTGAAGGTGAGTTTAGAAGCAATATAGCGCAAACCGGCTTAAATGATCTAAAAGAACATGCGAATGCGGTTATTACGCTCCCAAACGATCAACTTATTGAAGTGCTAGGCAACGATATAGGGTTATTTGATGCGTTTAAACACTCAAACCAAATACTCCACTCACTCATAAAATCGTTGATCGATATGCTGTGTTTTCAAGGTTTAATAAACGTCGATTTAAACGATTTTGCCAAAATTATGGATTGTCAGGGTGATGCGGTACTCGGTGTTGGCAAGTGTAATGATGAGAGCGAGCTCACTACTGCACTTGATAGTGCACTCAATAACCCACTGGTTAATCAGGTAGATATGTCATCAAGTACTGGCGTGATAATACAAGTAAATTGCAAAGATGAAATCTCACTGGGTAGCTATAATCTCATTACCGATACAGTACGCCAGCAAGTAAGCTCAAATGCTTTGGTTATTTGCGGTGTATCAAAAATAGAAACCTTAGCAACCAATTATGAGCTGCTAGTTATTGCTACGGGCGCGAGTTCAAAAATGATACTTGATGACACTAAAAATGAGTCAAGTTCTAAAGTAGTCGCCACTAAACCAAAAGCATCTGATATTTTTGATATTCCTGCTTTTATAAGAAATCAATCTGCACCACCTAGTAAAAGTGCTTTATAGGGTTTGTAAGCAAAGACAACGTTATATAGCTATATGTAAACGCTACTCTAATATATGCATAGGGCGGCTCTTTTTAAGCTTTTGAGTTTGCTGAAGTATATTGCCCCAGATAGTGGAATAAGCACTTACTGTGCTTTTAACTTTGACGATAAATTTATTTGAATAATCAAATTTTAAAAATGATTTTTTAGCCGTTTTGTTTTTTAACTTAGCCTGTATTTTTACTTCTTTAAGTATTTCCTTCTCAAATAGGGAAAAGTTTTTATAAAGTGCTTTAATATCAGTGTTATATATTTTATTCGAGTGGTCATAATGTTTACTCATTGGATCGTGCTCTGAAACAGAGTGATGAAGCATTTTTTTAGACTCAATTTCAGCAATTGTTGATGACCCAATTTTTTTAGTTAGCACTTCTTTCATATGCGATTTTAAGAAGCTGCGAAGTAAAGTTGGAAATGCGCCGGCTGAGCCTTTTATATTTATGTTATCTCGCGGGGCCGCCACCATGTTTTTTGGTGCATGATATTTAAGAGCTCGGTTTAAACTCTCTTTACTTATGGGGTTTGAGCCGTTTTTAACCTTGCAGAATAAATAGGTGCGGTTTCTGTCTGGGTTTAATTTTAATTCTTGTTGTATCGCTTTTTTCATCTCGGATGTGAGCTGTATTTTAAACTCTTTTTGGTTTTTCATAGCACCGCGAGTGGTATGAGTTGTTTCAGGAAACGTCAAAAATTTAGGATTATTTAAATCATCTATATACGACAGACGCAGATTACAAATATTTATGGGCCTTAGCCCAGTAAACATCATCAATAGCACGGCATTTATTAATGTATTATTTTTAGCCGCTTTTAGGCCTATGTATAGCTGAGAAATTAGAGATATATCAGTATATGCCTTACAAGGAATAGGCTTCGCCGTTCGAGAAGATATATAATTATTGTCTATCTCTAGGAATGGATTAGTGCCGTTATTATATTTATTTTTTGCGAACACCCACAGTTTTTTCATCTGCTCGAATAGCTTAGCCACATGCGGACCACTTTTCTCTGTTAGCAGTTGGTCAAGCGTTGCTTCTATTATCTTAGGCGTAATAGTTTGAAATAACGTATTTTTACCAAAGGCATTTTGAATTGCATTAAGGTAAGAGGTGTATGTTGTTACTGTGGTTTCAGCTAACTTGCTAGGGCTATGTTTATTAATTGCCTGTAAGTTTTCTATTTGTTTACTCACTACAAATTCGAATGTGTAATTAGAGGTGTTCTTTTTGTATATTTCGGCCGCTTTTAATTTTGCTGCTGAAAAACTCATATTATTAGAATCACCAATCTTTGTGTTTTTTATGCCATGTTCTTTTTTAAAATGAGTAAAAAATTTAATAATGCCATCATGCTGGAATACAATTCTTATTTGATCTTTGAGCTGGTACTTTGAAAGTCTCCTACCTTTTTCTTGCGCCAATATAATAGTCGCAAGGCTGGCTAGCTCTTCCATTGACTTGTCATTGTATGGAGGCTTATTCGCATTAAATTCAGCCATGCAAAGGTCACGACTTTTAATCGTGACCTCACATGGTTTTATTGAATTTAATACTGATGTTGCCATTAATATATAAGCCTTAAAAAGTTAAAATCATCAAATAACTGATGAGGTATCGCTCTAATAAGGCAATGATATGAAATTAATTTTTTTTACAAAAACTTTGGTAAGTCGAAATTAAACTTTTTTTAATTATTTTTTGCTTTAGCTTCTTGGTCAGTTAAATACCTCTCAACAACAGCTCTTCCTTCTTCGGTTAAGATCAAATCTTTTGCTACTCTGCCCGTATCACCAAGAGGCTGATTAATGAAGTTTACATAACCTCGTTTATAAACTAGATGATCTTTAATCCTATCTCTCAGGGCTTTCTTTTGGTTGTTTTCTTTAAGGTTTTTAGCTTGTTTACTTTGCATACCTGTAAGTCTGAGTTTTTGGCTTTCGAGTTCTTTCGCTCTTTTTAAAATACTGGCTTCATGAATTTTGAATACATTAAATTTTAGCTTTGTTGAAGTGCCAAATAGCTCTTCAGATTTATCATAATTCAAGCCGTTTGGATCGTCCTCTTTTCTGAGGTGATGAAGCGCGAGTCTGGTGAGTTCTTCTGCGTGTTTAAAATGATAGCCGTTGGCAACCATAATCGCTTTTGCGTTGGATTTAAAAAAGCTTCGGCACATTGTGCAAAATGCACCTGCAGATCCTTTCATTACAATATTTCTTTTATCTCCTTTTACTGCATCAACAGGTGAATAATCTTTAATGATCTTATCCAGCGACCTTTTAGCAAATGGTTTGTTAAGATCGCGAGGCTGAAGAAATATATGATCAGGGTTACAGTTGGGTAATGCATTTTCCATCCAGGCTCTCTGCTCTAAAATAATGGCGCGCATGGCCTTGGTTAATGGCAGCTTATATTCTTTTTGGTTTTTCATTTCTCCACGAACCCCAACAACAGATGCCGGAAAGGTAATTAGGGTTGGAAAGTCGATACTATTGAGCCACTCCCACTTCATTTGTGGAATATTAATAGGGCGTATGCCTGTCAAAATCATAAATCGCGCAGCATTTTTTTGATGTACATTTGGGGCCGATGCGAGGTTTATCCATAATTCAGCTATCGAATCTAAGTCTGTATAAACTTGGCAAGGACGGGGGCTTTCTACACGGTCAGATACGTAAAAGTCATCGATATCAGCAGCTGGGTTTTTACCTGAGTTAAATTTGTTTTTGGCAAATCGCCATACCCTTCTAATTTGTGCAAAAAGCTCAATTGCTTGGTTGTTGGACTCTGCCTTGATAATTATATCTACAATCTTTTCTAACTCTCCAGCTGTAAGAGACTGGAATGCACGCTTAAGCGGAAAATGATGCCTAAGCTTTTTTATTCTACATTGATATGTTCTGAGCGATGAAGCTGCAAATTTAGTGGGTGCGATGTTATGACGCTCTATTAAGCTTTGTTCATATGCATCAAACACAGTTTTAATATTATGATTATTTAAAACGCCATACTTCATTTGATCAGTAAGCTTACGCGCTTTTGCTATTGTTAATTCAGGTGCTTCACCTAACTTGGTATTCGCTATACCAGATGATTTTGGGAAGTTAGAGTAGAAAATAGCGGTGCCAGACTTGGTGAAAATTAGTCGAATATGGTGTTGTGCTTCGTATTTCGATAATCTTTTTGTCCGACTAGGTCTAAGGCCTTGTTTATCTGCACTTTTTTCTTCAAAAAATATGATATTTTGAGCCAGCGTAGCACACCGATTTATGTGCTGCATAGAAAATGGAGGTTTGAGCTGGTTCCATTCTAGTTTAGCTTTCGTGTATTGAACTTTGGTAAGCGTTGATAAAGAGTGCTTCACTTTGTAATAACCTATATAAATAAAGGCCTTGCGGCGATTTTTATTGATTGAGATCAACAAAGCAACAGAGAAAAATAGGCATAATTCGTGGCTGCAATTTACACCTAAAAATAAAATGGTGTGTTACGAATGTGTGCTACGATTTAAAGAAAAATAAAGGTTTATTATCTGTCTCTTATACACATCTCCGAGCCCACGAGACGCTACGCTATCT
>OJEF01000397.1_pt1 | contig 14031 bp, 16 predicted proteins | sample 1593041 | NCBI WGS metagenome assembly OJEF01 (sample SAMN05416790, study PRJEB24817) | seawater metagenome | isolation source: Sea water | place: Canada:Atlantic | collected 2013-11
CGCCATAGTCGTGCTTCCAAGCCTCTCGAGAAAACATGCCACGTCGTCCTTGAATGATTTTTCTGAGACCTTGGATTGGGCTTTTCGCTTAGTAGTTTTGATAGCTATTCCCTCCGCGTTGGCGCTGATTGTGATAGCGGAGCCATTGCTAATCGCTCTGTTCCACAATGACAAATTCACAGCCACAGACGTAGCAAGCTCAGCAGGCAGTCTCAAAGCCTATGCAGTAGGATTGATTGCATTCATGTCTATTAAGATATTCGCACCAGGGTACTACGCGCGACAGAATACGAGCACGCCGGTAAAGATTGGTATCGTAGCGATGGCGAGTAACATGGTGATGAATCTGGTCTTCTTCATAGGCGGCCTCGCTCATGTGGGTCTAGCGTTGGCGACTAGCCTCGCTGCATTCTTGAATGCAGGGCTATTGCTGCGCGGACTCACGGTTGATGGTGTATTTAAGTTTCAGCCCGGTTGGGGGATTTTTCTGCTTCGGGTGGTGTTGGCGAATGCGCTGATGGTTTTTTTCTTGGTGAGCTTCGCAGGTGATTGGCAAGATTGGCTAAGCTGGACAATGACAGACAAGATAGCTCGGTTGGGTATTTTGGTTGTAGGTGCTGTGTTCATCTATGCGGCGGTGCTGTTTGCGGCGGGCATAAGATGGCGCCATATTTATCGTTAATTTCCAGCAGGGGGCGGGATGAAAAAAGTATACAGCACTGAAATTCTCGCTAATGCTTGGAATATTAAAAATGTTCTGGAGCAACACGATATTGAGGCGGTGATAAAGAATGAGAACCTTTTCTCGGCTTCAGGCGAGGTGCCTTTTATAGAATGTCTGCCAGAGATTTGGGTTAAGCCCTTGGACGTCGTCCGTGCCGAACAGATTATTACCGATTTAGAAGGCTTGCCTGAAGAGGTCGGTCCAGATTGGACCTGTGCAGGTTGCGGGGAATCTAATTTGAGTAATTATGCTGTTTGTTGGAGCTGCGAAAGTAGCCATGAAATCACTAATGAAAACGACCTAACCAATTAATAAGCATGTCAAAAATATTCACTCAACTTACTTTGCTTAGCCTGCTCGTCGTCCTGCCACCGTCATTGGTGGCTGAATGTGTTGTACTTCTGCATGGCTTAGGCAGGCTCTCGAACTCTATGTCTGAGTTGGAGACCAAGCTGGCACCTGCGGGATATAGTGTAGCAAATATTAAGTATCCATCGCGTAGCCATCCCATCGATGTGTTGGCAGTGGATGCGATAGGTCGTGGTCTCACTCAGTGCAGGGGCGAGCGTAAAAGTGAGATTCATTTCATCACTCATTCTCTAGGCGGCATACTGCTGCGTTATTATCTCTCCCAGAACACCATTCCTGAGTTGGGCCGAGTCGTGATGCTTGGGCCGCCGAATCAGGGTAGCGAAATTGTGGATGGCCTATTACCCCTGCCGGGTTTTGGGTTTATTGGCGGGCCGGCAGGCGTGGCCTTGGGAACGGGAGAGGGCAGTATCATAGAAAGCCTGGGCCCAGTTGATTTCAATCTCGGTATCATTGCGGGGAGTACTAATATCAATCCTCTAGAGTTTCTATTTATTGCCGGGCCCAGTGATAGTATCGTTTCAATCGAGAGCACTAAGGTGCGAGGCATGAATGCGCACATTGTCTTGCCGGTAACACATACGTTTATGATGCGAAACAACGAGGTTATCGAGCAGGCAATTCATTATTTGAAGACAGGTTCTTTCATTTTTGAACCTATTGATGAGGAGCGAGAGGATTAATATGGCTGCTAATAATAATCCCAACACTTCTCTGGCCACCTCCGCCAGCCTTCACCCGAATCAATCCTCTGTGGCTACTGCGTTAGGTCTCGATATGGCTAAGCTTAGCTCTGTGGCAGCTGTAGTCGATGCTATAGAATCTACGCTGGGCAAGGTGGCCGAAGAAGAGAGTGCTCGCTGGTTCGCGATCAGCGTGCTTAGGCATCTGCGTAAGGCAAAGTGGTCTACTCCGCACGATAGCGATCTCGATGATGCAGGGCAAAAAGATCTTGCCAAAGGTTGTTTGGCTGTTGATGGCTTTTCTGCATCGCTACGCACAGTTATTAAAGACTCTAGAAGCAAGTTCAGAATTGTAGGCTTTGCCAGCAGTAAGAAAATCGAAAGAGGCGTGTTGGCGACCGGCACCAAGGCTTACAAGATCGCGGTCAATACTATAGTGGCGGCAGGATTAGCTGCGCGCAAAACGAAACCGGCGAGTTACAAAACCACAACAAAGAAGAAGGTGGATCCGCAGCCTCAGTTAAAGCCAGAGTTAAAAGATAAGTTAAAAGAAGTCGAAAAAACAGTAGTCGGCCGCAGAGCGAAACGTCGTGGCTACTCGATTGGCGAGTCCATGCCTGTGGGAGATACCCTGAAGGTGACATCGGAAGAAAATCAAACAGTGTCCATGAGCAAGGAAGAGTTTGCAGGTTTAGATGCCGCATTAAGTAAGAACGACGCCGAAATTATCCAGCAGAACTGGGATTATCAGCAGAATGAAGATCGTTGGAGTCGACTATTAGGGCTGTTAGCCGGCGTTGGTTTTTTTGTGTTCGTTGCGCTATTGCTTCTCTAGATAATCTGAATGCACTCAGACTAAGCGCGTGACATGAACTTCCCCGTTACCGTGTTTACTTTTATCACTTCTCCAACAGAGAGATACTCCGGAACTTGAATTTCTAGTCCGGTCGAGAGTGTTGCAGTTTTGCTTCTATTCGTCGCGGACGACCCGGTCACTGCCGGTGGAGTATCGGTTACTTCGAGATTCACCGATTGTGGTAATTCGATGCCAAGCAGATTGCCATCCATAATCAAGGCTACTATGTCTTCCTGCTGCTCTATCAGGTAAGGAATCTGACCCTCAAGGCGGTCCGAGTCTACCGTGTACTGGCTGAAGTCTTCCATATTCATGAAATAGTAGGTGTCGCCATCTAGATAAGAATACTGCACGCCGACGCGAACACAGTCCGCTTCCTTCAATAGATCATCTCCCTTGAATGAGGAGTCTAGTTTCTGGTGAGTCTGTAAATTATTGAAGCGGATTTTGTAGAGTGTGGCTGCTCCGCGAGAAGAGGGACTCTTGCTCTCTGTCTGCTTGACGATATGAGGTATGCCATCGATATCGACAATCATTCCTCGTTTAAGTTCGTTGGCTTTAGGCACGCTGCTGATTCCTTTTCCGCTAGGCTCAATAATGGGAGGAATCTACAGAATAGGAGTGCTCCTGTAAATAGCGCCGTACTAGTCACCGTTAGTGAGCTACATTTTAGCGATAAGGCTTTGAATACTAGCTGTTTTCAACCATAATCCGGAATCCTAAAAAAAGCATCAAGGTACGGCAATGACAGAGCGCATTAAGGAAGTCGACAATCTTCATATTATTGGTCATGAGGAATTGGTCTCGCCAGCAGCACTAAAGAGCGAGTTTTCTCTAGAAGGTAAGGCTCTGGAGACGGTGCAGAATGGCCATCGTTCGGTCAAAGGCATTCTCGATCACGAAGATCCACGGTTGATAGTCGTTGTTGGGCCCTGTTCCATCCACAGCCCGACAGAGGCGCTGGAATACGCACGACGCCTGAAGACTCTGGCAGATGAATTGTCGAACGAGCTACTGATCGTGATGCGCGTCTATTTCGAGAAGCCCCGAACCGCTATTGGCTGGGAAGGGCTAATCTACGATCCGCATCTTGATGGCAGCCACAAGATCGATCATGGCCTACGCATCGGTCGTCGCCTGATGTTGGATATAGCCGAAATAGGGCTGCCTATCGGCATCGAGGCCTTGGACTTAATAACGCCTCAGTATCTGCAAGATTTGGTTAGCTGGACGGCAATAGGTGCACGCACCACAGAATCGCCGACCCACAGAAAGCTTTCGAGCGGCATTTCATCGACGGTTGGATTCAAGAACAATGTCGATGGCGGGCTGATGGTCGCGGTTAATGCGATTCGCTCAGCATCTGCTACAAACAGTTTTATCAGTGTGACAGAGGACGGTAAGGTTGCCATGTTTCGAACAGGCGGTAATCCGCATTGTCATGTCATTCTTAGAGGGGGCAAGTCACCCAATTATGATGCTGCGAGCGTAGCGGCGTGCGAAGAAGAATTGCAAAAGGCGGGCTTGATAGAAAATGTCATGATCGACTGCAGTCATGGCAATTCGAATAAAGATCATCGCAACCAAAAATTAGTATTGGATGAGGTCGCGGCGCAGATTAATAACGGCAACAAGTCCATCATCGGGGTCATGGTCGAGAGTAACTTGGAGGAGGGTAATCAGCCTATCCCAGACGATCTAGACGATCTGAAATATGGCGTGTCGATAACCGATGCCTGTATCGACTGGACAACAACGGAAACGGTGCTTAGAGAATTCGCCGGATCAATTTCTGAATCTCTGAAGTCTCGAGCAGTCTAGAAACTTAGGGGTCTGTCCCCGTTTTCCTCTTACGCTTTCAGTACAGTAGCGAGGCTGTTGCTTAGATACTCTATGTTGGCGTCGTTAATACCAGCTACGTTGATGCGGCTAGAGTTAACGAGGTAGATGCTGTAGTCATTGACTAGCGTCTGAACCTGACCCACATTCACGCCTAGGAAGGAGAACATGCCTTTCTCTCTCTCGATAAAGCTGAAATCCTGCTCAATTCCAATAGACTGAATCTGCCTAACGAATTGCGAGCGCAGACCGTTTATGCGGTCACGCATCTCAGTTAATTCAGCATCCCATTCAGCGCGTAACACATCATTCGTGAGAATTAGCTGGACGATGGCGGCACCATGATCAGGCGGCATTGAGTACATTGCTCTCGCGGCACCAGCTATCTGGGTAGTGGCTACTGCAGTCGCAGCTTCGCTGTCGCAGATTAGCGTCATCGCACCGGTGCGCTCGCGATAGAGTCCGAAGTTCTTTGAGCAGGAACTGACTACGATCAATTCGGGTAATGACTCGGCGAGTAGACGTGTGCCGTAGACATCTTCTTCTAGGCCATCTCCTAAACCTTGATAGGCGAGGTCGATAAACACAGTGAAGCCCTGCTTGAGCGCAACATCTCGAACCTGCTGCCACTGCTGCTTGTTTAGATCGGCGCCACAAGGGTTATGGCAGCAGCCGTGCAGTAACACGATATCGCCGTTATCAATCTTGCTAAGACATTCAATCATCTCGTCGAATTTCACACTATGACTATCGTAGTCGTAGTAGGGATACTCTGCGATCTTGAGGCCGGCCGAACCCAGAAGAGGGACGTGGTTAGCCCAGGTTGGGTTGCTTACCCAGACCGTAGCATCCGGGTTAGCTGATTTAATGAATTCGGCAGCGAGTCGCAAGCCACCACAGCCACCGGGTGACTGCACGGTGACGCGTCGCTTGCCTAGGCTGTCATTGAGAGATTTCCCTAACAACAGCTCCGCTACTATCGCGTTGTAGCCAGCAGCACCAGTTGGCCCCACGTAGCTTTTCGTCGTCTGCGAATCGAGAATCATACCCTCGGCTTTCTTCACCGCCGTCATGACGGGCGTATCGCCAGCCTCATTTTTGTAAACGCCGATTCCCAAATCGATTTTCTTCGGGTTGCTGTCGGCACGGTAGCTGGCCATGAGTCCTAGAATGGGATCTGCGGGAAGAGCTGGAAGTGATTGAAACATGTTATTTACTCGATCTTCTGAGGTTGGCTTTGAGGGTGTTTTGCAGCAAAGAGGCGCGCGTCATTGGACCTACACCTCCGGTTACGTAAGTAATATACGAGCACTTGTCTTTCACGTTTTCGAAATCAACATCGCCTACGTTTCTAAAACCTGATTTCTTCGTTTCATCTGGAACTCGGGTCTGCCCCACGTCGATAACGACGGCGCCTTCTTTAACCATGTCGGCGGTGACGAATTCTGTCTTACCAATAGCGACGATAAGTATGTCGGCTGTTGCGCAAAGCGCAGCGAGATTCTTTGTTCTGCTATGAGCGATGGTAACGGTCGCGTTGCCAGGGTTGGTATTTCGTGACATTAGGACTGCCATTGGAGTGCCGACGATGTTGCTACGGCCCAATATCACGCAGTGTTTTCCTTCGGTATCTATCTCATAGCGCTTTAGCAATTCCATGATGCCGTTGGGTGTGGCCGATATAAACGTGGGCAGGCCCAGATTCAGACGGCCCACGTTTTCGGGGCAGAAACCATCGACATCTTTGACGGGGTTGATTGCCAAGATGATCTTGTTTTCATCGATATGCTTAGGCAGTGGTAGTTGCACGATGAACCCATCGATCGCATCGTTTTTGTTTAACTCATCAACCTTAGCGAGCAGCTCCTGCTCGCTAATAGTGTCTTCAAGGCGGATCGTGGTTGACTCGAAATCGACCTCAGCACAGTCTTTTACCTTGAAGGCGACGTAGTTCTGCGAGGCACCGTCATTTCCGACGAGTACTGCCGCGAGGTGAGGGACACGCTGACCGCTGGCTTTAATTTCAGAGACAGTTTTAGCGATTTCTTGACGAATTTCCGCCGAGCAAGACTTGCCATCAAGTAGTTGCATAGTGATCTTCCAGTGTTTTAGAGAGCCCGTTTCAGGGCTCGAATGCGAATGAGGTGCTTCGCTGAGAATAGCGTATTTCGAAGTGGCCCTATGATAAACGAGCAGCCAGATTAGCTCAAGCTCGGTGAGCGAATATGGTTACCACTTGCCGGTGTTTTCCATGCTTTTCCAGGGCTCGATAGTCGGTAATGCGTCGCCCCGCTGCAGGAGCTCGACCGAAATATTATCCGGAGACCGAACAAATGCCATATGGCCATCTCGCGGAGGACGATTAATAGTTACACCGGCATCCATCAGTTTCTGGCAAGTGTCGTAGATGTTGTCTACGGCGTAGGCGAGGTGACCAAAATTGCGGCCCTCGTCGTACTCTTCAGGGTCCCAATTATAGGTAAGCTCAACCTGCGCGTCCTCATCACCGTGCGCTGCGAGAAATACCAGGCTAAACCTAGCCTCCTCGAAATCGCGGCGCCGTAGTTGTTTGAGACCCAGATGCTCGCAGTAGAACTCCAAAGACTTATCTAGGTTATGTACGCGGACCATTGTGTGAAGGTATTTCATAGAGATTACTCAATTAGTGTATGAATGGATTATTGGGCTGGTTTTTTAGAAGAGCACGACGGATCGAATGCTTTTGCCTTCGTGCATTAGATCGAATGCTTTATTGATATCTTCCAGCGGCATCGTGTGTGTAATGAGTGGATCGATCTGGATCTTGCCATTCATGTACCAATCGACAATTTTAGGTACATCGCTGCGGCCGCGTGCGCCACCGAAGGCGGTGCCTTTCCACGAGCGGCCGGTTACTAGCTGAAAAGGGCGCGTCGAGATCTCTTGCCCGGCTCCTGCTACGCCAATGATATAAGACTCACCCCATCCCTTGTGGGTACATTCTAGAGCCTGGCGCATAGTCGTGGTGTTGCCTATGCATTCGAATGAATAGTCTACGCCGCCATCGGTTAAGTCGATTATGGCCTCAGTGACATTATCGACGTCCTTCGGGTTGATAAAGTCGGTCATACCGAATTCTCGACCGAGCTTCTCGCGGTCAGGGTTGAGGTCGACGCCAATAATTCGGTCGGCTCCAACCATCTTCGCTCCCTGGATGACATTCAGGCCGATACCGCCGAGGCCGAAAATCGCCACCGTGCTGCCCGGTTCCACCTTGGCATCGAAAGCTACCGCCCCTACGCCGGTAGTAACGCCGCAGCCGATATAGCAGACCTTATCAAACGGTGCGTCAGAGCGAATCTTCGCTAGCGCGATCTCAGGTAGCACGGTGTAATTTGAAAACGTAGAGCATCCCATATAATGCAAGATGGGCTTGCCATCGAGAGAGAAGCGACTGCTGCCGTCCGGCATCAGTCCGCGGCCCTGAGTTGCGCGTATCGATTGGCAGAGATTTGTCTTGGGGTTCAGGCAGAAATTACATTCACGACATTCGGGTGTATAGAGCGGAATGACTGTGTCGCCAACCTTTAGGGAGCTAACGCCAGGTCCGACTTCGACGACAATGCCCGCACCTTCATGGCCGAGTATCGCGGGGAAAGCACCCTCAGGGTCATCCCCTGACAGAGTGAATGCATCCGTGTGGCAGATGCCAGTCGCTTTAATCTCAACAAGGACTTCTCCAGCTTTTGGGCCTTCCAGATCGACTTCGACGATTTCGAGTGGTTTCCCTGCTTCGAATGCAACCGCAGCGCGTGATTTCATGAATTTCTTCCTGGTTGTTACTAAAATTGTTACCAAAGTTGTTGCTGAGACTATTGCCTAATTGGTCGCATTGTAAGATTCCTGTGCTCCAGCGGCAACTTAGGATGCCATCGAATTGCTCGGGGGCATCCTTTGGCTTGCCCAATGCTGGAGCTTGCGGTCTGAAGCGAGTATTATCATGCGCTCAATGTTGAGCCTTAGTGATCATGAAGAGAATTGCTCTACTCCTGTTTACCCTCCTAACAAGTGCAAGTTTCTTTGCCTTTGCGCCGGTCACGCAGGCGGCGCAGGTGAGTGACAACATTGTGTGGATTGATGTGCGCTCTAAACGTGAGTTTCGTCGTGGGCATATCGAAGGCGCAATTAATATTCCTCATGGGGACATCGGTCATAGAATATTTGTAGAAGTGCCCGATACCTTTACTCAAGTGCACATATACGATGGCAGTCAGGGGGCATTCGCAGGTATTGTACTCGAAATGTTAATGGAGATTGGCTTTCAGGAGGTTATTAACGAAGGCGGCTATGATGCTCTGCTTGAGAAGCAGGGGCTTAGTGAAGAGTAGTTTGATCGTCACGATTGTATTCGCCAATTCATTCCACGTTTTACTGTCAACCGGCTTAGTGCCGCACTGAGCCTGCTCGCAACCGCTTATGGAAATCGTATTAGTAGTGTTCGTCATATTCGTTGGCTCGTTTGTTCAGAGTTCAATCGGTTTTGGCCTGGCTATCGTCGCCGCTCCTATTCTTTTCTTAATAGATCCCCTCTATGTTCCTGCTCCTATCACTATCTCGGCGCTAACGCTGTCGGTTGCAAATTCTTATAGTCACTGGCGTTCAATTTCGTTTCGCGGTTTGAGGTTTGCAATTCTAGGGCGAATCCCTGGGACTATATCCGGTGGCTTTTTGCTGCTGTGGATCGATCAGCAAGCGCTGGCACTGTGGTTGGGTCTATCGGTACTCGTTGCGGTAGCCCTTAGTATGAGTAATATTGTTTTTAAGGCGAATGGGAAGTCGCTTTTCTGCGCAGGTTTCCTTTCTGGATTCATGGGCACTAGTACCTCAATCGGTGGGCCGCCTATGGCGTTAGTGATGCAACACCAAGAGAACGACTTTATTCGGGCGAACCTGGCCGCATTCTTCGTGGTAAGCTGTCTTATGTCTCTGGGGATGCTGTCCAGTATCGGGCGTTTTGGTATGGAGCATATTATGATTTCCTTGCCGTTGATGCCTGCGACGCTGGCAGGATACTGGTTAGCAATGCGTACCATGCATCGCATTTCGCACGAGAACCTGCGGCGCGTCTCGCTAGGGCTCTGTGTGGTCGCAGGTTTAGCAGCAATTGCCTCCTATTGGATCTAGAGTTGCAAGTGCGGATGCAAAAGCAACGCTTGCTGCGATGATGTAAAGCCCACAAGCCGAGATTTAGCGGTGCTATTTAGGCGTTCCTCTCAGAGGCTTCACTGTTATTCGAATAGAAGCATTTTTGTGGTTAAATCACACCTGTATTGCATAACAGTGATTGACGGTTAAAGATTAAAACAATTCAGAGAAGGGTGAAAAGAAATGGCAGCTTGGCCAATCGAAATTAGCATGGAGTCCTTTAACGAAGCCTGGACCTTAGAGGGAGAGACTTTTTGGCGCAGTGTTTTCGAAATGCACAAACATAAAATGGAGATTAAGAACCCAAACATCGCCATTGGAAATCTAGAAAAAATATTTTCGGCAACTTTTACACTAGCAAATACTAAAGGTTTTCAGGCGATGAGTCTGAGGGATCTGAGTCGAGAGACGGGCATAAGTATGGGCGGGCTATACGCTTATATTGGTAGCAAAAACGATCTCGCTTCAGTGATAGAGGGTGTGCTAAGAAATACTATTGAGCAGATCGTCGGTGGACTAAGTGCTCATGATTTAGAGCCACTCCAGTGCCTGCGCGCAATCGTCTATGGAGAAATATTCGCCATGGAGAAAATGAGCCCTTGGTATTACTTCTGTTTTATGGAATTGAAGGGGTTGCCGCGGGAGCAGCAGCAACAAACACTCGAGCTTGAGTTGCGTTTTGAAGGCATGTTGATGGACGCGATACTTGAAGGCGTGGTAAGTGGTCAATTCATTTGTGACCAACCCAAATTACTGGCTTCTCAGGTAACGGCCCAGCTACAGCAATGGCACTTGAAAAAATGGAAATTTAAATTGCGCGATATAGGTAAGCAGGAGTATGCGCAGTTTGTTTTCGATAGTCTGCTTAAGTGTCTGCAATATACAGCTGCTGACATTGAAGGTATCAATAACAGTGTGGCGGCGAAATCAGAATCGTCTTAACTATTCTCCGCAGTTAAGCCTTTCTTTTCAGCATAGAAACTGCGGATTTCTTTCATGTCAGTTTCTAACTCCCCGGTGGGGTAGAAGAAGTCTGCGAAACCAGCTTCTTTTTTTCCTGCATCCACGTAGCCCATCAATATAGGCACTTCAGCGTTATTCGCTATATGGTAAAAACCAGTCTTCCATTCGCTTACTCTACGTCTCGTGCCTTCAGGTGGCACTAGAACTACAAAGTTATCGTTGCTCTTAAATTGAGCGACAATATCAAACACAACGTTGTGTGACTTGGTACGATTGATCGGGATGCCTCCTAGCCATTTCATGAGACCGGAAAATGGGAAGGGGAAGAGAGTGTGTTTGCCCATCCAATAAAGCTGTAATCGTAATTCCAATACAACCAGTAGCATTAAGGGGAAATCCCAATTACTGGTGTGAGGCGCGCCAATAAGGACGTATTTTGGAACAGATACTTTGCTGCCCTTTGATGTCCAGCCGACAAGTCTGAGGATCAAAATTGCTAGAAAGCGCAGCAGCGGTGTGATTAACGGAGTAGAAAAAATCGTGGTTCGCATTGTTGTCTATTCTGGTTGGACGAGAGCAGTATAGCAGTGGTTCGCTTGTCTAGGGTAATTTTGGACAATTCTATGGTAGCTCCGGTCTTGACTTTGGAATAGTCCGAACGCCAGAGGTGCCATAGAATTATTCAGCCCAAGTCCATAACCCGAACATCCATGCCCGAAGGTGATATTTGGATTCTTTAGCCCAAGTTATTCGTAGTGAAAGGTAACGATAAAGTATTCCTTTCGCTTCGCCTTGACGCTGATGTAATCAACATACCCTCTAGTGTTAAAGAATTGATTGGGGTGGTGCAGGCTAAGCGAATAACCTGTGTAGCTGATCAGTCTTTTTCTTGGGTAAGTTATAACGTCATTTATATGGGCTGCATCGTGATCGATGCCGGTGAAGCTAACGCCGGTTACCGGTCTATTTGGATAGGGGTTTTCGATGATTCGGGTTCGGCGCGAATTGCCACCTCTCACAGGATCGCTAGTGAAGCTCGCTTGGGAATAGCCATCGCGATTGGAGTTTCTGCCGCTAAAACCGCGCGCGGATTATCACGATCGCGACGATACTCGTGACCATGACCATGACCATGACGAGAAGGTTGGTTTCTGACGAGAGTTGCGTGCTGGGTAGTCTGGGTTACTAGAAAGGCAGACGCGACATTGAGCAGTAAATCTTCTATATCATTGTTGCGAGGGCCATGATCCGCATACGCCGCACTCGACCCTAGGATTAGGGTCGTGGCTAAGAATAGTGGTGTTGCTCTAGTAAAATTTGTCATAGCGTTTCTCCTCGTTCTAGAGTCCATATTACGCACCCCAGATGAACTAGGAATGAATAGAGCGCTGTCGATGGCTGGCTGCAGTTGGTAGACGTTTGCTGGAAGTCTGGTTAGGCCGGAATAGTATTTTGATGGATATTGCAGTATCGAGGAGAGAGGCAGGCCTGAGCGCGACTATTGTTGCTCCTCACCAAACAAGCTCTTCAATGCAGCAAGTGCCTTGTCCGCTTCCGCAGTAGGGGACGTCTAGGCTTTGGCAACTGGTTCGGTTTCTTCTCCAAACAGTTCTGCTAGGCTGGCTTTAGCAGCCGTTGCAGTCGCCTCGTCTTTTTTTCCACAGGCTTTGGGGCTCACTTTGAAGAAGTCGCAAAAGTTGGCTTTTTCATTGTCCTGCACAGATTCCGCTCGATCTTCGCTGCAGCTATCTGCGAGATTAGGCGCGTAGTACTTGCAGGAAATACAGGCATGGAGATCGGCATTACAGGTGCTGCATTCTTCATATCGCGAGAAAGGCAGGAGCAAATTGCGTAGGGTGGTGCCACATTTCCAACACTGAATAGTAATGTTGCTACTTGCCATGGTATTCGTACCGGCCTATTTCTCTATTTACCTACCATTCTTGAAAATAGGACTGAACATCGGCTTCACACAATTTTTTAGTGCCGCCATCGATCGTTCCGATGTAAAGAAACCCAATGATTTTTTCCTCAGTGCTCAGCCCGAGGCCGTTTTTAACGATCGGGTCATAGGCCAAGGAGCCGGTTCTCCACATCGCGCCTAAGCCTTGGGCAAAAGCGGCGAGCAGCATATTCTGAGTAGCGGCGCCTGCAGACAAATCTTGCTCGATCTCAGGAACCTTGGGATGAGGGTTGAAACTGGATACACAAACTATGACGAGTGGCGCGCGTAGCGGCTTACAGCGTAGTTTCTCTATCGCCACTGTATCAAGAGATGAATTTTTTGATATCCCGGCCTTGGCGAAGAGTTCGCCGAGCTTTTGTCGCGAATCTCCCTTTACGACCAAAAATCGCCAGGGCCTAAGCACAGCATGGTCTGCCGCGCTGAATGCCGCTTTGTAAATGTTCTCAAGCATTTGAGGTGAGGGAAGTGGGTCGCCAAGCTTGGGGACGGAACTTCTGCGGTGTAGGGCGTCTAATGCATCCATAGCGTGAGCGTTTCCGAATCGGTAGATTGCTATTGATAGCCCCGTCTCATGGGGCTAGTCGAATACTATGTAAAGCATAAAGCATTCTTTGGGCACTGGAAACAGCGGCCAAGACAAACCCCCTTTAACCACATATTATTCAGGGTTTTGTGTGCTGCGCATCTCATGATTATTATGCTGGATGCTGGTATACTTTCGCGCTATTCAGTCGATAGCAAATGAGTGAAAGCTGTTTGTTTTAGTCGGTAAGCTAAGTCTTACTATTTGTGTGTGTCGGCATTTCGAAATGAGTACTCAGGATTAAGCTATGAATTCCAAGGTAGATGTTATAGCGGTTGGCAATGAGCGGCCGGTGTATCCACAGGATAAGTCGCGCTGGTTTGGCAGCGTTAAGAAAAAAACGTTGCGACTGGCTTTCTCCTTCTATTCCCCAGATGGCAATGAAATAGCAATGCCTATCGCGAGCATGTCAGCTTATTTAAAGCGCGAATTCCCGAACGTGGAAGTGATGCTCGAGCCGGTACTGATTCTGCGTGATGCGGAAAAATATTCCCCTGAAAACTATGCGCGCATGATTCAGAATCTGAATGCAGATGTTATCGCTTTTTCGATCATGAGCCCGCACTGGTATCCGATGGAGCCTTACTTCGCAGAAATCAAAAAATTAATGCCGGACCTGCCACTGGTGATTGGTGGCTATCAGGCGATGCTGTCGCAAGAGCAAACAATAGAGAGTCCGAGTGTCGACTACATTTGCGTAGGAGACGGCGAACACGCCATCGGTAACCTGGTGCAGCATTTGCAAGGAACGAAGCACGGCCCCGCCGATGGCATGTGGGAAAAATTAATCGACGGTTCTGTTTATGAAACAGAAGCGCATCAGATCGGCGACTTGGCCTCGCTACCTTTTCCTGACTACGATGT
>OJEF01000398.1_pt1 | contig 14022 bp, 13 predicted proteins | sample 1593041 | NCBI WGS metagenome assembly OJEF01 (sample SAMN05416790, study PRJEB24817) | seawater metagenome | isolation source: Sea water | place: Canada:Atlantic | collected 2013-11
TCTCGTGGGCTCGGAGATGTGTATAAGAGACAGATCTAAGAATCTATAAACAATCTCAAAAAACTATTTTTTTTTGTGTTAGAGCCATGGTATTTTTCACAAATCAAAAATAAACTAATAAAATCAACAATAATTGAAAAATAAGGACAAAAAGTATTTTTTTTGTGTTAGAGATTTAATAATCGACAAATAAAGTCAAAAGCAAATTTTTTTTGTGTTAGAGCTATGGTATTTTCTACTAATTGTAAATAAACCAATAAAATCAACGATTGTTGAAAGACAAGGTAAAAAATTAGTTTTTTTGTGTTAGAGATACGATATTTTTCAAAAATTGTAAATAAACCAATAAAATCAACGATAGTTGAATAATTAATGCATTTATGATTTTTGTGTTAGAAATTTTTTGATTTGTGTTAGAAATTTTTTGATTTGTGCTAGAGATAAATAAAAATATTAGAAAAATTTGAATAGTTGTAATATTACCCATTCCTCAGATATAATATTGATATATTTTGTAATTTTCAATTAAAAATTGATTATTACTAATGGTGACAATATTTTTTGATAACAATTTATAAACGAGATCATAGGACACTCATGAGTTGAAATCAATTGAAGTCATTGAATATGACGTATGAGAGATTTTTTGAGCGTTTTTTTTTGATTTCAACCTAAAATAGAACCATAAAGGCAAATATTAAATTGAACTAATCTTTTCTTCTCAAAATTACTCTTAAATCTATTTAGTTCTCCCTAAAAGAAGATAAATAAAAATATTTTTTAAATAATAACTAATTTACTAATAATTATTAAGCATCAACTGCTACAATTGTTAAATCATCCTTTTGTATACGACCAGATTTAATTATATCTTCAATAATCTTGTTTAATCTTTCGTGGTTTGGAATTTGTTGATACTTTTTAATATAATTTTTAAACCCATCTGCTTCTAGCATGTTTCCTTTGTCATCTCTTATTTCAGTAATGCCATCAGTGAAGATGTACATTGAACTATTTGAGAAACTAATTTTAGTTTCTTTAAATTTAAATTTAGGGGCTATGCCTAAAGGTGGTCCAGCTTCTTCAAAATTAGAAAAATTTCCATCATTAGAATAAATTAACGGAGGTTCGTGACCAGCATTTGCTAAAGTTAATTCTTTTTTGTTTCTATCATAAATTCCAATCAACATTGTTACAAACATTCCTCTTGAAGTGGTTTCACAGATCTCTGTATTTAAAATATCTAAAAGACCTGCTGCAGAAAAATTTGTTTTACTTAAACATCTATAGAGACTTGATGCTTTTGACATTAGTAATGAAGATTTAATTCCTTTACCCGATACATCTGCAACTCCAAATCCATAAACTCCATTAGATAATTCTGAAAAATTATAAAAATCTCCAGAAACAACTTTTGCAGGAATATTTATTCCAGCAATAGGAAAATTTTCTTTTATATTTTGAGATAGTAATGTTTTTTGAATTTCACCAACAATTTCTATTTCTTTTTCCATTCTATTTTTATCAATCAAGTCTTTTGCCATCTTCGCATTTCTAATTGCTAATGCTGCAGGACCAGATAAAGTTTCTAAAAGTTTTCTATCACTTTCTTCAAAGAGTTTATTGTCTGTTTTTTTATTTAAACAATGAATAACACCAATGCATTCATCTGAAACGATTAATGGAGAGCATAAAACGGAATAAGTTGTAAAGTTTGTTTTATTATCTAAATCAAAATAGAACTCAGCAATTTCTCTTACATCCTTTCTAACATCACCAACTCTTATACATTCTTTCATAAGTGCTGCTTTTCCCATTACACCTTGTGTAATTGGAATTTCAAAGTCTTCTAAGTATGCTTGATGCTTTGATGCAATACATTGAAAATTTTGTTTATCATCATCTATTAAAAAAATGTTAGCGGCTTGAGCATTAATTCTTTTGATAATTACTTCCAATGAGGTTTGTAATGTTTCTTTTAAATCAAGAGTTTTTGCAAACTCTTGGCTCATTTTTGTAACTAATTCTAAGTCTTTAATACTCGTATTATCAACCTTGATTGTTTCTGTTTTTTTAGCACCAAAGAACATGTTATTTATAAATTGATATTCATTAAATTTTTGATAGTTTTGAGGCTGATGGAACTCATTATTCATACTCCCAGTCTCTACTTACACCTTACAGACGCAATGATGCTTGTACAATATTGCATTGATGGTTTCATAGAACTGTCCTCTAAAATTACCTTATAAGTTATGTTCTATCTTATAGCATTTATCTTTGGAAGTATATGGGGCAGCTTCAGTAACGTTTGCATTCACAGAATTCCTGATGATATAAGCGTTGTCACAGGACGATCACACTGTCCATCTTGTAAAGCTCAAATTAAATGGCACGATAACATTCCATTATTTTCTTATTTGTTTTTAAATGCAAAATGCAGACATTGTTCAACTAAAATTGATGTTAAATATTTTTTAGTAGAATTAGTATCGGCAATAAGTTTTGTTGTAATTTTTCATTTCTTTGGAGTTTCGTTAACTACTCTTCTCTTTTTTGTTCTAAGCATCAGCTTTGTGATAATTTTTTTTATTGATTTTAAACATTTCATAATTCCAAATGAATTAACGTATCCTCTTATGATAATTGGCTTATTAAAATCATTTGATCCAAATTTAAATACAACATTGTTTCCAAATTTAGTTAACTCTTTGGCAGGAGGTTTCTTTGGCTACACAATAATTTGGTTAATAATTTTTACTTATAAAAAAATTAGAAATAAAGAAGGAATGGGTTTAGGAGATGCAAAGTTATTGTCTGCAATTGGTTTTTGGTTTGGATGGATGTCAATTCCTTTTATAATATTTTTTTCATCTATAGCAGCACTGATAAGTGTAATTCCAGATTTAATAACTAATAAAAAAAAACTGTCTTCACAAATACCTTTTGGTCCATTTATAATTATTGGAACATTAATCTTTCTTTTTTCAAATGATTATATAAAAATATTTTTAAATTAGAAAATAAAATTAAAAAAAAACAAAAACTAATTACTTAAATGAATATTTTTTTATTTATAAACATTATTATCTCTGCTTTAAATATATTTATTTTAACTTACGCCTATTCATTAAAGTTTTTTCCATCTAAGTGGAGAAAAAAAGTTGATCAAGATACTATTGTGGGCTTAGCAATTATCTTTATATCTATGCTTAATATGTTTGTATGGATTGGTTATTTTTATATTAAAATATTTTGGTCTTAAAAAAATAGTATAAAAGACTTTTGATTTAAAATCCTACGTCTCTCCAACCACCTCTATTAGATAAAACTTCTCCCGCTAATGCCAATATTGAATAAAGTGTATTTTCATTATCACTTGGGCCTGCAACGTTTCCAAATAATTTGTCTCCAAATATTACTAATTCAGATAACACCCCTTCTCTTACAAAGGTGCAATTTTTTCCATTAGCTTCTGAACCTTTAACTAATTTGTGTGAATTATTAGTTCCACACTCATCATCTGCAGCACAAATATATGCATTTCCAATATTACATCTATTTGACCCTGGGGCTGGTTCGTATACTGGAAAATAAACTTGTCCTTTAAATAAAGTTGGAGGTGCTGAAGCTTTTCTATGAGTATTATTGATTTGGTCATCTAAATGAATTACCCAAGCACTTTCTGAGTCTGGACATGAGCTTCCATCAGTATCTCCTGTAACATCAGAACAAACGTCTGCATCATCAATTGATCTAGCATTATTTGCTCCTTGATGCGCTATTAATGTAAAAGACTCATCATTATATGATGGAACAACAACACCGTTTAAATGTTTAAAATTGGGGAAATCAAAATCTCTAATGCCATACAAAATATTATCCATAAATTGCCCTTTATCTCCTAGCTGATTAAAGTCGCCAGTTCCTCCAAACAACCAAAAATCTTTTGTGGTAACTCCTACACCTGCATCCATTGAGAAAAATGTATATCTTTTGTTCGTAGTGTTGGCATCTAATCTAAACAATGTTGTTTGATCGAATAATTCAGCGTCATTCACCGTAGAGTCGGTTAAGTTTATTTTTGTAATTTTCCCTTCTCTATCATTTATGTAAACCATTGCTCCACGCCATGGAATTCCAAAGGCTGTATCTGGTGTAATGACAAGTGGGGAAGTTGGTATAGCATTGTTAATATCACTACCTTTGAGTGTTTCAATTACATCATTTCCAAGAGCCACACCTTCTGGTGATGTATCAATAATTGTAATCGGTCCACCATTAGCTTCGGCACCATAAATTCTTCCAGGTTCATCTATGTTATCTAATTCAACTAAAAATAAAGCAGAGCCAGCACATAAATTGTTATTAGCCATTCCACCACCCATGATTGCTACATATTTGTCATTTGCTGGGTCAGCACTATCACCTTCAATATCAGAGGGTAGCCTTGCAATTCTTGGTGTAGACCAAGTCTCACCTAATTTACTATAATCAAAAGCAGGGTCAATTCCTCTTTCTGCTGTACATGATGTTTGAACAAAAATATTGTTTGTTGTTCTCTCTTCGTTTGAACTTTGACCTATATTAAAAATTTTATCTTCGTTAAAAGTAATTACCAACTCACCATTTAGCATTCTTGCATCTGAAAATGTAACTGGTGAAAATTCACCTCCAACCATCTCTGTAACATTTAACATATTAGGGTCTATTGCTTGATTGTTTGGAGTGTTAAGTATTAAATCATTAAAAGTTAAGGTTCGTCCTATATAACAAGACGAAGTTCCATTAGTTGCAAAATTTCCACTCACCTCAGCATTAGTCTGGCACACTGCATTTGCATCTCGATATGTAAAAGTTGTTGAGTCGGTACCTCCATCGTCTTGAACCAATCCATTATAATTTGAAGTTACTTTTTTGGCTTCAACTGACCTACTAATATTAGCGGAACCTGAAGAATATTCTTCCTCCCTAATACTTCCTTCATGATCTGCAATATAGACCTTATTATTTATGTAATCATTATAAACAGTGAACATGTGTAATGGTCCTGCACCATCTTTTACTATTGGATTTGTAACATCTAATACTGAAAAACCTGCTCCACCTCTTCCAAACGGAACAAATAATATACTATGCCAACTTTTTGCTCCCTCAATATTACCCTCAGGAGTTAAGCCTTTCATAAATACATCATGGACAACTGGAGAACCGTCTACTCCAAATATTGCATTACTACCTCCATTAGACCCATTAACTCTTCCATCAAGGCTAGAGTTAATGATTGTAGGTAGTTTTCCAATTAATAATGGTGGAAGAAATGCCCATTCTTCGTCTCCCGTTTGGGCATTAAATGCATGAAGCAATCCACTATTTGAACCTGCATATAAAACATCTCTTCTAGTTGCATATGAATTTTTAAAAGCTTGATAATTGTTTGTTGCTCTAAAATAAGCTTCTTGGTTGTTATCAGTAAATTTTAAATCACCATCTGGTGCACCAACTTCAATTAACTGAGAATGATATATGTCACCAAGTACATGATCTCTTAACTCAGTAGTTATACAATCTCCATCATAATCAAAAAAATCTTGGCCAGCTAAAAAGCGCAAAAGACCATTACGTTCCTCTGTTGTGGTATCATCTCCAGTACATGTTGAGCTTGAAGTGTAATAATTATTAATCTGATAGCCCAACTTTTCCATCTCAGTTTCTAAAAGTGGTGCGTTTGTTTCATTAACATTATCCCAATTTCCAATATAGTTTGCATCGCTACTTCCAATTGCTGTCCATATATTTCTACCATCTGCATTACCAGGATCAGCTGTTCCACCAGCTGATTGTAATTTTACACGTTTTGCTGCATCCCAATTTCCTGGACTGTTTTCATCATGATCAACTGTTCCGTCTGAGTTCAATGTTTTTCTTAAGATAGTTCCCTGCCATTCACCATATTGTTCGTAAGCAAATTGCGCTTGATACAATGAGCCTCCTTGCTGAATAGTTGCTGTAATTGATGGAGCAGTAAATGACAAACGTTCAGCTAAGATTTGTCTAATTTTTTGTGCAAGTGTTGTTTGAAGTTCTAAAGGAGTTTTGGCTACAATTGTGGCCTCACAGTCTTGATTTCCAGCAGCATCGCATGAACCAACTACAGCTAATTCATCAAATTGTGTCATTCCAGCATCCCTTATGCCAGGTCCATAAGCAACCATTAAACTTTTGACACCTAAATCAGTTCTTAACCTTGTAAGTCTATCTTTAGTCTCTCCAATACCACCATCTGAATCTGTCCCTGTACCAGACATCATACCATCACCAATAACAATTACATAATTTAACTGACAATCAGAGTCTGGATCGTGAGGAGATACAGGGCCAAAAAAATAATCATGAGCAATTTGAGAAAAGGCCTCAGAGTCTGTTCCAAAGCTTGTGTTAATAGTTTGAACAACTTGAATAGCTCTATTAGCACCCTCTGGACTAATCCCAACATTTAAACAAGAATTTATTGAACATACTTGACTTGTACCTGCTGGATGGATCCCTTTCCAACCTTCATAATATTGACACCTTGTATTATTTCTATGACAGTAGCCTCCACCCCCAGGGTTTCTGTTTTTGGAGTAGGCTTTTTCACCAGCATTCCAATGACCAAAACCAAAATTTGCACCACTAGTTAAGCTGCTATCAGATAAAACTGCAATAATTGCTTTTTTGGCCCCATCCATTCTTGAGTCTAGCGTTCCCCCATATGCAATTTGCCAGGCATCATCTTTGTTAGCTGCAGTAAAAAGGCTTTCAGTTAATTCATCAACATGACCACTGTGGCTAAATATAATTCTGTCCCCTACTATATTTAGAGCGCTCACACTATCTGTTATTCTAATATCTTCAGCATCTAAACTTCCTGCAGTTTCGTCACGGTTTGAATTTGAATTAGGGGTTCCTGCAGTGACTGTTGCTGTACAAACTGTATCTGAAGTCCATTCAACCCTTTGAACTGTATTGTTTCTACCTGCAACATACATTACATCATCATCGCTACTCGATATATCAAAATTCTGAATATCTCTTACTTGGGTTCCAGTAGCACCAGCAGATCCACTACACTTCCTAAAATGAAAAGCGCTGCTTTGTTGAATTACTGGCACTCCATTAACTATTGTTGTTTGATAACCATATACATGGTTATCATCAGAAACATACATTACAGTTGAGTCGCTATTTAACCTTAAACGAGCTCCATCGTATAATCTTCCATATTGAGTGGTTCTATTTTTACCTCTTTCTGTTTTTTTTCCACATTTTCCATCATTTAAATTACAAGTTTGTTGGTAAGCATTATTACCCTCTCTACCATAGGCTGCTACAATAATATCTCCATCAGCATCAATACTAATATCAAAACCCCTAGGTCTATGACCATTAGCATTAACACCATCTATATTCATAGCAAGTCTGCATCTATATTGATCGTCGACAGCAATAATGGAACTACGATTATTTTTTGGTTGATATTGACCTATAAATAAAAGATTTTCATTACTAATATTGGTTCCACCAACAGTTACTCCAGTTACATAACGTACTTCATGCAACATTCTATTTTCTGTAACCCTGTAATTGGTTCCTCTGCCTCTATGATTTATATTATTGTCACAAGTCCGGTCAGTATCATCATTAGCCCACCATATAGATCTTTCATAAGTATCTCCATTATCTTTTTTCCCTGAAAAGTTAATTCTCTCTCCTGAAGAATTAACCATATATAATCCCCCATCCTGCTTAGAAGCATTCGTAAAAACTCTATTGCCATTCCAATCAGTAGCTGCTGAAGTGAGGGCTGGAAAACCATCTCCAATTCTAGCAGTCATACTAGCAGAGCTATCTAATAAAATTAAAATATTAGCTGGCACATCACCCTCTCCAGAGCCTGGGGGTAATGGTTTTGCATTTGTAAATTGATTAAAGTTTAAAATTAAAATCAATAAGCCTAATATTTTATATATTTTTTTCATAAATTAAAATTTCTACTACATCATAATTTCTTGCACATTGGGTCCAAACAAAAACTGCTTAAACTCAGGTTTAGAGATGGTTAAGGTTTCATAATTTCCATCTATAAATTCAACTCGCCCATAAACTACATTCTCACCAAAAGATGATAAGGTTGTTCCTCCAGTCCATTTTTCATCAATATCCTCCTCAGTTGAGTAGCCTAAATAAATTTTAGCAAAATTTAAAATTTTACCATTTTTGGCTTCACCATATGGGCCCTCAATTTCAGTTGCAATAATTTTGCCCTCTTTAATAAATACTTTTATCAAAGTATTTTCTAATTCAGAGTTCTCACATAAACTTAGGCTGTCATATTCTTTAACTAAGGTAAAAGAATCGCTACCTTCATAAGTGGGGTCATCAAGATAATCATATTTTTCGATAATATTTAAAATTGGAGTGCCAATCTCCTCTTTTAAAAATTCACATGCAACACTAACATTTGGTGCACTAAAATTTATTAAAAACAACATTAAACTTATTTTTAATAAAAATTTCATACAGTTTTTTAAACAAATTAAGAATATTAATAAATCTAAATATCTTTCTTTGTCCCCATTTTAGGTCTTAACCTGATAATATAACTAATGTTTCTAGAGGTATTAAGATTTCAGGATCATCTATATCAGTAAGCGCTGATCCTTTTGGCATTAAATATCCACACCCATATAATTTATATGCATTCCCCTGCTGTTGAGCATTAGTTGATGTTTTTTTTAAACTAGTACCAGCACCCTTAAACGTTGATCTTCCAACATTGATCACAAAAAATTCCCATCTATATCTTTTCATATGTTCAATTTCTTTATCAGGAGCAATCTCAGCAGTTAATATCGGTTCAATTAATTCTCCAAAATTCCAAAGAGTTTGATGGACAGCTACTAATGTGTTGCCATCTCCGTCTTTAATTAGGTTTCTAAAACTATTAGAGCAAGGGGTACTCGATACATTAATAATATTTGTTGGTATGCCTCTACCATTTGGCCAAGAAGAGCTCGCATCTGTATGCCTTGCAAACCCACCATTGCTGGATGCTAAAGATTGTAATTGACTAACATAATCATTGTGTGCTTGTAATTCTTCAGCCGTTGCTCCAGCACCAGGAGATGTCAATGTAGCAGGATCTACCCAAGGGCCAATCATTTGATTAATAACATATTTCTCAGCTTCAATTAAAGCATGTTCCGCCACATAAAAAGTTTGTTGATATTCATCACTAGTATTATTGCTTTGATGGTCACTAGAAGAAATAACAATCAAGCTCCCTCCCATAAGAGACATCACTAATAAAAGTACAAGTGATAAAATAAGAGTAAAACCTTTTTGATTATTTTTATTCATTAAAAAATTCCATCATCAATAATGTTTCTTGTATAAACTGTAACAACTACGCTATCCCTTAAATACCTATCTGAATATTTTTTAATTGCTCTTGAAAATCCGCTTAACTGTCTTTCATTACCTTCTCTTGCTTCAAACCTAAAAAATTCATTTTCAGATCTAAATGCTAATCTAATATCTACAGATCTAATCTTATATAAATTTTGTCTAGCACTATAATCAGATGGACTAGGGTCAGGTGAAAGTTTTCTTCCCTCTTGATCAAGAGCTATAAACTCCATATCTTCAACGTAATCTTTAACGAGTTGTTCGTGGTAACATTCAGTACAATCACTAACCCAATCACCTTCTGTAGGCCACGATGCAGTCTCTGAATCTCTTTGTTGTTTCCAGCTAATCTTAGATTTATAAACAGCATATCTTGGATTGCTGTCATCTGAATCAGAAACTGGTAAGGCATAATAAGTTAATTTATATCTTTTATAAGGTTGAAGTTTGTCGTTTTGATTAAAATCATCAAAAACAATATGAATTTTATCACAACACAAATCTCCAGCATTATTTTTAGTAACTGTTGGATCGGTGCCATCAATATTGTGACCTAATTCATTTGCAATAATAACTATGGGGTCGTGATTTTCTTTAATTGAAGTAGTACCCCCAACAAATTCTAAGTAACTTTGTTCGGGGTAACCTAATTCATTAGTTCCAAGATAATATTTAAATCCTGACATTCTAATATCTCGAATTAACAATTCTACTAAATCTCTTGATGATCTACTGATCTTTGCTTTATCAACAACTTGATTGTAACTATTATTAACAATTGTGTAAGTTGAGTACATGGCAGCCATCATCAATGATGAAACAACAATTCCAATTAAAATTTCAACTAAAGTAAGCCCTGCTATACTTTTTAGATATTTTTTTTTCATACTAATCTGAGGAATCGCTTGTAGTTGTTTTTATATTGTAATCTGATTGAAAATATAAATATTTTCTTTTTTTTCCATTATTCAAAAGCATCTCAACTCTACTAATATAAATTGGGTCATCAAAAACTAAATCATTTTTATATGTACAGCTTCCCCATCTGCATACTTTAAATGTTTCTAGTTTTTTTGTTTCATTATTGCTTTTACATTTCAAAAATCTATTTTCATTAAATATCATGTCCCATTTTGCTTCTTTGTTTCTTGGGGCATCATTTTCTTGAGTTTGATAAATATTGTCAGTATTAGTGTTACCTGAGCCTGTTGATGAATTTCCACAACTCAAACTTGCGTTCCAACTATTAGTATTTAAATGTTCTGAAAATTTTTTTAAACCACTTGCGTCACTTCCGTCTGCAAACGACATTGAGCCATCATTATTAAATACAATATTTTCATTATCAGAATTGGTGCCATACAAAGTGTTTTTGCTACCAATAACATCTTCGGCTATCATTTCAGTTAAATAGTTTGCTTTCGTTCTGTCTCCTGAATTATCAATAGATTGTACTGAAAAATTTGTCATTTGCAGAATTGCTATAAAACCAATTCCAACAATAGCGGTTGATACCAATGCTTCTAATATGGATAAACCAGAAATTTTAGATTTATTTTTTTTCATATTATTGCTCAATCCATTCTGCATCTCTTTTATTCCATTTCTCAAGTTTGATATTTCCAAATCTTGACCACTCTATAACATATAAATGATCATGTTCTGTTGTCGGTTCACCTGTCACGTTATCTATATCACATTGAGATCTTGTATTTGATCTATTACAAATAAATAAATAGCTATCTACAATGACATCATCGCCTGATGATGAAACCAATTCACCGTTACCACTATACCATTGATCATTCTTACCAAAACAAACTGCTCCTACATCGTCACGCCATGTAGTTGCAACATTGTCTAAAACTATCTGTCTTACTTCTATTTTATCTAAATCAATTATTTGATTTCTATCCGGGTCTGGATCTTCATCCCAGTATGCTTCAGCTTCAGCTTTATCAACAATGTAACATCGTTCATTTGGCCTCACCCACCAGCCACTTTCTCCATTATTAAGAAGTGTAGCAAGTGTTTTTGGTTTCATTCCTTTTGAAGTTACAATTAACCCATCATCTTCATTTATCAGCCTGCCTTCTTCAACATCTACTTGGACAAATGCATATTGACCTCTTTGAACTTGTGCGTTTATTCCCTCGATTAAAGATTTTATTTTAACTACAGAATTTCTAGTCTCTCTATCTTTTCGCCAATCTGAAAAATTTGGATAAGCAACAGCGGAGAGGACGCCAATAATTGCTATGACAATAATTAATTCAAGGACATTAAATCCTTTAATCTTCTCGTCCTGCACTCGCATCTATCTTACCTGCCTTAACTAATTCTTCTAATGATTTAGTCATAGTAATCATACCATCTCTCACAGAAGTTTGCATGATGCTAGGTATTTGATGAATTTTAGCTTCTCTAATTAAGTTTTGAATTGGAGGCGTACACTTCATCACTTCAAACGCTGCACAACGGCCTTGACCATCTTTAGTTTTAAGAAGTCTTTGAGTAACCACCATCTTTAAAGAAGAAGATATCTGTGCTCTTATTTGAGCTTGTTGCTCAGGTGGAAAAACGTCAATAATTCTATTTATTGTATTAGGAGCACCACTAGTGTGAAGGGTTCCAAAAACTAAGTGTCCTGTTTCAGCAGCAGTCAGTGCAAGTGAAACAGTTTCTAAATCTCTCATCTCACCAACTAGAATTACATCTGGATCTTCTCTAAGTGCTGCCTTTAATGCACTAGAAAATGTTTTGGTTTGTTTGCCTACTTCTCTATGAGACACGATACTTTTTAAATCTTTATGAATAAATTCAACTGGATCTTCAACTGTAATAATATTTGCAGTTTTGGTCTTATTAATTTCATTTATAATAGCTGCAAGTGTTGTTGACTTACCAGACCCTGTAGGTCCAGTTACTAAAACTAATCCTTTATGCATATCTACAATATCATAAAGAACTTGGGGTAAATCAAATTGTTCCATTTCAGGAATTACACTCTCTACTCTTCTTAATACAGCGGCTGTTCCTTGAATAGTTTTGTAAAAATTAGCTCTAAATCTTAATCCACTTAATGTAACTGATGAATCTAACTCATGAGTTTCACTAAACTTATTCATTTCAGTTTCATTACAATTAGTCGATAACAAATCTTGAAGATCTTGTTCTTTGACAACTATCTCTGGAATTTTATGTATTTCTCCAGTTTGTCTAAATGCTAATGGCCAACCACTTCTAATATGAAAATCTGAAATTTTTTTATTATTTTTTGCTAATTCTTCTAATTTTTCAAACATCTTAAATTTCTATATACAAATATTAATAGAAACAATGTTTACTTAGTTTTGTGTGCCCAAAACGAGTTATTTTTTTTATATTTATAGGTGGTTACGTACTCAAAATAGATACTAGTAAAAAACTTTATTTAATTACAGAACTTTCCAATCTGTTTCAAAGGTAACATAGTTAACCTGAATGCATCGTCTTTCTTTAACTATTTTCTTTTTTTCCATACCATGCCAAGTATTCGGCCCACTGGTAAACATATATCCGTAATTATTTTTGTAAGGAACTGTTTTAACCTTTTCTAATTTTTCATTATAAAAATCTGTTCCAAGTTCTTCAGACTCGTTAGCATTATTTACAAATATTAATCCAGACATCAGTTTTTCTTTAATATCACAATGAGGCTTTAACCAAAAACCCTCCCTATCACAAATAACTTCAACTCTAACATATGAGTTCGATAAATCTCTATCGATCATTTTTGAAATAGTTCCATGAACTTCCTTGGATTGAAGTTCTTTAATAAATTTTACTAAGTTTGGAAATTTTTTTTCATTTTCATTTGTTACAAAGCATCTAAATTTTATTGCTTCACCACCTGAAGCTATCCCCTCTCTAAACTCTGCAGCACCACCATCAATTGCTCTGGTGCCATCATAATTAAGATTGTGCTTACTTACATCTGGAATATCAGCTTTAATAATTTCCTCAATGGCCCCATCAGATAAAGCATTATTATATTCCCAGTGATCAAAAGGAAATTCATGTTTTTTAGATTGGTTTTGAATTGAATTTAAGAATGACATTAAGAATTAATTTTTTGTTTAATAATATTTGCTACTCTATTAGTTTCATCAAGTTTTGGATAGGACCAATTTTCAACCACTTCTCCTAAATTTCTAGTTATGTTTAATTCTCTAAATAAATTTCTAAATCTTTGAAATCTTTTGTCATTTTTTTTAGGTAAAATGCTAGCTATATAAATTGGTTTACCAGTCAAGGCTGCTTCTGATATCATTGAACTAGAGTCACAAGTAACTACAATATTTTCAGAAATTGCTAAGGCTGATAGGTAGGCTTTTTTATCAACATCCATTATTATTGTGTGATTTTCACCAAAAAATTCTTTTGCATAATGAATGGTATTTATTGGTGTTCTCATTGAAGGAATTACCACAAGTTGGAAGTCATGTTTTTTTAACAATTTATATAATGCTGTAAAAATATGTTTCATATTTTTAGTTGAATAATCATAATACTTAGTAGCTGTCTCTTATA
>OJEF01000402.1_pt1 | contig 13931 bp, 10 predicted proteins | sample 1593041 | NCBI WGS metagenome assembly OJEF01 (sample SAMN05416790, study PRJEB24817) | seawater metagenome | isolation source: Sea water | place: Canada:Atlantic | collected 2013-11
CTGTAGGTGTTGTTTACCAGGCAGGAACAAAAGAACAATTATCAGATGTAGTACCATCTCATTATCAGCATTCTATTGGGTTTGTTTTTATGTTAACTAAATAAGCATCTAAATAATACTGCAAAATAAAACGTATATTTACTATAATTTCTCTATTTTTTCTTTGTAATTAACAGGGAAGAAGTTATTTTTGCAAAACAATTTAAGAAAAATTTAATTTAAATTCATAATAATGAAAAAAATACAATTAGCTGTAATAGCTTTGTTTACGTTAGTAACAGTTAACAACGTAAGCGCTCAAGATTCTAACAACCCTTGGGCTGTTACAATAGGTGTTAATGCTGTTGATGTTAGGTCTACAGGAGATTTTTCTTCTAAACTTAACGATCATTTAGGTACTTCAGATTGGAATTTTTTACCAACAATCTCTAGAATTACTGCTGAAAGATACTTAAACGATGGTTTTACACTTCAGTTAGCAGGTTCATTAAATAGAATAACGCATGTTGCTTCTGAAAATGATGCAGACATCGTACATACTTCTTTTGATGCAAACCTTAAATATGGTTTAGATGGCTTAATTGCAAAGATTTTTGGAAATTCTACTCAATACTTTAGTCCTTTTGTGTATTTAGGAGGTGGTTACACTTCTTTAGACAGTGAAGGTGAAGGAATGTTAAATTACGGATTTGGAATAAACTTTTGGTTATCTGAAACTGTTGGTCTTGTATACCAAACGGGTACCAAACAAGAATTTAAAGACATAGTTCCAACTCACTTTCAACACTCTTTAGGAATTGTTGTTAAATTTGGAGGAACAGATACAGACGGTGATGGAATTTATGACAAATATGATTCATGTCCAGAAGTAGCAGGTTTAAAAGAATTTAACGGTTGTCCAGATTCAGATGGTGATGGAATTATTGACGGTGAAGATGCATGTCCTAGCGTAGCAGGATTAGCTACCTTAAATGGTTGTCCTGATGCAGATGCAGATGGTATTGCAGATAAAGACGATATGTGTCCTAACGCTAAAGGAACAAAAGCTAACAACGGATGTCCTGATACAGACGGAGACGGTATTGTAGATAAAGATGATAAATGTGCTACAGTAGCAGGTCCTAAAGCTAATGGAGGATGTCCTTGGCCAGATACAGACGGAGACGGTGTATTAGACAAAGACGATAACTGTAAAAACGAAGTTGGTCCAGCATCTAACAATGGATGTCCGGAGCCAGTTATTACAAAAGTTGCTGAGAAAGAAATGGGAGAGTTTGCAAAAACAATTTTATTTAATTCTGGAAGAGCTTCTTTCAAAGCAGGTATTTCTGATAAATTAGATGGAATTGTTAAAATTATGCAAGAGTTTTCTAAAGCTACTTTTGTAATTGAAGGACATTCAGATAGTACTGGAAGAGCAGTGTCTAATCAAACATTATCTGCTAAAAGAGCAGTTGCTGTAAAAGACTACTTAGTTCAAAACGGAGTTGATGCTTCTAGATTAGATTCTAAAGGTTACGGAGAAGAAAATCCTATTGATTCTAACAAAACAAGAGCTGGTAGAGCTAACAATAGAAGAGTTGAAATTAAAGTTACCAACGAGTAATTTTTACTATAAATTAGATAAAAAGCCTCATCTTTTGATGAGGCTTTTTTTTTGAACTTTTTTCTAAATATTATAATTAAAAAACTTTTGAACGTCAGGTAAATAATTTACCTTTGCAGCCTAAAATAAGAGTGTTTTTTATCTCTTTATAAGAAATTAATTTAAAGTAAGAACAATGTCTACAATAACAGGTAAAGTATCTCAAATTATAGGTCCAGTAATTGATGTTGAGTTTAACACAGAATCTGCTGAACTTCCAAATATTTATGATTCATTAGAAATTAAAAAAACTGATGGCTCTATTTTAATTTTAGAAGTTCAACAACATATTGGAGAAGATACTGTTCGTACAATTTCTATGGATGCAACCGATGGATTACAAAGAGGGCAAGAAGTTGTTGCTACTGGTAATCCAATTCAGATGCCAATCGGTGGAGATATTTATGGAAGGTTATTTAATGTAACTGGTGATGCTATTGATGGTCTTGGAAACTTACCTAAAGAAGGTAAAGATGGTCTTCCAATTCACAGATCAGCTCCAAAGTTTGAAGATCTTTCTACTTCTACTGAAGTATTATTTACAGGAATTAAAGTAATTGACTTAATTGAGCCGTATTCTAAAGGAGGTAAGATTGGATTATTTGGTGGAGCCGGTGTAGGTAAAACCGTATTAATTCAGGAGTTAATTAACAATATAGCAAAAGGACATGGTGGTCTTTCCGTATTTGCAGGAGTAGGAGAAAGAACGCGTGAAGGAAATGACTTATTAAGAGAGATGTTAGAATCTGGAATTATCAAATATGGAGATGATTTTATGCATTCTATGGAAGAAGGAGGATGGGACTTATCTAAAGTAGACAAGGCCGGGATGAAAGAATCTAAAGCAACATTTGTTTTTGGACAAATGAATGAGCCTCCTGGAGCTCGTGCTAGAGTTGCATTATCTGGTTTAACTATTGCAGAATATTTTCGTGATGGTGCTGGAGAAGCACAAGGAAAAGATGTATTATTCTTTGTAGATAATATTTTCCGTTTCACACAAGCAGGTTCTGAAGTGTCTGCACTTCTTGGGCGTATGCCATCTGCTGTAGGATACCAACCAACATTAGCTACAGAAATGGGAGCAATGCAAGAACGTATTACCTCTACAAAAAAAGGATCTATTACATCTGTACAGGCAGTTTATGTTCCTGCAGATGATTTAACAGATCCAGCACCAGCAACAACATTTGCTCACTTAGATGCAACAACTGTATTATCTCGTAAAATTGCAGAGCTAGGAATTTATCCAGCAGTAGATCCATTAGATTCTACTTCTAGAATTTTAACAGCAGATATTTTAGGAGATGAGCATTATGACTGTGCTCAAAAAGTAAAAGAGTTATTACAACGATATAAAGAATTACAAGATATTATTGCAATTTTAGGAATGGAAGAATTGTCTGAAGAAGACAAGCTAGCTGTATCTAGAGCAAGACGTGTACAACGTTTCTTATCTCAACCTTTTCATGTTGCAGAACAATTTACAGGGATTCCTGGGGTTTTGGTAGACATTAAAGAAACCATTAAAGGATTTAATATGATTATGGATGGTGAGTTAGATAGATTGCCTGAGGCTGCTTTTAACCTAAAAGGAACCATTGAAGAAGCTATTGAAGCCGGAGATAAAATGTTAGCTGAAGCATAATTAAATAAAAACCTATGCATTTAGAAATAGTATCACCTGAAGCTGTCTTATTTTCCTCTCATGTAGATTCTATATCTGTACCCGGTACAGATGGCGAATTTCAAATGTTAAACAATCACGCAGCTATAGTATCTACCTTAAAAGAAGGAACTATAAAAATTCATGTACATACTCAAGAACATTTAGAATTAGATGACTTGCATGGAAAGATCGTATCTCATGCTGATGATGATAAGGTTCTAACGGTAGCCATTTCATCTGGTACCATTGAATTAAAAGATAACAAAGCAATTATTTTAGTAGACTAAATAAACTTAATTGCTTTATAAATACATACAACTCCTGAATGCTTTGCGTTCAGGAGTTTTTGGTTTCTTACTAAGTTTAATAGGTGTTAATTTTAAACAATTGTGTTTTTTGATCTTTTAAAACCATTGTATATACAGCTATTTTTTTTGTTTCATTAGTTCTTCCCCAATTAGTATAAACAGTTGTTTTTAAATAGGTAGGCACATATTTTTTATTTCCATAGTAGGTTAAATTTACCAACCATTCTCCTTCAATATTTCCATCAATTATAAATTCTTTTGAGCCATATCCTTTTAGTTTTTCATCTAAAATAAGGGCGCTATTATCAGATAAAGTATGTTCTATTTTATAAACTTGTTGCTGAGGGTTGATAAACTCTAATGTAAATTCTGCTTCAGAAGAACTCCATTCAAAAACAATTCTTATGTCGTAGGTTTTTTCATTTGGCAGATTTTTGTTTGATATTTTACTTGTTAAAGCCTCTGCTTCATGAATCATAATCTCCCCGATTCCGTTTTCTTCTAATGTAAAACCTTTCTTGAAATAGTAATTGTAAATATTTAAAGCCTTTTTATATTGCTTTAATTCTGTGTAAACATTTATTAAATCTCTGAAAGACTGTGCATGTTTAGGACGTAATTTTATTATTTTTTTATATATAGAAAGTGCATTTTCATAAAACCCTTCTTGCTGATATTTATACGCTATAATTTTAAGCTCTTCTGGGTTAGATTTTGAGTATTCTTCTGTGTCTAATAATACCCTTTTATAGTTGTCAAAATCTTTATACGTTAACTTAAAAGAATTTGCTACATTCAAATAAAAACCAAAGTTGTTTTCATTTTTTGATGAAAATTCTCGGTATTTTTTAAAAGCTGCATTGCTATTTGAACTACTTTCTAATTCTAAAATATAATCTGGTTTTGGAGTACTTAAAAGCTTATAGGCAACCGCATCTTCATTATAATATTCTTTATTTGTATACGGGTTTTCTTTAGAAAACACATCTTTTGTTGGATCTAAACCGCCAACTTTAGTATTAATAATAATAACACCACCTATTGCTTCAGACCCAAAACGGTTTACACCTGCTAATGAGCGTAAAACAGCTACTTCTTTAATGTTTTCTAGAGGTAATGGAGGTGCATATTTATAAACTTGCCCATCTACTACCCAAATTGCATACTTTACCGTTAATAAGGTTCCTGTATCTCTTAATTTTGCATATTCATTTCCAAAGTCATCTACAACCAGTTTAAAACCTGCAATCTTACCCTGTAATGCTCTTCCAATACTTATACCTGACAAATTCAAATCTTCTCCACTAATATAACCTACAGAATACCCTGTTCTTTTTGTATCTATGTTAAAACCCCCTGAAGAAATATTTTTAGGTTTTTTAGCATACAAGCCCATTTGTTCTTTGCTCTTTTTTGAAGTAATAATAACCTCGTCTAATTCATTGCTAGAAGCTTTCATTGCTATGTTTAAAATTGTAGTAACATCTTCAATTAACACTTCTATCGTTTTCATATTTAAGTGGGTAAACTGAAGAATATCTCCCTCTTTAGCAGGTATTTTATAAACTCCTTTAGTATTTGTACTTGTTCCCTTTTTTGAATTTTTGATCAAAATAGTCACATTAGCCAAAGGTGTATTATCATAGGTAACAATGCCTGAAATTTCTTTTTCGATGATATTTTGTGCATTAATAGTTAATGACAAGAATAAAAAAACAAAGAGGGTAATTTTTTTCATTTTATAAATAGTTTTTATCTGACTTATTATTAGATTTTTAACTTCAAAATCTCTAAACCTGCACCAAAAGTTAGGCCAGCTCCAGCTCCAAAAATTAAACCTACTACTTTGTTGTTGTTCATAAAAGGGTTCTTTTTTTAGGACTCCTGATATTACTAGACGTTATAATTGTTTGATTGTTACATTTTTAATTAAATATTAGGGTGCTTTTCGTTGTCTGTATAATTAGTAGCATGTTAAAATCTATATCTTTTTAGTAAGCTAGAATTTTTATGAAAAGAGACAACACCAAAGCTAGCTCTTTATAGACATTAATTATACAGGTTTTTAGAGAGTTTTTTTGAAGTATATATAGAAATCTTTTAGATATTACATAAAGTAAAAAAATACTAGTTACCAGTTACCCTTACATTGTCTATTTGAAAGGTGGTAGTAATGCCGTTAGCTGAACCTTGGTATTTAAAAGCTACATGAAATGTACCTGTTAAACAAGAAATATTAATAGCACCAGAGCCTATAAAATTATTGTATCCATTAGAGGGGCCTTCAGATAAAACAGCATCTAATTGTATCCAAGTTGCTGTTGTTAGATCACCATTAAAATCTGATGATATATAGGCGGTAAGGGCAGGCCCATTATCATAGCCTGTGTTGGTTTCAAATGTTACTTCTTCATCTGTGGTGGCATCTAAATTTATTTCTGGAGTTATGAGCCAAGCTTCTAGTGGAGATTCATTACTGTTATAGGCAGCTATTTGAACATAGCTGTTTCCACTAAAACTATTGGAAGAATAGACTGTGCTACCACCATATGTATTTATATTGGTCCAACCAGCGTTTGTAATAGCTGCAGTAGAAGTTATGTCTTCAAAATCTTCTTCAAATAGAATAATATTTCCGCCAACAGCCTCATCTCCACAATCTAATACAGGAGGGTCACATCTTTCAACATTGGTAAACTCAAGATTAGAGGGTGTATTTGCAATAACAACTAAAAATTCAGCTCTGTAGTCTTTAGATAAGACAGCTCTAAATATTCCTTTACCAGAAGGAACAATATTAGATTTAAAGCTGGCAAATGTACTGGTCTGTAATTGAATTGTTTTTTCTGTATTACATTCCAAAATAGTTCTAAAGCCATCAAACTCATCATTAGGTTCACCAGCAAAGGTTTTATTTAAATCAGATTTTAATATTTGTGCAGAAGACAATTGAATCATTGTATTTATATGTACTCCGTTGATATCGCTTAAAGAGATACTTGAAGGAATTATTGTTGCAACAATTGAAGATCTAATAATATGATTTTTAATTGAAGTTGAAGGAATATCATCTACCCTGTCTCCATCTAAAATACCTAAGACATATTTACCAGCAACTCCATTCATTGGACTGGTATTATAAGAATTTTCTCCGTCATCATAGGAAACAGATAAGCCATCTAATTTCACATATACCTTTCTTCCAATATCATACGTTTCACTCAGCGATGTTTTGTTTAAAACAATTTCTATACCAGCTGTTGGGTTCTCTGCTTTGTCTTGAATAATTAATTTTTTATAAAAGTTTCCAGTTGCATCGCTAGAAACAACGTACCCTTCTACATAAGTAGGTGCATTTTCATTTATATCAAAAGTATATACTAAGTTTTCATTAGTATTAAATTCTTGTTGTAGGGCAGTCTTTATTGCAGTAATACTTGAGTTTGTAATAATATTAGGTTCTTCTATATAAATGCTAGGAATAGCAAAGTCGCCATCTTTCACACATGAAGTAGTGGCAAAGACAATCATTATAAATGATAAAAAGCCGTAAAATTTAGATGTTTTCATAGGAGTGTATTTTTTTTAAAAACTATAGTTAATATTTAAGAAGTAGGTAGTTCCTCTTCCAAACCAATATTTGTTACCAAAAACAGGAATTTCTAGGTCTTTATCTTCTTTTAGTTGTCTGTAATTAGCATTTCTACCTTGCTCAAAACCACCTGATTTATATGTTGTATTTAAGATATTTCCAATACTAGCAAAGAAACTTATGTATTGGTTTCCAGTTTTCCAAGATTTCCCTCCAATCATATTTACAACCATATAATTATCAAATCTTTCTTGTTGTAATAATTGTCTTGCAATATCTTTATCATAATCATTAAAAGGAATTCCGCCGTCATCTGCAAAATTTGAAGTTCTTGTTAACGGTGCAATGTCTATATATATATTGTCAAAAAAGTTTACTGTTGTTCCTACAAACCAATACTCAGGATCTCTGTATTCAAAACCAACAGAATAAGCAGTTTGTGGTCCTGCAGCCAATTTATAATTTTTAAGATGAGAGGGTCCAAAATCTTTACGTCCATCTATAAATCCAGCCTCTATAGATCTGTTATTGTTTTCTGTAGTTAGGTACAGGTTTGGGTTATTGTTAAAGGTGTACTGACCAAAATTACCAGCAGTCTTAAATTTAATAGTGGGTGTAACCTGTACTTCTATTCCTATTTCAGCACCAAAATGTTTTTTATCAATTCCAGATAATATCTCTTGAACAAATGCTGTATTATCTCCACCAATACCGTCAGCAAAGAAAAAAGAGATTTCAGTTGCACCTTGTATTTTGGTATAGTAACCGGTTATTTTTGCTTGAATAATAGGACTTCTTATAATATAACTCACATCTGCAGAAAGTATTTTTTCACTTGTTAAATTTTCAACAGTAGTGTTATTTTCTCTAGAATTTGAAAAAGAGTTTCTTAAGTTAGGAGCCTTTGTTACATATCCAGCGTTTACATCAAATAAATGACGTCCAGTTAATTTATAAGTTAGGCCTCCTTTTGCACCATAGTTTGTAAATGATAGTTTGTCAGACTTCCCCAGTGAATTATCAGGAAACCCTCCATTTTGAAATAATCCATCTCTTTGATGTGAGGTATTTGAGATAGTGGCAGCCAAATAAAAATCTACTTTATTATATTTAAATTGCCCTTGAATAAAACCATCAATTATACTAGAATACAAATTAAAGTTGTATTTAAATGGTTCTCCAACTCTAACAATATGTAAAGGATCTAATAAGTTATTTTGTTTTTCATCAAAAGAATCTGCAAAAGAATCTGCATCCAAATATCCTGTTCCACCCATAAGATCTATAATTTCTGCAAAGTTTTTAGAGCTTAATTGAGTGTATTGAACTCTTGTATTTAATGTGATATTTTCTGAAATATCTTTATTTAAGATGGTGTTTGCGGTAAATTGAACATCATCATTCCTATCTTCATATAGCACATAAGATGAATTTCCGTTATTATTTACGTTTAAATTGGCGTTGTATAAACTGTTCCAATTCAACTGACCATCATTAAGGAATCCTTGTTCAATTTCATATACATTGTTAACCCCTTGTCTTAAGCCATAACTAGGTAATTTTTGATAATAAGTAGGGTCTGGGTTAGAGGCGCCTAAGTTAACGATGTACGGATTTCCACTACCATCTAAGGCATCTCCATCTACTTTAGTTCCATTATTGTCAATTCTACTATTTCCAATTTTACCAAATTGATAAGAAAGGTTTGTGTTTAAAGTGGTGTTTTCATCTATAATCCAATAATGATGTAACATAAAAATTGGTTCTGCAATTTCTTTTACTCGAGAGTTTCTAATTTTTCCATTTTGAGATCCCCAATAAGAATTGTATTTAATTCCTTTTAAATCAAAAACTTCTTGAGTTTGAGGAGCAGACTTCCCTCTTTTGTTAAATGCTGTGATGGAGGTAAAGCTTAAACTGTGGTTGTTATTAATCCTCTTTTCTATAGAAGTAAAAAGTGAGTTAGCATTGTACATAGTGCCGTCTACATATCCTTCATTTCCTACTCTTTTACTTGCCGCTATTGTATACCCCCAACCATTTTTAGAGACTCCAGAAGAATAGGTTGCCATAGCTCTATGGATGTAACTTCTATTAGAAGATGCATATGAAATGCGTGTTCCTTTTCTTTGTTCAGAAGATCTTACATTAATATTAGTTACACCTAAAATACCACCAAAGGTTGCATCAGAGGGGCTAAGACCTGAGCTAAACTCCTGATTTCTTAACACGTCATTTAAGCCTCCCCAATTACTCCATTGTGGTCTTCCATTTAAGACCTTGTTCATTTCTATTCCATTGATAAGTACTTTACCATTTTCTGAATCTAAACCTCTAACTCTAAAAAAAGAAGAACTAAACTCAAAGGCGGCTGTTCTTAAATAAATGTCTTTGGAAGATTGAAGCAATCCTGAAATATTATCAGCGCTGTTTGTATCGTCATTTAACTCATCGTCTGTGAGTGTGATGGTGCTAAAATCTTCTTCTCCATAAATAGTTGGGTACAAGAAAATAATCCCTAAATCGATTGTTGTACCAATTAAATCTAATTGAAAATTTTGAGTTTCATATCCAGGTAAATTTAATTCTAAGATAGTATTACCATTACCAAGTTTTTTTAAGATAAAAACTCCAAGATCATTGGTCTCTAGTAATTGAGTAGAATTATTTTTAATTGTTATGGAAACATTTTTTAGCGGTTTTTCAGAATTATAATCTACAACAATACCTTTTACAATATTTTGTGCATTTATTGCTTTCACCAATAGCAATAGCAATGCCATCGGAATCATAAACTTTTTCATAAAACATTTTTTAGCGGTTTTTTTTTAATAAATTTAATAAATTTATTGTTTTCGACCTTAAGAAATTGTTAAAATAATGAGATCTGATTATTGATAGCTATTTTGTTTTATATGTTTGTGTAAAAAAAAAGATGAAAAAATATGTAGTATTAATTCTTATTGTACACCTACCTTTTATTGCTTTTTCTCAAAAAAATGAAAAAAAATATGCTATCAGAACGGTTGCTTTTTACAATTTAGAAAATTTATTTGATACAATAAATGAGGTAGCTAAGAATGATGAAGCAAGTCCTATTATGGAACTAAAAGGAAATAAATCTATAGTTTATTGGGATAAAATTGACAAATTAGCATCTGTTATTGCTCAAATTGGTGAAGAAACAGCAAAAACAAGTCCTGCTATTTTAGGAGTTTCTGAAGTTGAAAACCTCTCGGTTTTAGAAGATTTAGTAAAATCTAAATACATAAAGGGAAAAAATTATGAAATTATACATTACGAGTCTCCAGATAAAAGAGGAATAGATGTTGCACTACTTTACCAAAAAAAATATTTCACCCCTATTTTTCACCAATCTTTTAATCCTAATATTTATAGAAATAACAGAAAAGTATATACCAGAGACCAACTGTTAGTTACTGGGTATTTAGATGATGAATTAATTCATGTTATTGTAAATCATTGGCCTTCTAGAAGTGGTGGCGAAATAAAAAGTAGGCCTTTAAGAGAGAAGGCAGCTTATCAAAACACAAAGATTATTGAGCAAGTAAGAGCGATGGATCTAAACGCTAAAATAATTATTATGGGAGATTTTAATGACGATCCAATAAACACCAGTTTTAAAAATGTTTTAAAGACAAAAAGTGATAAGAAAAAAGTTACCAAAAATGATATTTACAATCCTTATGAAGACATGTTTCAAAAAGGGTTAAATACACTGGGTTTTAGAGATAATATTAATTTATTTGACCAACTATTAATTACCTCTCCTCTTTTAGATAAAGGAGAAAAAGATTTCTCTTCCTATAAAATGTACAAAGCAATGATTTTTAACAAACGTTTTTTAACCAACAAGAGAGGGCGTTATAAAGGCTATCCTCTCAGAAGTTTTTCTTTTGGCAAGTATACAGGAGGTTATAGTGATCATTACCCGGTGTATATGTACTTAATTAAAGAGCAATAATTTGTATTATTTTAAGTAGAAAAAATAGTTCTCTACAAAGGCTTTTTAATGTCTTTTAAAAGAAGTTGCAAAGAAGTTCTGCCATTCCATTCATTTTCATCTAAACTATAGGCAATATCAAAATTGTTTTGAATAAATTTCATTTTATTGCCCAAACCAAAACCAATGGCATTGTAGGTTTTTTTATCAGCTCCGTAGATAATATTTAATTTTAAGTGGCTTTTGTCTGCCCCAACGGTTTTTCCGTAGCCATTGTCTCTTACAGCAGTAGTGCTAAACACCGGCTTCATATTTTGTGGGCCAAAGGGCCCCATTTGTTGAAGTATTCTAAAGAATTTTGGGCTTATATCAGACAATTCTAGACTCGCATCTATGGTAATTTCAGGAATTAATAACTCTCTATCAATAGTATTTTTAACAACTTCTTCAAATTTATTTTTAAAAGCAGTATACATCTCAGGGTCTAATGTTAACCCAGCAGCATATTTATGACCGCCAAACTGTTCTATAAACTCTGAGCATTGTTCCAGTGCTTCATAGACATCAAAGCCTTTCACAGATCTAGCGGAAGCCGCTAACTTATTGCCGCTTTTAGTAAAAACCAATGTGGGTCTATAATAGGTTTCAATAAGGCGAGAAGCAACTATACCAATAACTCCTTTGTGCCATGTTTCGTTAAATACAACGCTTGTAAATTGTTCTTTTTCTTTGTTTTCTTCAATCTGAAGCAAGGCTTCTTTGGTAATTTGAGCGTCTAAGACCCTTCGTTCTGTATTGTATTGGTTTATAGCTTTGGCAAATTCTAAAGCTTGTTCAAAATTAGACTCTGTTAACAATTCTACAGCAGCATTACCGTGTTTAATTCTTCCAGCAGCATTAATTCTTGGGGCTATTATAAAAACAACATCGGTAATGGTTAGTACTTTTTTATGTACTTCTTGAATAATTGCTTTAATTCCATTTCTTGGATTCGAATTAATTACCTGCAAGCCAAAATACGTGAGCACTCTATTTTCGCCTGTTATAGGAACAATATCTGCAGCAATTGCAATAGCTACCAAATCTAAGTACTGCGTTAAATCTTCTATGGTTTGCCCTCTTTTTGAAGCCAATGCCTGAACCAATTTAAATCCTACCCCACAACCACACAATTCATCGTACGGATAGCTGCAATCTACTCTCTTAGGATTTAAGACGGCCACTGCATCCGGTATTTTAGGGCCGGGTTTGTGATGATCACAAATAATAAAATCTACCTTTTTTTTGGTGGCATAGGCTACTTTATCAATGGCTTTAATTCCACAATCTAAGGCAATAATAAGTGAAAAATTATTGTCTGCAGCAAAATCAATTCCTTGGTAAGAGATTCCGTAACCTTCGTCATATCTATCTGGGATATACGTAGAAATACTTGTAGTAATGGTTTTTAAATAAGAGGCAACCAAAGAAACGGAGGTGGTGCCATCTACATCATAATCTCCATAAATAAGAATATTTTCATTGCTTGCTATAGCTTTTTCTATTCTAGAAACGGCAAGATCCATGTCTTTTAACAAAAACGGATCGTGAAGTTCTTCTAAAGAAGGGCGAAAGAATTTTTTAGCTTCTTCAAAAGTAGAGACACCTCTTTGAACAAGAAGTTTAGAAAGCGTGTCATCTATTGAAAGATCTTTAGAAAGCTGTTGTACAGTTGTAATATTGGGTGTTGTTTTTAAAGTCCAACGCATAGCAATTTGTACTGAACACAACTCAGTACCTGAGTTTAATTATTTTTCATGAAGATACACTTCTGTAGTTACTTTTGCAAATTGACGAAACATTTCCATGACGCCACAATATTGGTCTATAGATAACTTTACAGCTTTGTTAATTTTGTCTTCCTGTAAATTACTTCCATAAAAATGATATTCTACTGCTACTTTATGATAGTATTTAGGATGTTCTTCTGTAAGTTCTGCATGAACAACCATTTTAAAATCGGCTACCTCAGCTCTCATTTTTTTCAATAAAGAAACCACATCCAAACCAGAGCAGCCTGCTAAAGAAGAAAGCATTAATGCTTTGGGACCTAGCCCTTTATTCTCTCCTCCATTTTCTGAAGAAGTATCTATTAAAACAGAATGCCCACTTGGGTTATCAGATTCAAATAACATATTCTCTTTCCAAACTGTAGTTACTGTATTACTTGCCATAATTATGATTTATTTTAATATGATAGAAATTGTATATTCACAAAGGTACTTACAAAGATGAAATATCCCCTACTATGAAAAAAATACTTACACTATTTTTACTATTAAATTCTATATTAATTTTCTCACAAAATGACTGTTCAGATGCTATTGTAGTGTGTGGAAATGGTGGATATTAAGATTTAAAAGCTGAGAGTTTTGAAGCCTTAAGAAATAGAAAAGGAAATTTTTCGTTGTTGAGGAGGTAGAAAAAGTTAATATATATATCTTTGACTTATATGAAATTACTTACCCCTAAAATGAAATTAAAAAACAATATACTTAGAAGTTTCTTATCCCTATTATTTTTATTAAGTTCTACTATTTCTTCTTTACAAGCTCAAACAATAAGAGTTAATGATATTTTAGATACTGAGTCATCATTTTCTCCTGAAGAATTAATTAGTGATGTATTAGTGGAAGGTAACTGTGCTAATATTAGTAATATATCATATCGTGTAAATGGCAATCCAACAGATACAACTACAAAAAGTTATGGAT
>OJEF01000426.1_pt1 | contig 13633 bp, 11 predicted proteins | sample 1593041 | NCBI WGS metagenome assembly OJEF01 (sample SAMN05416790, study PRJEB24817) | seawater metagenome | isolation source: Sea water | place: Canada:Atlantic | collected 2013-11
CGAGATAGCGTAGCGTCTCGTGGGCTCGGAGATGTGTATAAGAGACAGGCATTCACCTTTTAGTCTTCATCAGAACCAAAAACGCCGATAGATTAGAATAAGAATATCGGTGTTCCAAAGACTTAGATTTTTTACTTCAAAGGTAAGGTTTGCTTCCTTCTACGCAAGCCTAGCCCTAAAACACCTGTTGCCAACAGAAGAAGAGGAGCAGGTTCTGGTACAGAAAACGAACCTTCATCTACATCAAAAGCGGAGTAGCTGACTGAAGCCTGCGAAAAGCTATAGAAACCCATGCTGCCATCACCGAAGCTTCCACCCAGATTAAATTGTTCTACGCCATTGACGCTAATCACAAGATTACTTGGGCCGTAATCAAACGAAAACTCATAATCGGTATCAAATACCCACCCTGTAGAACCAAGGCTCGCGGCTCTCGCAAGTTCGGTAACTCCATTACCAGGCGTGAGCGTCGTATGCTGCCATAACTCATCAGGAGAGGCGGCACCGGTCACACGTGAGACGGCTAGGCCTCGCAATGCAGTGCCACCCGGCTCGCTATTAACATCCCAAAAATTGTGAGATTGAGTTCCTCGCTTCCAATCGATAAGCAAGTACTCCGCAGTAGGACTTACCGCATCTCCGGGTTGGTAGCCCAATACAAAACCAATAAAGTCATCATCACCACCTGCGCCTGATGTATTGGCTCGGATAGTACCGCTAGCCTCCGTGCCGAATGCATCAAAATCGCTATAAAAAATAGCAGGATTGCCGTTGATAGTCTGCGTGACTGCAGAACCATCAGCTGCAATCACCCAGTAGCCAGAAGCAAATGTTGCTGCCTCCTCAGTCCAATCATTCAAATCAATCGTGATTGGCCCAGCATAGGCAGTGCTAGTAAGGGCAAACAATACGGTGGCGGCGGCTAACTTAGCGTGAATCATAAAAACCTCTTAGAACGGAATAAATTCTTGAAATATTTAGCAAAACCCATGCCAGAAAATTAACAGCAAAAAAATCAATAGCTTACAGAAGAAGCCTATAGGGCCGAAACAAATTCTGTAAAAATTCCTGACACTTCTCATTCATAACCGTGCTTATATGTCAGGTTTTTAAACAGTTTGTTGCGAACTCCCTTAACAAATATCTAAGAGCCTTTTCCACACTCAATCTGTGAATCCGTAGAACACTAGCTGGTAGCATTGCGATTTCTTGTTTCTAACTAAAAAGTAAATGGAGTCAGAGTAAAATACAGTAGTTTTTGATACATTCATCTGTGGAATCCATAGCACACTCTGATTTCGCGCTTCTAACTCATTGATTCAAATTTAGAATTGGTCACGCAGTCTACTAAAATCCTCGTGTCGATGGTTCGACTGTGCGCCAGCACAAGCAACGAGCGCTTTAGCGCAAAGCCCGCAAGGGACACACGCCCTAAGGCTATTTGGATTCTTGACTCACCCATTCTGGGTTCGGGCTACGCCCAGCCTTAGTCTGTCCTAACTTGCTAACGCAAGTTGGTCCGTCTCGAGTCGCCATCTCTTCTATCCTTCCCTCCACATACCAAAGCACGATAGGCGAGGGAACACTGATAGTTTAAGAAAATTGCGAAAGAAAAATGCAGGAATCCAAGCCGAAAAAAGAACTTTAAGCTAGCAAACTATCAGTGTCTCCAAAGCCCCTTCTTTTGCAATGCCCTCTTTCGGATATTTCAATCTGACTACCAAATCGTCACATTGTCATCGTTTTGTAATATTTGTGAATTAAAGTGCTTAGTACGAATTCGCCGTATCAAGACAATCACAATCGCGAGACTTTGGAGATCGCCCATGGAAACTAAAACACCACCCCTCAGGATCAGGCACTTAGTGTTTACAGCGCTATTGCTGCAGCTATCCCCCAGCGCACTCGCTGCTGACCAAGAACTATTGAATGTCTTATTGCAAAATGGAGCGATCACCCAGCAGCAATACGATGAGTTGCTTGGCGCCGATACGCTTAGCAGCGCAGATATCCTGCCTGAGACGTCTGTTAGATACGTCGATCTTGAAGAGACTGTCTCCACCGAGGTCGCTACTCAGATAGATGAGCAATTCCCCGTAACGGCAGAAAAAGTGGGCAGCGGATTTCGCTTCGCAACCCGTGACGGTAACTGGCGGACTGACCTGCAATGGAGAGCCCAAACACGCTTCACGACTCCCTATCGCTCCGATCCGCGTCAAATTTCATCGTTCAATGCAGAAGATCAGTCTAATTTTGAGGCTCGTCGTCTGCGAATGAAGATCGGTGGTACCGGCTTCAAACCCTGGCTGCAATACTATTTCGAGGTTGATCTCCAGCCTTCACGTGACGTTGATGATAGCAGCTCGGCATCCAGCACCAGAGTGATTGACTGGCGTATCGACATAACCAAGTGGGACTGGGGTGGTATTCGCCTCGGTCAGTGGAAAGTAGACATGAACCGGGAACGGGTCGACTCTTCAGGTCGCCAGCAGTTCGTGGAGCGATCAATTGTCAACCGCGTATTCACCATCGATCGACAGGTTGGTGTTCAGTTAAGAGGGCACCTGTTCGAAGACACTCCTGCCGATATGCGTTATTACGCAGGTGTATTTAACGGTGAGGGTAAGGGCGTTAATAATGCAGACGACAATATGATGTACATGGGTCGCCTGCAGTGGAATTTCCTCGGTCGCGACCTTTCCTGGCGGCAGACAGACGTCGAATATACTGAGCTTCCCACTGGAAGTTTCGCGTTAGCGGGAGCCTCAACTACGGGCGCTTGTACTCGATGGTCATCATCGGGCTGCGGAAACCTTGATGGCTTTGCAAAACCGGCAGATGCAGCACCCGATCAGTACGAAATCGATCAGGTAGTTCAGGAATTCGCATTTAAGTATCGCGGGTTCTCTGCACAGCAGGAGCATCATGTTAAAAAGATTCGGGATACTGTCACAGGCATTCGTAGTGAGCTGACAGGCGGATACGTGCAGGCCGGATATTTCTTTCACCATATGTTTGAGTCAGTACCAGCACCACTTGAATTGGCGGCTCGTTATGCCTACGTAGATGAACCGAACGCCACCAATCTTACATTTGAAAATGTACGGGAAGAGTTAACCCTTGGTGCCAACTGGTTTTTCAGTGGTCACAATAGCAAGCTGACAATGGACTACTCGCGATTGAAGCTCGACGATAGCATCCTGAGCCAGGGTGAGTCTGAAAACCGACTGCGATTCCAATGGGATGTTTCGTTCTAACAGGACTGTCTGCCTTGTTGAGGAAATGTTGGGGATACTGAGTTTACTAACTTAATCGCTAAAACCATGCTTAAGCTAGTAAACTATCGGTATCCCCAAAAGCTCTTGCACACCCACCCCATAACTACTGTATTTTTACTTTGACTCCAATTATTCGATTGGCAAAATCCACCGCATATAAATCTATTCCCTTCTATCCCAAAATCAGCTTGTGAGAAAATCCACGATAGCGGGCAGCCAAGCCACTCGGGCAAACCCCCACGTAGCTACCACCAACAGCAGACAGGCACCGATCATCGTCATCGAGGCCGTTGTGCGCAGCCGCTTGCTACTGGCCTGCGACCTGGACCGGATCATCAATTCCACTATGAGTAGATTAGGGATGTAAAAGAAGAACGCCATGATGTGATCGAACCAGCCATCAAATTCATCCGTGTGCCCTACCCAGTCGGTAAGAAGCAACCATAGGCCATAGTCCATTCTGTAGAGCCATGAGCCTATGGCTAACGCATAAAGGCGCCATGCCCAAGCTTGATGGTCCAAAAACTGACGCGCCATGGCATAGCGCACTGTCTGTACCGCAGCGACGAACATCAAGATACCGTATAGACCGAAGCCTATATCCATTACCAGCCCGCCCACGGTTCCCTTGATGGCAATAAAGGATAGCCCGCCAATCGCCGCAACCAAAGAGAGAAAGATATAGAGGCGACCCGTCCAGTGATGTACGCGTGGATAGTTACTACGAATAGAATCGATTAGCTGCATGCCACCTAGGACGAGGATCAAGCCACCGGCTGCAAAGTGTAAGCCGATGCCCACGGAGGCTTGTGGCTGAGAAGGATCATAGATTTCTGGCAGCACATTATTCCAGCGCAGCAAATCATTCTCGAAATAGGCTGCCGCGTAATTGGCTAGAATATAGAGACCGAAAATGGTCGAGCTAATCCACACAACACCGAGCAAGGCTCGAGAGGAAAATCGATAGAGCGCATCGCCGTTGCCGACTAGATGAACTGACTCGCCCATTTTTTCTGTCATAGCTGTCCTTTGATTGTCTTGCTTATTAAATGCGCGCAGGCATTCGAAACTGAAATTTTATTGCCCCTGCGCATAAGATCTTCATACATCATTATTCAATCAATGTAACTTCATCGCCAATTGATATTACCGAATTACCGGCTGGACCTAACAACGTTGCATTTACTCCAAATATAGGATGACCTGCATCATTTACACGATTTTCCATCAGTGCCTTGATGGGTTGCTTTTCACTATGTGTTTCGCCCGTATCCGGCTGCTTTGTGGTGAGAATGCACCTAACGCAGGGGTCGAGTATTTCGAGAGTCAGATTACCAATTTGCAGTTTTCTCCAGCCATCTTCGGCAAACGCTTCTACGCCAGCTAATACGATGTTGGGCCGAAACCTGCGTACATCTGGCTCTATATGACCCCATTTACAAACTTGCTGTATGCTCGCCTGCGTTGTAACTAATATGGGGGAGGCATCGGCAAAACTAGATTCCAATTGGTACTTTTTCGAGTACCTGGATTGCTTTTTCCATACTGCGATTCGCATTTGCTTTTTAAGCAGGTCACTAATCCAGGCGGCGGCTTCATCGCCTGCATCCAGTGCATTCACTGCGTCTTTCCACAGGGTCCCTGTGATCGCCTTTTCAGGCTCCAGTTGATTGATCTGACAGTGGCCATCCTGTGCAGGGTGTTGCAATAACCAGCCACTACTATTCTTTGTGCAGGACAGTTGCAGCAATTGGGAATAGCGGCGCGCCGTTATGAATACGCCATCTTCATCCAACGCGACCAAACGACGATCATCACACATACCTTCAGAGTCGAACTGTGTTGAGGAGAGTGATACACCCTTTGCTGACTTAAATGGATAGGTCCATAACTCGCTTACTGTGATCATAATCCCCTCATATTTTTGATCGATGACTAGCGTAGGGAAAAACTTCCTGCCTGACTTAGCTAATTTGCACTATAAGACTGACTTAAAGTTAACGTCATAGCCAACTAATTTTACAAGGGACAGTTTTAGCAACTCTACTCAGAGAAATCCATACTCAAGCAGGGCGTACTTTAGAAAGCCAGTAAACTCCTAGCGGACACTGCTATACGAGAGCTTACTTTCAACTAGTATCTATGCTAAAAATTTCGAGAAAGTGTCTATCTGCAATTTGATAATGAGGAGTTTGTTGAGGCAAGGTAGTTCGATTTATGTTCTTGAAGAATTCGTGCAAAAATCGCCAGGGGTAGGCGGCAAGCATGTCAACATTCTAGATCGTCGATAGAGCTTTCCGAGGTTCAAATTCGGTTAATGCGCCGAATCTCGCAAGACGATGATCTAATTGTCAGCACCCCACGTCCGGGGCATCATCCTCTTGCAACGGCTATCGGACTTTTAGGAAAGCACTTGATTATGCCTTTCTTTTTTTACTTGAATATCTCATTCCAGCCAAACCGAGAAGAAGCAAAGAGAATACAGCGGGCTCAGGCACAGAAGCCATCTCGGATGATTCAAATTCAACGATATAACCACCCCCATTGGTTGCAATAATCTGCCAATCGTTCCATGAACCTAGGGGGCGACCTGATGCTGCGCCCCAAAAATGGATACCATCTTCATTGCCAACGTTGTTAGGCTCCCCGGCGCTAAAGTTGGAATACGTATAAGCTTCACCTGTAACCCAAGCATATGTTCCTTCTACTGCGATGTCGTTAAGACCTATCCAAGGACCAAATACTGCAGTGTTAGGGTCGCTCGAGTAGAGTGGGTTAATGAAGCTTGCCTCCTCATTAGAGTGGAGTGTAACCAGGTGGCCAGTCGCTCCATTGAATGTCATTCCTTCAGCGGCAGCTTTTGCAGCAGACCACGTAATCGTACCTGCTATGTATTCATAGGCGTTTCCATTTGAGCCAGTTCCGCTATCCCAAAGAATTGGAGCCGCTTCCACCTGTGCTACTACGGATCCCATGAGAACTAAGGCCGTTGAAAGAAGACGAATAATTTTGTGCCGCATGATTAACCTCTACTGCTAGTTTTTGCACTACGATATTTGACGGTCATATTATAAATAACGCAAATTTCAGCCCAAAAAATATATATCGATATTTTTCAATAAGTTACATAAAACACAAATGGATGCTGGTGATACGGGGCGCCAGCATGTAAAAAAACTGACACAATACGGGCAAAAGTAGTGACACGCCAACTAGATTATCTAGCCGTATCTCTCATAACCTACTATTGCGCGCCATATTACGCGTCATCACACATTTCAAAAATTTGAATGGAACGCGCCTTACTCAGTTGACTCACCTGAATCAACGCCAGGCCACTGAAGCAAATAATAGTGCCTAGCTATCTTTCTCACTCTCAAAATTACTGTGCCTCAACGCTGAGCCCAGTAAATCAATTATGAATAAAGAAACAATTTAAACACTTCGATTCAGGAAACTAGAACCCTGCCTCACTCACAGTAAATTCGAATTCGTACAGCGCGAACTCAACGAGTGTACGCTCTTCGATGAGCAACTCGGATTCCAGCACTAACTCACCTTTTATCTCCGATAACTCCCGCATATCAGCCAGCAATTGAGTTCGCTGTGCCGGGGTCGTATCGTCAAGAATAATGCGTGATTCTATTCCCGCAACATCAGAATCAATTCGCTGAATTTCCTCTGAGTTGGTCACTACTCTCGAGGCAACAACATTCAGGTCACTGCGCAAACTGTAGAGTTCGGCGCCCAGCCTAAAGGCATCCAGAAAGCCGGCTCCAGATTACTATTGCAAGCACCATCGTAGTAGCCGCCAGATTCACCAACTCGAAAGCCCCTTAGTGGCTGACAAAATTCAATCAAACCCTGTTCACGCCCGGCCTGCCAAGTTAGGGCGACAAGACGTTTGCTATTCATAATTTTTCTTAGTCGGGTTTATTCCAGTTCAAATGAAGAGAATAGTCGAGCCCGTGCAAATTTAATAATGGAGAAACGTAACACCACAGTGATTTTTCTACCATCAGTTTACGAAACCCCAGAGCATTCTGTAGCACGCTTTATATCATTTATTCAGCTTATTGATTCTGCTAGAAAACCGATCACGCTACTTCGTTTCATTGAGCCTAGAGGAGACAGCATCCCTCCGATCTGCGCTATATCAAAATAAGAGACGTAACGTCACAAATCGCCTATGATCTCTATCACTTTGATTCTCAGGAGATTAGCAAGTGAAAATTCTCAAGATCGTACTGCAGATGGTTGGTTTCGTTGTACTGATTGGCGCCGTAGCTATCGGCACTCTACGCATTCAACGCAGCAGCGCTGACGGTGCAACAGTGGTTTTCCCCGGCGGTGAGATGGTGGCTGGCGAGTTACACACTGGGCCCGAACCAGATTGGAGCTTCACCGATGACATCTTTACTATCGAGCTACAACTTAACGACCCGATGGCTACGCGCACCATTTTCATCCTAGAGAGTGAGGGCAAGATTTACGTTGTCTCTGGCTACATGAAATCCTTCCTTGGCAGAATCTGGAAGGAATGGGCGTTCGAGGCTGACGAAGGAAACGACGAAGGTGTATTGCGCGTAAACAATGTACGCTACCCCAGACAGCTCGTTCGAATTAAGGAAGGAGATGTGCTGAACGGCGTAGCTGCCAAGTTACTCGCTAAATACAGTGGCGTACCCACACCAGTTTCAGCTGAAGCCATCGCCGCCGCTAGAGCAGACATCGAAGACGGCAATAGCTGGATTTTCGAACTTACCCCACGCTGAGACCAGAGGAAACGAACCATGACATCACGAAATTATCTTATTCTTTGCGCCGCCGGGTCAGTGCTTACCGTGCTTACCCTTTTACTTGTACCAGGTGTCGGGGAGACTATTGAAGGCTTACTCATTGCCTTCCTCTCCACCACCGCTAACTAGCCTACGTAAAACGAAAAAGCCCGCTCACTGAGCGGGCTTTTTTTTACTCTGAATTCATGCAGTCACGATGTTGGAATTCCTTGGTCAGTCTTTTCTTCTCCTACTACATTCGAAAGCTGATCGTCAGAAGGCTGAGTCTTCCGAAAAATTCCAAAACCCATATAGGCAAGACCTATAGATAACAGAGGATTGAGATAGTTAAAAAATGCCCATGGAGCAAACTCCAACGGTGACATATTAAGCACTCCAGTAATAAATGCGCCCGAAGTCGTCCATGGAATCAGCGAGGTACTTAGGGTAGCCCCTTCTTCCAGAGTGCGAGACAGCATATGTTTCTCGAGGCCGTCCTCTTCGTATGAATCTTTGAATATTTGCCCCCCGAATATGATAGAGAGATAGCCCTCACCCATACTCATATTCGAGACTACGCCAGCACCTATCGTCGCCGCAATAAGACTTGCAGAGCGTTTGATGCGCTTCAACATTCCACTCAGCAGTACTCGCACGAAACCCGCGCGGTCCAGAATCCCGCCAAGAGATAATGCTATAAGTGCGAGAGACATAGTCCACATCATACTTGTAATGCCTCCCCGACTGAGGAGGTTATCAAGCTGCTCAAGCCCTGTGGATGCAACATAACCGGCGTGTAAACTATTCAAAACATCAGGAATAGCTCTATCTTGCATTACGACTGCCAGCACCAACGCGGTGCCGACACTGGCGAGCATGCTGACTTCGGCTGGGGCGCGTTTGAGACTTAAGGTGAGTAACACGAGTAACGGCAACAACGTTAGTGGATTGATGGTGAACTCTATTTCGAGCCCCTGCTTTAACGTTAATAACTCTTCCGCCGAGAGTGTCTGGCCACTGTAGTACAAACCAAATGCTGTAAACAAAACAATGCTGATGATGTATGTCGGCACGGTGGTGTACATCATGGACTTGATATGGGAATAAAGGTCCGTGTCCGCACTCATGGCTGCAAGATTAGTTGTGTCTGAAACTGGCGACATCTTGTCACCGAAGCTCGCGCCAGAGACCACCATGCCAGCCACGAGTGGTAGGGGAATCCCCAGTGCCGCCCCTAATCCCATGAGGACTACACCGATCGTAGCAATTGTTCCCCACGCCGTGCCCGTTGCCAGCGACATAAGGCTGCACAGCACCAATCCCGCAGGCAAAAAGAAAGTAGGATGAAGCAAGTCTAGGCCGTAATAGATGAGCCCGCCAATCGTTCCGCTCTCTATTAGCGCGGCAACGAGTATGCCAATCAGGAAAAAGATAAAAATCGCACCCAAACCCTTCTGGATACCTGCAATCATTGCAGATTTGATCTCTATATAGCTGAAACCCAACATGGAAGAGTGACCCGCAACCCACACTAGCGCCAGTACTAACAAGCTATGCAGAGCGATGCCCAGCCACAGCATTCCAGAAATAACGATCACCATGACACCGCCAAAACAGATCAGTGAATGCAAAAAGCTTGGTTCTCGTGGGTCTACGATAGGATTAGTCATATTGGGGTTTTGCGCTCGCATGTTGTGCCTAGATTAGTTCAAATTTTACTCTAGCGTGCGAATGAGGCAACTATAAATGAGGCTCATCGAGGAAATAGGCCAATATCCGCATGAATCTCATCAACTAATGCATATTTGCTCGACCTATTCCCCACAAATCCCTATAGTACGCCCCCTCTATAGCAAGCCGCTTAAATACCCATTTCAATCATTTTTTAGCTTTTAGGACGTCCCCCTGTGATCTCTACCGCAAACATCACTATGCAGTTTGGTGCCAAACCCCTATTCGAGAATATTTCGGTCAAATTCGGCGATGGTAACCGTTATGGATTAATCGGTGCCAACGGCTGCGGCAAGACCACCTTCATGAAGATCCTAGAAGGCAAACTCACTCCAACATCCGGTAATGTTGCGATCGGGCCTAATGAACGATTAGGTTCATTGAGTCAGGACCAATTCGCGTTTGAAGAATTCAATGTGATCGACACAGTCATAATGGGCCATGCAGAGTTATGGGAAATCAAGCAAGAGCGTGATCGCATCTATGCCCTGCCGGATATGTCAGACGCTGACGGCATGAAGGTTGCCGAGCTGGAAATTCAATTCGCGGAAATGGATGGCTATACCGCCGAAAGCCGTGCTGGCGAATTACTTATGGGCGCGGGTATCGCTGAAGAATTACATTTTGGCCCTATGAAAGAAGTTGCCCCGGGCTGGAAGCTAAGAGTGCTACTGGCGCAGGCTCTATTCTCAGACCCCGACATCCTATTATTAGACGAGCCTACCAACAATCTCGACATAAACGCTATCCGTTGGTTAGAAGGCGTATTGGAAGCTCGCAAATGTACCATGATAATTATTTCTCACGACCGGCACTTTCTGAATTCTGTGTGTACGCATATGGCCGATATCGATTTTGGTGAACTTCGCCTGTATCCAGGAAACTACGATCATTTCATGACAGCCTCTACCCAGGCTCGAGAACGATTACAGTCAGTCAATGCGAAGAAGTCAGCCCAGATCACTGAGCTTAAGCATTTCGTCAGTCGCTTCTCTGCTAATGCATCCAAAGCCAAGCAAGCGACTTCGCGAGCGAAGCAAATAGAAAAAATTGAACTAGAGGAAATTAAACCTTCCAGCCGAGTCAGCCCCTTCATTCGATTTAAGCAGGAGAAGAAACTGCACCGCCAGGCTCTTACTCTTGAGAAAATGGGGCATGGCTTTGACGATGAGCCTCTTTTCAAGGGCGCAAACATGATAATGGAAGCAGGGACTCGCCTTGCCGTTATTGGCGAAAATGGAGCTGGTAAAACCACCTTCCTTCGTTGCCTGCTGAATGAGCTTTCAGTGAATCATGGAAAGATACAATGGGCAGAAAGCGCCACCTTGGGATACTGCCCTCAGGACAGTACTAGTGATTTCGATAATGAGATGAATTTATTCGATTGGATGTGCCAGTGGCGTAAGCCAAGCCACGGCGATCAAATCGTTCGTGCTACGTTGGGCAGACTATTATTCTCCACAGAAGACTTCGAGAAATCTGTGAAAGTCTGTTCCGGTGGCGAAAAAAATCGCCTACTGTTCGGCAAACTGATGATGAGCGATCCTAACGTCCTGATCCTAGATGAACCTACCAATCACTTAGATATGGAAGCCATCGAATCTTTGAACCTGGCGCTGGATCATTATGAAGGCACATTGATTTTTGTGAGCCACGATCGTGAATTTGTTTCGTCATTGGCCACCCGGGTCATCGAAATTAAAGATCAGCAGTTGATAGATTTTCAGGGCAACTACGAAGAATACCTAGCGAGCCAGCAAGATGCGGGAAGTATTGCGAATATCAGATAGAAAGACTATCTGAACTCGGAGTTAACAAGCCATTTCAGAGAGTTGCACCCTTAGCACCGCCCTCATAAATCAGCTTCCTTTAATTAAATTCGAGAACACAGATGGCGGTTCTGTGCAATTAAGGGGGAGCAGAGCACCTTGTTTCGTCTTAGCAATTCGCGAACAACAAAGACACCAGCGTTAGCGAAGAGCCGCATGTGTGCTACACGCACTCCTACCGTAATTAACTGACAGCAGCCTCAAGCAAGGTCAAGGACCCAGCGTCCGCATCGAGTCTAGCTCGCACACCTAAGGGCACTACCGTTTTATCCTCGATGTGTCCAATCATCGCGCCGCGCAGCGTAGGTATGCCTAACGGTTCAAGACGGTCACGCAACACTTCTTCCATGCTGAATGTATTACTGTCGTAGCCATCATCAGTAAATTTTCCCAACACTATTCCAGCAACCTGCTCCAACTTACCGGCCATCCACAAATGCGTGAGCATACGGTCAACACTGTATGGAGGCTCTTCAACATCTTCCAGGAATAATAGTGCGCCTTCGAATTGGGGCTCGAACGGCGTCCCGAGCAGGGTTACCATCAGAGACAGATTGCCACCAATCAGATGACCTTCAGCCATTCCAGGTACGATAGTTGTTAATCGGTTCTCCCACTCTACGACGCCAGGGCGAGTTTCAAATTTGGGAGGCTCGCCAATGCGAACACTTTGGGCTGGCTCGATTAGAACCTTTTTATATTGGTCATAGGTGTAGTCGGAGAAGTTTCCACCGGCGATGGGTCCATGAAAAGTAACCAAGCCAGTTCGTAAATAAATAGCATTCAAAATCGCGGTGATATCGCTATACCCCATAATAATTTTGGGGTTAGCAGCAATCATATCGTAGTCGAGATAACGCAGCAGCCTGCCTGAGCCATAACCACCTCTTACACAAAATATCGCATCGATGTCAGGGTTGGCGAACATGGCATTGAGGTCAGCCGCTCGTTGCTCGTCAGTACCCGCCAGATACTGAGTTCGACTAAAAAGGTTAGTGGCTGGTACTGCCGAAAATCCCAGCGAGCGCACCAAGTCCATAGCTGCATGCAACTCCTCATCTTCGGGCACGTTACTGGCAGGTGTCACTAAACCAACAGTCATACCCGGGCGCAGACGTTTAGGCTTTACAATATTCGAGTTCGCTGCCGCGTGCACTCTAGTTGGCAAGCTGGAAACTCCCATTGTTAGAGCTGTGCAGGCGGCCATTAATTCTCGTCGAGTAAGGTTCATTTCTGCTTCCCTGTATTGGTAGTCTAGAATGATTAAGACTATCGAGAGGGTCGATGCTTGTAAATAACGAATAGGTTTATGTTCAGGTAAAGCGAGATCGCAGAGGTGTTACACCCCAGCGATCAGTTAGATAATCAAGAGAGCGGTCGCACTAGTAACGTCGAAGCTAGGTTACTATTATTTGGCAACAAGGATGGAAAAAACCTATTACATCGGATACCTTTTCCTATAACTTCACACCTACGCAGAAGGACTTACACTTATGCGGAACAAACCACGCGCCGACTCTAATCATAGTCTTCTCCTACTCAGCTGTATATTCCTGCTGCAGGCCTGCCAAGGAAATCTCCTGCCCGCACCTGCTACTTCAGAGCTAACCACATTCAATGAGGAAGAAAATACGGTTCGCCTTGCGGCAGAATATGGCGCCCAGATAAGGACAATCGAATCCAATGGAATTGAACTGCGAATTGCAGAAGCCGGCGAAGGCCCTTTAGTAATTTTGGTACACGGTTGGCCCGAGTCCTGGTTTTCATGGCGCTATCAGCTACAGGCGTTAGCGCTGGCTGGCTACCATGCTGTCGCTCCCGACATGAGGGGTTATGGCGGCTCAACAAATCCTGATGAGATCGAAGACTACAATATTCTTCAGCTAACGGCAGATGTTGTCGGAATTGTTGATGCTCTGAACGAAGAGTCAGCGACATTGGTCGGACACGATTGGGGGGCTCCCATTGCTGTCTCTTATACACATCTCCGAGCCCACGAGACGCTACGCTATCTCGT
>OJEF01000442.1_pt1 | contig 13356 bp, 9 predicted proteins | sample 1593041 | NCBI WGS metagenome assembly OJEF01 (sample SAMN05416790, study PRJEB24817) | seawater metagenome | isolation source: Sea water | place: Canada:Atlantic | collected 2013-11
TCGTGGGCTCGGAGATGTGTATAAGAGACAGATATATAAGAGCCCTAATATTCCAAAAGCAATAGCAAGTAAAACCATTTTAATTGTGCCGCTGTAAAATAGAGCAATTACCATAACTGCACCTAAATCATCTACAATTGCAAACGCTGTAAGAAATATTTTTAGGTTTAACGGAATTCTCTTTCCTAAGGCGTTGAGTACAGCAAGTGAAAATGCAATATCTGTTGCCATAGAAATTCCCCAACCATCTTGCGTTTCGGGGTTTTGGTTAATTAAAAAGAATAATGCAATAGGAATAATCATACCACCTAATGCTCCAAATAATGGGAAGGCTAATTTTTTTACGGAGTTTAATTCGCCGATTAGGATTTCTCTTTTAATCTCTAAACCAATGAGGAAAAAGAAGATAGCCATTAACCCATCATTTATCCATAGTATAACAGGTTTTGTGAATTCAAAGCTCTGTGTGGTGATACCTAATTCGTAATTCCAGATTGCATCATAACTACTTGCGTAAGGAGAATTTGCCCAGACTAATGCTAATATAGTAGTTGCTAAAAGTAGAATACCACTTAGGGATTCAATTTTTACAAATTTTTGAAAAGGGGATAATAGTTTGGTAGTCATAAAATGACTTTAATTTTTTAAGTTAATAATTTTTAAAAAAAATACTAGTCGACAGTCTTTAAATTAGAGCCGTACGACGTTTTCTTGATTCTATAGAATATAACAAATTGGATGGCAATACCAACTATAATGAGCAATCCTAATTCAAGATTTGAGAGAAGATTTGTAGTATTTAAAGATTTTTGCGCCAAGAACATTTTACTTTTGCTTTCAAGTATTTGTGTTTCAGCTAAATCATTAAGGTCGCTCTTAATATGTTTAAATATTTCAGGAATAACTTGAGTATTATTATGTGTAGAATTTTCTCTATACTTTGTTTCAATTCTCTCTAGTGTCGTAAGATGTTCTTTTAAAGACTCAAACTGTCTACGTTCTGAAGTGGTAAGTTTAGTGCCAGCAAATTGCTCTATCAACTCTTCTATGCGGGCATCATTCTCTACCGACCATTTATTGGTATTGTTTTCAATAAATTGCTGCTCTTTCTGATAAACAATTGTACTTATCTCAAATATATAATGCTGTGCAACTACACGGTCTTCATAAACAGAGGTTAGTGCTTCTTGTGCTGTTTCAAAATGCCTCCTATCAACTAAATTGGTTGCGAGGATTAAGAAAAAAACTGCTAATAAAGCGAGTGCTAAATTAAACTTTTGCCTAAAGTTATATTTTTCTTTTGTTGCCATTTAATTGTATTTAGTAATGGCATAATGCAAAATTCAAGCAAACAAAGAAGTCATAACTACAACAAGTTGTTATTTAACTAATTACAACCATAAAGATATAATATAACTGGGTAATAAATACTCATTCGAGTAACTATTACTCGAAAATTATTAGATGTTTTATTTGATATTTTGTAGGAACTACTAGATAAACTTCTATGTTTTATTATTACACAAAACTCATCTTCCTACCTTAATTAATTAAAAGATAACGCATAAAAAAACTCCTAAAAGCAGTGTGCTAATAGGAGTTTAATTTTTGTGAACTCAACGGGACAGAGTTCGAACTTTTTGAAGGAAGATATTAGCTTAATTCTCTCAAAATCAATGATTATAAATAATGCTTCCTCGCAAAGATTTAATCCCACTTCATCTTCTGTAATCTAACAGCATTTAAAATAGCAAGCAAGGCAACACCAACATCTGCAAAAACAGCTTCCCACATTGTGGCAAGTCCACCAGCTCCTAAAATGAGAACTATAATTTTTACGCCAAATGCTAAAACAATATTTTGCCAAACGATACTTCTGGTAGAACGTCCTATTTTTATGGAGCGAGCAATCTTTGAAGGTTGGTCGTTTTGAATAATCACATCGGCAGTCTCAATAGCAACATCGCTTCCTAAACCACCCATTGCCATACCAACATCACTTGCTGCCAGAACAGGTGCATCATTAATACCATCGCCTATAAAAGCGACTGTTGTATCTGGTTGTGCTTTGAGTTTTTCTACTTCGTTAAGCTTATCTTCTGGCAATAAACCACCTTTTGCCCAATCTATGCCTAATTCCTTAGCAACTTGTTGGGTAATGGAATCCTTATCGCCAGACAACATTATGATTTTAGAGATACCAGCCTCGCGAATTTGCTTAATCGCCTGATGGGCATCTTCCTTGAGTTCATCGGCAATGGTAACATAGCCAGCAAATTTGCCATCGATACCCACCATCACGATGGACTCAATAATGCTATCGGTTTCAGCAGGAACATCTATGCTATTTGAAGTCATCAATGCTTTATTTCCTACCAAAACGGTTTTCCCATTTACACTTCCTTTTAATCCCTTACCAGCAATTTCAGATACTTCTGTAGCTTCATAGTCGGCACCTTCTGCCTTGTATTCCAGAATTGCTTTTGCAATAGGATGTGTGGATTGTTCTTCCATCGCCATCAGGTACTGCATAAATTCAGCTTCCGCAAAAGTGGATTTATTTACCACTTCCTTAATCTTAAAAACACCTTTGGTCACCGTTCCCGTCTTATCCATTACCACGGTATTCACCTTAGTCATTGCATCCAAAAATGATGCGCCTTTAAACAGGATTCCGTTGCGAGATGCAGCACCCAATCCACCAAAATATCCTAGCGGAATGGATATTACCAAAGCACAAGGACAAGAGATAACTAGAAAGATTAAAGCTCGATATAGCCAGTCTCTGAACACATAATCATCTACAACGAAATACGGTAAAAAGGTCAGACCTATGGCTAAGAAAACTACAATAGGCGTGTAAACACGAGCAAATTTTCTAATAAACAACTCGGTTTTAGATTTACGAGCGGTGGCATTCTGCACCATATCTAGAATACGTGCGATAGAGCTGTCTTTAAACTTCTTAGTAGTTTCTACCTCAATAACTCCATCAAGATTGATACTTCCTGCAAATACAGATGCTCCTTTCTGGACGGTATCCGGTTTACTTTCTCCGGTAAGAGCAGCGGTATTGAAAGAACCTTTATCTGAAAGTAATATTCCATCAAGAGGCACTTTTTCTCCTACGCGTACTTGAATTTTTTCGCCTATCTCAACCGTCTCAGGATTAACCGAAATGAAGTCGCCATTTCGATATACTAACGCCTCATTAGGTCGCACATCTAATAAAGCCTTGATATTTCCTTTTGCTCGGTTAACCGCTGCTTGTTGAAATAATTCGCCCACGGCATAAAACAACATTACAGCTACACCTTCTGGGTATTCTCCTATGGCAAATGCGCCCAAAGTTGCAATGGACATTAAAAAGAACTCCGTAAAGAAATCTCCATTCTTAATACTGTTCCAACCTTCTTTTATTACAGGGAAGCCAACAGGGATATAAGCTACGGTGTACCATACGATTCTTACCCATCCTTTAAAGAAGGGAAAAGTGTCAAAATAATCAACTGCAATACCTATTATAAGCATTACAAAACTGAAAATCGCCGGTAGATAAGTTTTCAAATTAGACACTTCGTCTGGACTACTGTGATTGTGTCCATCATCGTGACTGTGCTCGCCCTTATGTTCTTTAGGGTCTATGTCCCGTAAATTTATTTTTTTCTTTTTCATTGACTATTGAATAAGTTAATTATGTCATTTGGTATAGGCATACGTTTTAATGGTGGCACATTTGAACCTCCTGTATTTCCTAGTGGAACGTGATTAATAAACGACTTCCAACCACCAACAACTAATCTGATTATTTGACCAAATACTTCTTTAGTATTCTTTTGCATAAACCCAAATTTCAACATTAACCAATGTGAATAGGTATGCTCAATTGGATACGATTGACCTATAATATGACTCCTTTCTAAATGATACCAAGCAATTGCAAATTGTTCCATTTTCAAATTATTGCGGTACAACTCTAATTCTTTACTATATGCCTGTCTTAGATGTCTTGGTATTTTAATATTGAACCTCATATCCATTGATTTTGAATAAAAGTAGTTTAATAACTAGTGCAACAGAAGTGCATTTATTGACCACTACATTTATCACATATTCCTTTTACGACCAGATTCACATTTTCTGAAACAAACCCATCAGGCACTTTTATTTGAGGGATTTTATGTTCCGTAAGACACACCGTTTCATTGCAATTATTACAATGAAAATGCAAGTGTAAATCTTGGTCAATCTCACAGTTGCAACCACTTTCGCATAGCGCATATTTTGAAATGCCAGTACCATCATCTATTTGATGAACAATTTTCTTTTCTTCAAAGGTTTTGAGTGTACGATATAGTGTGGTGCGTTCCGCTTTCGCGAAAGCGGACTCAATATCTGTTAGTGCTACTGCAATTTCCTTTTCTGCCAAATATTTATAAATCAAAATGCGCATCGCTGTAGGACGTACTTGATGATTTTCTAATGTTTTTTCTATTTCGGTCATTGTTATTTCAGATTACTTTTTATTTTTTTTGCCTTCGATAAAGCTTCCCATCCTTCTTTTGCTGCGTATGGAACAATCAGCAGCGCAGCAATTGGGTCTGCCCACCACCAGCCTAACCAATTCACAAGTAGTAATCCTAATAAAACTACTACCGTTTGATAAAGGCAAATAAATGTATCCTTTGCATCAGCTTTTAGAGCTGGACTGTCCAATCTGTTACCATATTTCCTTTTGTAATAAATCAAAATGGGATTTACGATTAAGGATATTACTAATATCACAACCCCAATAGTTGACCAAGATGCGGTTTCTTGACTTATTAATTTAGATATGGAATCATAGGATATAAAGGCACAGATGAGCGCAAAAGAGATTGCAATGACATAAAGCGTTATCATTTTTCGCGTTTCTACACGTTTCTCATCTATTCCTTTGATTTCGCCGTGCAACCGCCAGCCCAATGTTCCAGCACTTATTACCTCGATGGTGCTGTCAAGTCCCCAGCCAATTAAGGCAGAGCTGTTTGATGTAAATCCTGCGATAAGCGATACGACCACTTCAATGATGTCATAGATGACGTTCCATATCTGTAGGGTTCTGGCTTCTTTTAAATTTCTCTTCCTCGTTTTTTTCATATCTCCTAATGTGAGTGTTCTGTATCGCCTTTGTTCATTTCTGCCATAAGGTAATAGGAATTATTAAATGCAAAACGTGTTTTTGGACTTGGGGTTTCAAAAAAACGTATCGCTATCCAGTCACCATCTTTTTCGCCAGTCATAACTTCTATGGGTGTAAAACTCCACGCATCGCCTTCCCTTTGCGCTGTAAATACATACGTCTTTCCAGCTTCTGTAACTACGGCACTTTCTGGTAGTGCTATAGTCTGCTGGTTGTCAACTTCAATTTTACCTTTTATATACATTCCAGGTATAAGACCGCCTTCTTTGTTCTCAATTTCAGCGTGAACGTGCACTGCTTTGGGATCTTGTTCGAAGGTCTGGCTGACTGAATAAATTTCGGCTTCCAGTTCTTTTCCTGGACGCGATTGAATACTAAAGCGCACTTTTTGTCCTTTCTTTACTTTATCTACATCTTTTTCAAAAACCATTAAATCTGCGTGTACGTGGTCTGTGTCTACTATTTCCATCAGATTGGTCTGTGGCTCTACATACTGCCCAGTTTTTATTAATACCTTTTCTACAACACCTGCAATGGGACTGCGTAATGCCACACGCTGGTAAATCGTACCATTGCGCACGCCACTTGCATTGATGTTGTACTGTCGCAATTGCGCTTCAAGGCCTTTTACCATTGCCGTAGATGCCTGATAGTCTGCGGTGGCCTTTTGATAATTCATACCAGATGCCACGCCAGCTTCATAAAGTCTTTTTTGACGTTCGTATTCTTGTTTTAAAAAAAGACTGTTGCTGTATGCATTTAGGTAATCACTCTGTATCTGTATAATACTGGGATGTGAGAGGTATGCTACCGCTTGATTTTTTTTAACCTCGTCGCCTTCAATTACTTCTATGGAAGCCACATTTGCTCCCGCAAGCGTGGTAATATTAGCTTCGTTTTGTGGTGGCACTTCAAGCGTTCCGTTTGCTTCTACGTAACCGCTCATATTGCGCTGCGCAAGAGTGTCAATTTCCATTTGTAAGGCTACAAACTGTTCTTGCGTAAGCATTACTTCTTTAGCCTCGCCTTCGGTATGGTTTTCTTCATCAGTTTCACCTTCAGAATGGTTTTTTTCTGTTTCAGAATGGGTGGCTTCATCGTGGCCATCTTCAGTTTTTGAGTCGCCACAACTGGTCAATAATAATGCTAGTAGCATCGTTTTAACAGGTATATATTTTATCGTTTTCATCTTTTTAGTTTTGGAAATATTGTAGTTCAAACAAGGCTTTTAAATAATTATCGAGTGCATCTAGCGCATCCATTTCAGTCTGGATGGCATCCCTGATGATTTGTGTGAATGCCGCATAGTCCAGCGCTCCTTCTTTATATGCCAGCAACGCACCCTTTCGCTGGTCTATGGCAAGCGGCAGCGCTTCGGTTTTATAGAAAAACCAAGTGTCCCGCCATCGCACATAATTTTGCATCGCTTGTGTATATTGAGATTGTAACTCACGCTGTTTATAGGCTGCATCGGTTTCTGCAATCTGTGTATCCAGTTTTGCAGCTTTTGCGCGGCTGCGGTCTGGGCCAGAAAACAGCGGAACGGTAATACCCACTTGATAGGTGTAGAAACCGCTATCGCCATTTACTCGTTGCAGACCACCTTGCAGATTGAACTTGGGCAATAGATTTACCCTTGCTGCATCATAGCTTGCCTGTGCTTCGTCTATACGCTTTCGCGAAAGCGATAATTCGGGATGATCATTCAATATTTCAACTGTCTCTGAAATCGAAATTTCATCAGCTTCCAATTCATCAGTAACGGTGTACATCGTATCTGGTGTCAACCATAGGTTGAGTTTTTGAAGAGCGATCAAATAGTCTGTTTCTGCCTGTTGAAATTTATTATTGACCCGCAAAGCTTGATTGCGCGCAGCATCATATTCCAGCCTTGAAATGGCTTCCACTTCATAATTGAGTTCTACAGATTGTGCAAACTGATTGTAAATACTGTCCAATTCTCGGTACAAGAGGAACTTCTTTTTTGCCTGAAAACCTTCTGACCAGGCTTTTTTAACTTCCCGTTCTACCAGGATTTTAGAAAGGTCAAATGCCGTTTGTGCCAACTCGATCCGTTGTTGTTGTAAACGTTCCTTGGCACCTATTCCCAGTAGATCAATATTCTGCTGTCCGATGCCTATCAAGGTATAAATGCCCTGACCATTGGCTACTTCCTCACCACCAGTAAATACCTGTGTATTTCCGAAATCATAAGCATTGCCTGTGAGTGCATTCTGTCTTTCAATTTCGAGTTGGCTCGTTTTAAGTACAGGGTAATTCTCTTTGGCAATTTCAACCGCTCGTGATAGTGTGATGGGTATGATACTGTCCTGAACAATACTATCCTGCAAAGGTGCTTGTGATTGTTTCGCTTTTTCTTCGACTGCTCTCTGGGCAGATGCCCAAGAGGTACCACCTAACATAAAACCAAGTATCAAAATTGTAGTCAACGCTTGCGTATTAAACGAACCAATCTTTTTCTGGTCTTTGCGCTCGCGTCTCTTTTCTATAAACGTATAGAGCACGGGAAGAACGACCAACGTGAGTAGCGTCGCTGTAAGCATACCACCGATAACCACTGTAGCTAGTGGTTGCTGCACCTCTGCACCAGCAGATGTGGAAAACGCCATAGGTAAAAAGCCAAAGATATCTGTAGTAGCCGTGAGCATAATGGGACGAATACGTTCTTTAGTCCCTTTAAATATTCTTTCCTTTATACTTACGACACCTTCTTCTTTTAAAGAATTGAATCGGTTAATAAGTACCAGCCCGTTGAGAACTGCGACACCGAATAGCACAATAAATCCTACACCCGCCGAAATACTAAAAGGCATATCTCTCAACCATAAGGCAAACACACCACCGATGGCCGCCAAGGGTATCGCGATGTAAATCATTAAAGATTGTGAAAAGGATTTTAGAGCAAAGTACAGCAGTATGAATATTAAAAACAGAGCGATAGGCACAACGATTATCAAACGATCCTTTGCACTTTGCAGATTCTCAAATTCGCCACCATAGGTAATATAATAGCCCGATGGCAGATCCAGTTCTTCATCTAATCTTTTCTGAATGTCTTTTACTACAGATTCCACATCCCTTCCTCGAGCATTTACACCTACATAGGTTCTTCTATACGTATTATCACGTGAGATTTGCATAGGTCCAGGCACGTATTCAATCTCGGCTATTTCGATAATGGGCACCTGATTTCCATCCTTAAGATCGATATACATATTGCGCAGGTCATCAATACTTTTTCTATGGCTTTCATCAAATCGTACCACGAGGTCAAATCGTTTCTCGCCCTCAAAAATGACACCAGCCGTACCACCTGCAAATGCAGTACTTATGTAATCATTGACTTTTTGAATATCCAGTCCATATTGCGCCATTTTATCTCGCCTAAATTTTACGGTCATCTGTGGTAATCCAGCTGTACGTTCTGCACTCACATCGCCAGCACCAGGAACAGTCTGTATAATAGCTGCCATTTCCTGAACCTTTTTTGACAATACCTCTAAATCTTCGCCATAAAGCTTTACCGCAATGTCTTCTCTCACACCTTCTAAAAGCTCGTTAAACCGCAGCTCTACAGGTTGAGTAAATACTAAATTCACACCCACGAGTTCTTCATTCAATTTATCTCTAATGGCATCTATCAAACCTTCTTTAGTAGAGGCGGTTGTCCAGTCATCCATATCCTTATTAAGGATGATGTACATATCTGCAATGTCCATAGGCATAGGATCTGTAGGAATATCTGCTACACCTATACGTGCTGTGACTGTTTTAATTTCAGGGAAATTATCTAATAGAATGTTTTCTATTTTTTTGGAAACTTCAATGGATTCTGACAGCGAACTTCCTGGTCTTATGAGGGCCTGCATTGCTAGATCTCCTTCATCGAGCTGCGGCACAAATTCTCCACCCATATTAGAAAAGATAAAACCTGCGATGACAAGTAAAACTGCCGCGGCTGATAAAACGATTAGTTTCAGCTTAAGTGCTCCCTTTAACAATGGCATATATGCACTATGAACAGCACCTATTATTTTATCACTTATTTTTTCGAGCCAGCGCTCAAACCTACCGAACCAGTTTTTGGTATTTTGTACTGGTTTCATAAAAAGCGCAGACATCATAGGCACATAAGTAAGACAAAGAATAATGGCACCTATCATTGCAAACCCAAAGGTGTATGCCATAGGTTTGAACATTTTACCTTCTACACCTGTAAGAAAAAGTATGGGTGTAAAAACTATGAGAATAATGATTTGTCCAAAAAAAGCAGAACCCATCATTGTGCTTCCCGCTTCATAGGCTACTTTATCCATTATGTCTTGATTGAATTTTAACTTGCCAGACCTAATTCGTTTTTGGATCTCATACACCGTTCCTTCTATAATAATCACTGCACCATCTATGATGATTCCAAAATCAATAGCTCCCAAACTCATTAAGTTTGCCCATACATTAAACTGCTTCATCAGGATAAAGGCAAAAAGTAAGGACAGTGGTATGGTCGTGGCTGTTATGATTCCGCCTCTTAAACTACCCAGCAATAAAACAAGGGCAAAAATCACAATCAAGGCACCTTCTAGTAAATTGGTTTTAACCGTATCTGTAGTTCGCGCAATTAGCTCGCTACGATCAATTATTGGGACGATGCTTAGTCCTTCTGGCAGGGATTTTTCAATTTCTGCCATACGATTCTTCACATTTTGAATGACTGCATTAGGATTAGAACCCTTAAGCATCATTATAATACCACCAACAGCTTCCTTACCGTCCTGTGTAAATGCACCATAACGCACTTGATTCCCAAAATGGACACGCGTTGCCACATCTCCAATAGTTATAGGAACATTACCTTCATTAGTAATCGAGATATTCTTAATGTCCTCCAAAGAGCGAATTAGACCTTCGCCTCTTATGAAATTTGACATTTTATTTTTTTCTATATAGGCGCCACCAGTATTGACATTGTTCATAGCAAGAGATTCATACACTTGTGAAATGCTGATGCCCATACTGTTTAACTTCTCTGGATCTACAGCAACCTCGTACTGTTTAATACTACCGCCATAAGAGTTAACTTCTACCACACCTTCCAGCAAAGTAAGTTGTCTTTTGATAACCCAGTCCTGCACGGTGCGCAGTTCCATAGGCGAATACTTAGTTTCAAAACCTTCTTCTGGTTTTATGGTGTATTCATAAATTTGACCTAACCCAGTGGAAATAGGACCCATAGACGGACTTCCAAATTTTTCAGGAATGGATTCGCCCAATTCATTAAGTTTTTCCCCTACCAGCTGTCGAGGAAGATAAGTCCCCATATCGTCTTCAAAAACGATGGTTACTACAGAGAGTCCAAAACGTGAGATAGATCGTATTTCGGTAACGCCTGGCAAATTACCCATAGATAATTCTACCGGATAGGTTACAAACTGCTCGATATCTTCCGTTCCCAGATTGGGCGATTGTGTGATGACCTGTACCTGGTTATTGGTAATATCTGGCACAGATCCAAGATTTACTGTTGCCATAGACCAAATACCGACTCCTATAAGAGTTAAGGTAAACAAGCCAATAATAAATTTATTATTGATTGAAAAATCAATGATTTTATTAATCATTTAATTGTGGTATTAATTCAGTTAATAAATGGGTGTACGCTTTCGCGAAAGCGAAAACAAATAATATCTCCCAAAGGGAAACATTACAACAGGATATAGCTATCCTATAAAAACTGAATTATGCCCGTGGTGGTTGTAATAGGGAAAGGGAAATATCCTTGCCTATACTGTCAAAATAAACCGTAGAAAGTTTATAGTCTGCTGGATGGTAAAGGTCTAAGATATTTAACCCAAAATCCAACGTGTGAACGTGACAGCAGTGACAATGACAAAAAGGAGAACACATATCAAGTAGATTGTGGTCGTGATCGCCTGTATCACTTTGTGAAAATTCTATTTGCGTGCTATCCTCAGAAGAGTCAACATTTGCATCACTGCAAGGCGCAAAATTAAGCGCAAGCAGATAAAATGAGAATATGAGCGTAAAGATTTTCACAATACAAAGATAACAGAATTATAATGCAACTGGTGTGCAAAGGTTTTTATTTGATTTCCTCAATCACACTACCACAAGTAAGCATTGCATCGCCATAATAGGGATTGCGTATATCCTTCTCAGCACTTAGCCAAACTGCGCCTTTATTATTATTTGCCATTGGGCATTTCTGAACATATAGCATCGCATCAGTTCCATTTATATTCATCGCAATGGGCACCATATTTTCATTTAATATCACAAAATGGTCACGTTGATTTTCCAGATTGTCATTCGCTGAAATGGCATCGAGCATTTCGACACTTTTCTTGATATGTGATTGTTCCATACTACCGAGACTTTTAATATCTGCGGACTTTAAGGATACTGATGTCGCTTTCGCGAAAGCGGAAACCTGATTTGCATCGCTCGCTACCAAAGCATCTTTCATCTGTAAATAAGGCTTGAGCGCTTGTTTAAATTGCCTTTGAAAATTCTCTGAAAATTCCATTTCCATTTCAGACATTGGCATCATAGCATCCTCTTTCTTTCCCTGATTCATCATAGAGTTTTTGCCTTGTAGCTGTGCTGCTGCGTCTACCGTAAAGGTTCCGTTGGTCACAATCTCATCGCCATTTTGTAAGCCCTCTGTTACAGCATAATTTTCGCCATTACGATTTCCGATGGTTACTTCACGCATTTCAAAAACGGGTTCGTTGGGATTGGTTTTTATATAGACCAATGAGCGTTCGCCTGTCCACATTACGGCACTTGCAGGAACTGTTATCACTTCGTTAGTCATCATCATTTCCCCTTTGAGCTTACCCGTTACAAACATTCCTGGTTTAAAGAGGTCATCTGTATTTTTTAGTGTTGCTCTTACGGTAACCGTTCTCGTTGCATTGTTTAGTATGGGGTCAATAAAAGAAACCGTGGCGTCAAATTCTTTATTGGCGTAGGCATTGGTTACTACCTTTATTTTCTGACCTACTTTTAAATCTGAAATTTGATTTTCATAGGCATCAAATTCTGCCCAGACCGAATTCAAATTGCTTACTTTCAAAATGGGCTGACCTTGTTTTACATAGTCGCCTTCACGTGCCATCACTTCTGAAACAGTACCTGAAACGCTCGCATAGACAGGAAAGTTATCGCGTACTTTTCCTGAAGTTTCAATCGCATTAATTTGGGCTTCTGAAAGTTTCCATAGTTTCAATTTGTTGCGTACAGCTTTATACAATTCAGGCTGCGATTCTTTCAATGAAGCTGTTGTGAGCAATTCTTGTTGTGCAGCGACCAGATTTGGCGCATAAATGGTGGCTAGCAATTGACCACGATTTACTTTTTGACCTTCATAATTGACATTCAGACGCTCGATACGCCCATCAAAATAGCTTGCTTGTACGGCATTGTTTTCTTCGTTGGTGGCGATTTTGCCAGAAAGCGAAATCATTCCATCGTCTTCAGACATAGTGCCATTACCCACAATAGTAGTTTGAATGTTGGCCAGTGCCATTGCGTTCTCTGTCATTTTAATCTCATTAACTGCAAGACCATCTGCACCAGATTCAGCAGGTATCAAGTCCATTCCACATATAGGGCAGTCGCCTGGTTCGGGCTGCATAATCTGTGGGTGCATTGAGCAGGTCCACATTTGGTTTGACGACTCGCCAGAATGGTCGTGGGTATCTGACATTTCAGAAACGTCCTTGTTTGCATTTGCTTCACTACCGGAATTACCAAAAATAAGCCAGCCTGCCAGTAGTCCCACGATTACTGCAATTCCTATATATAAAATGTTCTTATTCATACTATTTTTTGTTTTGTAAACGTTCAATCATTGCATTCATCTCTTCAATCTCCTTACGTTGTGCTTTGATAATCTCCTCTGCAAGTTTTTTTACTTCTGGATCTTGTATATCTGCACGCTCACTTGTCAGTATTGCTATTGAATGGTGTGGTATCATTGCTTTCATCCAGAGTATATCGCCTACGGTAGATTTTTGCTCACGCACTAATCCTAAAGCTCCAAGAAACAACACAACACTACCTACTAGAATAGCTACTGTCTCTTATACACATCTGAAGCTGCCGACGAATAGAGAGGTGTAGATCTCGGT
>OJEF01000452.1_pt1 | contig 13264 bp, 12 predicted proteins | sample 1593041 | NCBI WGS metagenome assembly OJEF01 (sample SAMN05416790, study PRJEB24817) | seawater metagenome | isolation source: Sea water | place: Canada:Atlantic | collected 2013-11
TCATATACCAGAGCACCTCAGAATAATTCTAATCGGCAATCAATGATGCCAATACGCGTCGCTGACCCTCGAAGGGCCGGCGACCGTGCATCACTAAGAAGTTATCCACTAACACCACGTCACCTGTCTGCCAGGGAACATCAAAGCTAAGTTCGTCACCAATCTGTATCGCCTTCGCCATCGCCTCTTCGCTAATCGCGGAATCATCACCGAAGCGAATCGATTTCTCTGTGGCATTGCGCGTATCTTTCCATCCACGAAATGCTGCTATGAGCTGGTTAAAAAACACCTGTCGGCCATTGTCAGTCTCTCGCACTGCTGGCAATACGGCGGTGGTCACACGCAGACTATCTTGCTCTAGCCATTCCCACTGATAGCCCAATTTCCGTAGCTTATCCTCGGCGGCAGATTTATCGTCTGTGCTGAGCGTGCTGCGCCAGCTTCGACCCTGACCCGACTCAAGATCATCGATGTTGGGCATCACATTGGAGTAGCGCACGCCTAACTTCGAGCAAGCTGCCACGAATTCAGGAGCCTGTTTTGTCAACTCTTGTAATAGTATGTCGGAGCGGCACAACGGCGTCGCACCCCCGCTGTGAGCTGCCTGTTCACAATAAAAGAACAATTTTGAGGGGTAGATCGGGGTCTGCGCCATCTCATGGTGTAGGAAAATCGAAACAGATGCCGGTGCCTCGTTCGCTGTGAAGACTCTTTCGGTACGATTGCGACGCACCGCATTGGAAAGTGACTCGGCATAGGTAAAATTTTTGAGACCGAAGCTGCGTATCACGCTATCAAAATCGCTATCTGAATTGACTGGCAGTCCTCGAAAGAGGATCGCCCCATGTCGAGACAGTTGTTCTAACAATCGTTCCTTGTTCTCGCCTAGCCACTTATGAACCTGTGTAAGCGTAGATAAAGAATTTTCGGAAGCATAGACCAGAGGAAATACGTCTTCGTAATGCTGCTGCTGGTCCAGCGCTATTTCTTGTATGGAGAGTGATGTCATTAGAGCTTAATCGTAGATTGGATAGAAGGTATTGAACGCAGAATCACAGAACACGCCTGGATCGTTGAAGCGTCGATTTTGATTCAGCCCAGAGATTGCAGCCATCTCATCCCCGCTCAGCTCGAAATCAAACACAGCGAGGTTCTCTTTAAGACGGTCCGGGTTCACAGTCTTGGGAATCACTGCTGTATTGCGCTGCACGCCCCAACGCAGAACAATTTGCGCAGGGCTTCTATTCAGTCGCTGTGCGGCTGTAATAACCACGTCTTGCTCTAGGACCGATTCATTTTCCGATGCCATGTCTAATGACACATAAGACAATGCGCCTAACGGCGAGAAAGCCGTCACTGCAATATCATAATCGGCTGCAGCACGAATCAAGCTTTCCTGAGTTAGATAGGGGTGCGATTCAATCTGCAACATAACAGGCTTAATGTCGGCATAGGCCATCAGGTCGTGCAGCAGCGCGCTACTGTAGTTACAGATACCGATGTTCTTTACCAATCCCTTTCTCTGCAAGGCTTCCATCGCCTTCCAAGTCTCACTCAAGGGCACAGGGTCGATCTGCATCGAAGGCTGATCGGCAGTTGGATCAAACAACCATTCTGGCGGATAGCGCGTCTCGAAGTCCACATACTGCAGAGAGATGGGAAAGTGAATCAGGTAGAGGTCGAGATAGTCTACGCCTAGATCCTGCAGGGTTTTCTGACAGGCAGCCTCGACGTGCTCAGCTCGATGGTAGGTATTCCATAGCTTAGATGTGATCCAGAGATCCTCGCGCGAACAAAAACCCTTGGTTAGCGCCTTTTTTATACCCTTACCCACCTCGATCTCATTGCCATAGTCGGCCGCGCTATCCAGATGCCGATAGCCAATCTCGATGGCATCGCAGACCACGTTTGCAGTTGCTTCTTTGTCTATCTTCCAAAGGCCGAGGCCTACCGCTGGCATTGCACTGCCAGCCACTTCAATTGTCGATGTCATTCTCTATCCAGATATAATTCAAGTTGGTGTTGAGAGGCAGCTGCTACTGCGAAAGCGCAGCTGCCAATTTATGCAGCTCAATGTATTCTGCTATTTCAATCGGGTTACCGCTAGCAATTGATTCTTGTGCGGCGCTCGCCACGATCATTGCCCACAAGCCTTGTAGTGGCGTTGCGCTGTCCACCAATTTTCCTTCCAAACGATCGAGGAATGCACTGTGCTCGTAATAGGTCGCTCCATGATGACCAGACTTTTCGATTGCAGCCGGATAGCCAAGCTTAGTCGTACGCGAGGCACCCTGTTCGCCGAGATAAACACAGACAGATACATCCGGCGCCTTCATTTGCTGTAGGTCTACTCTCTCGCAGGCAAGCAGCCTTCCCTCATCACCACATATCACCAGCTCTTCATAGAAGTCGGGGCAGAACATGTTGAGAGCGAACGTGGCACGCACGCCATTGCTGTAGTCGATAGTGACGAAGCTGTGATCATCGATGTCGGACTTCTTGCCGTCCTTCTCGAAGTCCAGAAAGTTAACTGCCTGCCCGCCACTGGCGTAGACACGCTGCGGCTTGGAGTCGGCGAGTAGATTGATCAGATCGAAATAGTGACAGCACTTCTCTACCAGAGTCCCGCCGCTGTATTCGTTGAACTTGTTCCACTGCCCAACTTTATCCAGAAACGGAGGCCGATATTCACTCATGCTAATGGTCTTGATCACGCCTAAGGACCTACGAGATAGCGCCTCGTGAAAGGCTTCTACGTATTGCGCCTTGAACCGATACTGCAAGCCTATCTGAATGAATGAGGAATAGATGTTCGCCTGCTCTACGATTCGAGCTGCATCGGTGAGCGAAGTCGCCATGGGCTTTTCTAGAAATATTGGCTTACCGGATTTGAGCGCTACTTGCAGCACATCGAAATGGGTGAAATTTGGCGTGCAGATAAAGAGCGCATCGGCAGCAGGGTCCATACACGCTGCTTCTAAATCATTGTAGCGATAGAGGCCGTCGCTCGAATAGTTTTTGAATCCTGCCTCTGCCGCATCAAGACTCAGCACACTAGTATCGAAGATGCCATGAATGCTTGCGCGACCTAATGTCGCCGCGACACGCATATGCTCCTGACCAATCGTGCCAGTTCCTATAACAACTAGTTTATGGGAAGGTGCTTCTGATCGATAGAGGTATTTGTCTGACTCGGGAATATGCTGCTGATTGGCTGCAGTTTCGAAGGAGCGCAGTCTTGGTTTTTTAGAATCAGTCATCTTCTCAGGCGTCTTGTTTGATTGTATCTGTGGTAGCGCCAGACCCAACGCCTATCAGAAATAAGGCTGGCGTATCATGACGCGCAATCCACCACCAGACAAGTACATTTACTCCAATAAGTAACATTATCAGCGGCCAGAATGCGACACTCAATCCATCGACTAGGCCAATAGGCGAGAACAATAAATACAGAGCAATGACACAGGAGATCAAGGTAGTCGCACAGGGAATAGCGAAGCGCCATGGACTCATATCGACTTTGTTCCGCGCAGAGTAGGTCCATGCTTGACTCAGCGGATAGAAATGTCCTATCGCCAACATAATACCTACCTCAGCAATAAACAGAATGGCGTAAAGATGTAGGAAGTGAATACCTAGCAGGTCATTGAACGCAAACTGGAAGAGCCCATAAGCAATAATATGAAAAACAATAACTATCTTCGGGCCCAGCGCTGGAACCCGTTTCGTAAATAGTCCAACCATGACAATAGCGATGACCGGAATATTGTAGAAGCCTGTGAAGATTCGGATGATCTGCCATAAGCCTTCTGGTGCAAACTGCAAAAGAGGCGCAACAATAAAAGAGAACAAGGCGATGACGATGCTGGCAATCTTCGCAACGCGAAGCAGCTGCGCATCGCTCAACTCTCCTTTCTTCATAGGCGCGTAGACATCGAGACAAAAAAGAGTGGCAGCACTATTGAGTAGGGAGTTGAAGGAACTGAAAACCGCACCCAACAAAACGGCGAGAAAGAATCCAGTCGCATAGACTGGTAACACATCCCGAATGAGTTGCGGATAGGCTAGATCGATAGTCGCTAGACCTGGGCCATACATATGGAAGGCGATCACGCCAGGAATCATCATCATGAACGGCACTAACACCTTAAAGAACCCAGAGAACAGCACTCCCTTCTGCCCTTCGGCGAGGTTCTTCGCACCAAGCGTTCGCTGAATCACATACTGGTTCGTGCACCAATAGAATAGGTTCGCGAACAGCATGCCGGTGAACAAGGTACCGAAGGGAGTTGGATCTGTGGACGAGCCGATCGCATTAAGCTTCTGCGTCTCGGTGCTAGTAATAATATGGAGACCTTCGCCAATGCTGCCACTGCCCAGAGCCGACAGGCCAAGCAACGGAACGGCGATACCGATTATAAGCAGCCCGACACCGTTTAGAGTATCGGAGATTGCCACGGCACGTAGGCCTCCGAATACTGCATACACGGCGCCGACGCAGCCAATACAGACAATCGTCAGCGCCAATGCCTGGCTATAAGGAATATTGAGTAACTCTGGCACATCGAACAGCTGCAGGACGGCAATAGAACCAGAATAAAGGACCGATGGAATCGTAACTAGCCCATAGCCGACCATGAACAAGATGACCGACATACGCCTGACACCATCATCAAATCTATCGTTTAAGAACTCGGGCAAGGTAGTGAACGCGCCTGCCAGATAGCGCGGCAGGAAAATAAAGGCCATGCAGATGGTCGCGAAGGCGGCTGTCACCTCCCACGCCATGCTGCTCATGTTGAAACCGTAGGCCGAACCGTTGAGACCAATCAATTGTTCTGCAGATAAGTTGGTAAGCAGCATCGAGCCGGCGATGAAGATTGCACTCAAACCCCTGCCTGCCAGGAAGTAGCCATCCTTGGTGCTGACCTCACCGCGAGTCTTGCTATACGACACCCACGCCACTAGTGCCATAAAGAAGATACAGCTGAGGATTGTCAGAAGAATTTCGTTGTTCGTCACTAGGAATACAGCCTTGGCACTGGAGTTTAAAAAAGAAGCAGTCTAACAAGCAGCGCTTACAGTGCCAATGGAACTATGAAGATTGGAAGGCCCTAATTCTTCGTCATTTCGCCGCGCAGATACTCAAGCGCGACAGTGATTGACTCGCCATCAACATCTACCAAACGGTTTGCCTGGCGCATTGCCTCATCGGGTATGCTATCGACGAGAGTATCTAGAACCTGCATAAACTTGGGTTGCGCCGCCGCATTTGCTGAGGCCAATATCATGGCGTCGTAGGCAAGCAATGCATTGCGCGGATCATCCAACAACAGCAGATCGTAGGCTGCCACGCGGCCATCTGTTGTATAAGCGCTGATGACATCAACCTGCCTCTCCGCTACAGCGGTGTACATGAGCGACACATCGAAGGTGAGTTTGTCTGCAAAGTCCATATTGTAGAGATCGCGCAGCCGAAACCACTCCGTTCGACCAAAGAACTCTAAATCCGAACCTGCGGAAAGCTCAGCGGCGATAGGTATCAAGTCTTCGATCGATGTAACTCCTAGCTCGAGAGCACGATCGCGGCGCATAGCAAGTGCATAACGATTCTGAAACCCAGTAAAGCCTACCGTTGTTACGTTCTGTTCTTCAAGAAACCCAACGACGCCGCTTCGAATTCCCTGCCTACCAGGATTACTTTCACGGCTCATGAAATTGGCCCAGACCGTGCCAGTGTATTCAACGTAGACATCCACAGTGCCATTGCGAATCGCCTCGTACACCACAGCCGTACCCATGCCCAAACGCTTCTCTACACTGAAGCCAGCCTCCTCCAATTCCTGCGCCAGCAAGCCAGCCATGATGTACTGTTCTGTGAAGGGTTTTCCCGCCACGACAAAATCGGCGCGGGGCTTAGGTATCAGCCCGTACAATGCAAGGCAAACAGTAATCGCGATGATGCCATAGACACTTAGGCGAATGCGCTTCAGTGTTGCGGAATCTGCGGCCTCGCTGCGTTTCTCCAGCAGCCACTGCATAGAGGCAACTAAACCATCGAGGCCCACTGCCAAACTAGCCGATGCCAAACTTCCCACCGTGACAGCGACAAGGTTACGAGTTTGTAAGCCGGTGAAAATATAATTTCCAAAACTGGTTGCCCCGACAAGAGTCGACAGAGTTGCCAAGCCAACCGTCCACACCATCGCCGTTCGAATTCCTGCGACGATTACCGGCATTGCTAACGGCAGCTTTACTTCGCGCAGTATCTGATTCGGCGACATGCCAATGCCCTTTGCCGCATCAATCACTGACGCGGATACCGATTCCAATCCGGTTACCGTATTACGCACTATGGGTAGCATCGAATAAAGAGTCAGCGCGATGAAAGCAGGCAGAAACCCTATGCGGCCACCTAAAAGTGCAACCACCAACGCAAGTATCGCAAGGCTAGGAAAGGTTTGAATAATACTGACTACCGCAAGCAATGGACGCTTAACACGTGCCGACTGCTCCGCCCAAACACCAAGGGGAACAGAGATTAAAACACCCATACTGATAGCGGCAAGAGTCAGCAGTAGGTGGCCCTGAAAATAGGCCGGCAATAAAATGAGCTGTTCTCGTAGATTCTCACTCATCGCGCATCAGCTCCTCGAGACGCTGAGCTCGCCGTCGCGGCATGGCAACGATATCGCGCACATAGTCATGAGATGGATTGTTTAATAACTCCTTCGGCGTGCCAATCTGTAGGACCACGCCTTTACGCATCACCGCGATACGATCGGCTAGCAACAAGGCTTCGGTCATATCATGAGTAACCATGACTACCGTTAACGCCATGTTCTGCTGGATACTCTTGAATTCTTCTTGCAGCTCGCTGCGCGTGATCGGGTCAAGCGCGCCAAACGGCTCATCCATCAATACCACTTCCGGCCTTGCCGCCAGAGCTCGCGCCACACCGACGCGCTGTTGCTGACCACCAGAAAGCTGCGATGGACTGCGATCGCCATATTCGTCAAACCCAAGCCCCACCATCTCCATGCATTCTTCACAGCGAGCGCGGATATCGCCTACAGACCACTGCAGAAGCTGCGGGACGGCAGCGACATTCTCGGCTACGGTTCGATGCGGAAATAGACCTATCCCCTGAAATACATAGCCAATATTGCGCCGTAGCTGCTCGGGATTCTGATCTATTACATTGCGGCCATTGACCAGTATCTCGCCACTGCTCGGCTCTTCCAGTCTATTGATCATCTTCAGGGTTGTGGTCTTACCACAGCCCGAGGCGCCGATAAGACCGAGAAATTCGCCGCGCTCGATAGTGAGGGATGTATCTGCTACAGCGAGCGTTGCGCCGCCGTCATATGACTTCTGTACATTTTTTAATTCAATCATGAATGAAGCTATACTAGCAGTTAATCACAATGCTTGGGCTGAGTATGGCAGCTCAAGCAACATCTCCTTGCCAATGACCCTGCATCTAGAGGCTATTTTTCCAAATCAAGGGATTACGCACTAGATTGAATCGCAGCAGAATAGCGACTAAACCGCTCACAAATACATGGCGCTGCCTCTAAGGCTCAAGCAGCGTATGAAATTCAATAAGATCCCAATCTCTGAGAACCAGGTACCGCTAGAAGTCTCAATGAAAACTCTGCTTACAAATTTCCTGCTATGCACACTATTCGCTTGTAGCCCAGCGCTCGACATCGGCGCCCCAAATACAGAGGCTAAATCTTTAGAAAAAGACGGCACTGGCAGTTTCAAACTGGCAAACAGGGAAATACGCGAAGAGACGCTGCAGATGCTAGGCGACGCCGACATCGAATACTGGATCGGAGACGATGGCGCTATTAATTATAACCTAGTCGATGGTGAGGTAATCGACAGAATAGGTAACGATGTTATTATGACTTACATACGCAGAAACTAGTCAGCTGCTAACTTGATTCCTCTAAATTTTTTAACGAGACACTCTGGAGATTTTCTTTGGTCATTGATAGCAAACATATTTCAAAGAAGTCGCTTTTTAAACTTCTTCTCGCCGGGTTCGGCATAGGCAGCCTCCTACTGTGGCTGTTGTTTAGCATTCTATCCATTTTCGTGGGAGGCAGTATCGACATGTCGATCGAGTCGGCGTCAGGGCTCGCTGGATTTTTAGAAACCTTAGTCATCTGGCCATTCTTCGCCTTACTCTGGGCAGCCTTTATCTTGCTCTTCTTGATTCTTGGCCTAGCGATAGTCAATAGATTCACATCGCTCAATATTGAAACCAAGAACTAAAGCCGACTGCTAGAATGTCGCCAAAGGATTCACCGGTGAACCCATACCCATCTCTATTCTCAGCGGAGCCGCTGTGAACATGAAGCTATAGCGCCCTAAGTCCTTCGCCACTTCCGCCACGCGACCGAAATCGAGATTGTCGAAAATAGATACGCCCAGAGACACCAACGCTAGACTATGCAGTGGCAAGAACACGTTGGGAATGCCGCTGGGTGCCACATCGTTCCACATGTCGTGACCTATCATGGCTACGCCTCGTTCCTGCAAAAAATAGGCTACGTCAGCATGATAACCAGCGACGCCTTCTGAGGTTGGCCAAGCACCGAGCGCTTCGCGGCGCTTCCAGCGACCGGTATAAAGTAATATTACATCGCCGGGTTCGACGCGAACCCCTTGGATTTCTTCCAGCGCCAATAGGTCGTCATAGTTGATCGCCGTACCCGGCTCTAGCCAGCCATCAGCCGTTGCCCTGCCCGGCAACAGAGTTGCGTCGAACAGAACTCCACGAGTCACGATGCCATCTTTGTGTGCATTGATATCGCCGCGCGGACAACCTCCTGCAGCCTCGACTTCCTGATAGGTGACACCGTTGTAACCACTGCCCTCGTACATGATATGGCAGTCCAGCGCATCAAGGTGGCTATGTATAGTCCCGTGATAACTGCCGCTGTACTCATAGCGATCGGAGGCACCGGTAGGACTAACCCGCAGCACCTCACGCGTTAACACAGCGGAGGCATCGACAGCCGGCTCTTGATTCACATCATGAGCCAAGGACACCACGATGCCTTCTTGAACTAAAGACGCCGCTTCTTTACGTTTTTCGGGTGTAATCAGGTTTGCAGCACCGAGCTCGTCTTCGTCTCCCCATCGACCCCAGTTAGATAATTCATCCATCGCTCGATGAAAATCTGCCTCTGTTTCCATCGGCGGATGAGATTGAGCTAAAGCGAATTGAGCGGTGACAGCAATCAGCAATAGTGAAAGTTTTTTACAGTGACCACAGACTCTGTTAAATGTCCTCATACTTGAATCCTATAATCTTATGTCCAATACAACCTGTTATGGACGAACGCGAACATATTTCTGTAACTTTCTAGGTGCAGGCTCTCCGCCAAACAGGTTGCCAGCCGCATCGGCGGCAACAAACTCGGCACCATTACCTGTTGTGCTTCTCGGGTCGCCCGTTGGGAGTTGAATGAAATAATTTACCCAACCAAGCTGTGCGTCACCGATACGGATGCCCATCTCCCAACCTGGGTTTTGCACATCATCGGACTCGGAATCTGCTACATAGATATTGTCATGCTGATCGAAGAAGATGCCGCTCGGTCGACCGAACTGAGTCCACTGTGCGAGAAACTCACCCTCTTGCGTAAACAACTGAAGACGATTATTGGAGCGATCACCAACAAATATGCGTCCGCGCTGATCGATCGCGATGGTATGCAGTGTTCTGAATTCACCGGGCGCGTAACCAGGTTTGCCCCATGCCATGATGAAATTGCCACTACTATCGAACTTAACCACCCGTCCGTTTCCGTCGTTCTGGTGCCCATCGGCAATAAACACATCGCCGTTGTCGCCAATCACCACATCGGCTGGTGCATTAAAGTGGTCCGGGCCACTACCGGATTCACCCGGCGTACCCAACACCATTAATACCTCACCCGTCGGCGAAAATTTAACTACCTGATGGCCCCTTGCATCTCCGTCGGGTATACGCGCATTGCTGACTGCATCGGTTACCCAGACATTACCGTCTGCATCCACATCGATGCCGTGGGGCCAGATGAACATGCCCCCGCCGAAGCTCTCGACTACTTGTCCCTCGCTGTTAAATTTCAACACTGAGTCTAAATCTGAATCCACACACTCATTACCAAAGCGATCCGGCGCAGTTGCATCACAACGCACAACGGCCCAGACATGTTCGCCGTCAGGATCAACATCGAGATCGCCAACGGCGCCCTGAATTCGGCCATTCGGCAACTCTGCCCAGCCTTCTATACTGGCATAGGGATTTGAATAGGCCTGCGACAGTGCTGCGTTGGATAACAGTAAAAATGGTAGGGCTAGAAAAAGCCTTGAGAGAAGAGAATTGGCTTGCATCATAGTATTGCTCCGGTAGTTCCGTTTGTTGTTCTTATTTATTGAGTTTCTTACTTTTAGTTTTATTCCAAAATGTTGTTGAGCTAATACCAATAACTACATACACCGAACAGGGATCCTCGCCTGCATCGAGGCGCGAAACATTGGCGCCCCTGTTAACTTCAATATTCGGATAGCTTGCCGCAACTATTCATCGACAAATTGATAACGCATGCGCACATCTTTCACACGCCGCGCCTTGTTATCGATGATGGCAGGTCGAAAGTGTATGTCGCGCACAGAACGCGAGATACTACGTTTTGAATCTAGCTCTTCGGGGTCAGTGGCAAGAACGTCAACTGAAGAAGCCTTGCCACGAGAACTCACTGAGAAGCTAATGTCCGCATACTTAAATGGATGATCGAGCTGCCAGAATGGATTTTTAGACTGTGGCATCGGCGTCGAGCGCAGTGCCTCTGTCCAGGAGGTGAATATGCCAAGATGCATCTCCTGCTCCTTCACAGAAGCAATAGGTTCAATCCGTTCTCTCAATTCAGCGAGGGCATCGGCAAAATTTAAATGCAGGGTCTCCTTCGGAATAACCATAGGCCGCCCGAAGAACCAATGCACTTCTTCTTCGGCTATCCCAGATTCGAGCAACATATCTCGCGCTTCTCGATAGCCGCGAATCCCAGTACCTCTATCGGATAGCAACTGAAAATCAGAACGGTATATCTTCATCATCGCCTGCGCTTCGAGATCAGAATTCTCTTCGACTACATCCTGAATTTTATTGACCATCGAGTATGCATCACCAAGATATCCATCGCCGATTGGCCTACCTTTATCAATAATAGGAATGAGTGATGAATTGCCGAAGATTGATCTGGAACTAAGGCCACTGCGATTCTGACTCTCGAGTCCAAACGTGCCTTCCCGACGGATAAGTCGATCTACCGATTCCGAACCGAGCCCCTTAGATGCGTTTAGAAAACTAACTAGATGATATTCGTGATGAGCTACTTTATACAGCCAAGGCGAAGCCTCGGGGCTGTCTTCGCCGTAAGTGTCTTCGACAATATCTTCTAGCTCTTCATACAAGTCTCGAATTTTAAAGAAGTTGCGCACTTGCTCTCGGCGATCTTCGATTGTAATGCGACTAAACAACCAGTCGATTTGATCCTGAATGGCCCCGAGTAGAATTTCCGTGTTCTCGCCATCCACGGTAGTGCGAAGGTGACGAATATGCTCAAGTTGATCAGAAATTTCTTCCCAATTTCCCAATGCCATCTGCGTAGTCATTATCGATTGCAGCAAGGGAACCAAATCCGGATGCTCGAAACCCAGCTCGGTGCGCATCACTTGTAGCTGCCTGCTCTGCAACTGAGCAACCCGTTCGTAGTCTTCGTCTTCATTGAGCAGCGCGATCATGCTCTCGAGAGGCTCGATCAGGCTAGGATGATAAGGACCGAATTCGAACTCCAGGTCTTCAATCTGCAACTGGTAGGCCACCAGTTGTTCGGCGTTAGCTAATGCGCTACCAATTAGTGGCCTATCTTCAGCGGCATGACTGAGAAAACCCCCAAAGCACAGCGGCACAAATAGGGCTAACCTACTGATAATAATAACTATTTTATTGTTCTTGCGCATAAACATAAAGATGGCACGAAACTCAAAAACTAGGGAGTTCTCACATTAGCTTGATCTCTGCCAGTTGTCGATACACACTACCTAATATCGTCATTGCAGTGAGTCACCATCCGCCATGAATCGCAGCATTCTTCTTCTCATTCTCCTACTAACGGCCTCGCCTATCAGCGTGCACGCGCAAAGTGATCAGCCCGATCTCTATGACATCGGCGGAGAATTTGCCTTCGTACGCATTCAATACGACAGCTATTACAGCAGCGATTTCTATGGCGGCCCCTGGGCGACCGACTTCCCCGCTGCCGATGAGAATTTCCTGCGAGGTGTAGCAAGACTGTCGAATGTGCGAGTGATGGAAGAACCCATCGTGCTGCGCTTCGACGACGACGAAATCTTCAACTATCCTTTCTTGTACGCCTTAGAGATGGGTCGCAACGGCGGCATCTCTTTATCCCCAACCGAGATCGAGAATCTCAGAGAATATTTACTGCGCGGAGGCTTCTTATTGGTCGACGACTTCTGGGGAGAGCAACAATGGGATGCCTTCTATCAGGACTTCTCCAAGTTATTTCCAGACCGCGAAATAATCCAACTAGACTCCAGCCATGAGATCTATCACACCTTCTACGACATCGATGGTGCGCAGATGATTCCCGGACGTGGTGGCAGAAGAGGCTTCGGGCAAGCCGGAATGGACAGCGCTAGCAATCACGCCATCCTAGATGACGACGGTCGCGTCATGGTGCTTATCAATTGGAACTCAGACATGGGCGATGGCTGGGAGCACACCTTCGATCAATGGTATCCCACACAGTATGCGAATTCGGCATATCAGCTAGGTATTAACTATCTAATTTATTCGCTGACTCATTAGTCTACAAGCCCAACTATCGCATCGACAACTTTGAAGGAAACGCCAATCCCGGACGATCGGCATACAGATGAGGTTTATGACGCCATTACCGGAATGGCCGATGCAAAGTACGGCAAACCAAAAACCAAATCTAGTTGAGAAACAGGTTCAAATTCAGCAAAACATTCGTAACAACAAAAAATAAGCAGCTTAAAGATTAAAAGGCAGAATTATATGAACAAGCTATACAAGCACCTATATTTGATAACTAAGAATGTGATATCTAAAATATTTTTACCGTTGGCAGCCCTGCTCTTCTATGAGCCTGCCTAGATATTACCTGTCTCTTATACACATCTGACGCTGCCGACGAATAGAGAGGTGTAG
>OJEF01000468.1_pt1 | contig 13091 bp, 19 predicted proteins | sample 1593041 | NCBI WGS metagenome assembly OJEF01 (sample SAMN05416790, study PRJEB24817) | seawater metagenome | isolation source: Sea water | place: Canada:Atlantic | collected 2013-11
TCTACACCTCTCTATTCGTCGGCAGCGTCAGATGTGTATAAGAGACAGCTTATGGTGAGTGGACAACTGTTCTGCCAGGTAATAATTCCTCTTTATATATCGACTTTGAAACACTGGAAGAGCGAGAAGGCTTCATTTATTGGCTTTATATGGATTCATGGACTGATGGGAGTGCTAAATCTAATGCTCAGGGTGATTGCAATTTAAAGGGGTTTAAAGTTAATAAACGAGTTAATTTTTCAATGCCTATGGGAGAGGGTGAAGGTATTGAAAATAATATGGTTAGTTCTTGGGAATACTATGAGCCAAACACTGGTTATGAAATCTTATTAAATTTCATATGTCAAATGTCAAAGCTAAATCCTGAAGAACAAGCAATTCGTATTGAGGCGTTAACAAAAAGAAATGAAGAGTTTGAAAGACAAAGGAACAGCCTTAATAAAGATTCTGAAGTAGAACAAAGCTCATCTCAAATGAGTACTTTAAAGTCACCCTACATTAAGAGTGTTGAAGCAAATATAAAACAATTTTGGCGCTATGAAGGTGCAGAAGACAGTTGGAGTTGTGATGTGCTAATTAATCAAGCTGAGAATGGCGCTGTAGAGAGCGTAAAAATTCTAGGGTGTGCTTTACCTGCAATGTCAAAAAGCAATGCACAAGCATTTGGGGCGTCCATCAGAAGAGCAGTCTTCAAATCATCGCCTCTTCCACTTCCTCTAGATGAGGGAGCATTTGATAGAGAGATTGTATTTAAATTTAATGTTAAATAATCTTTAAACGCTTATTCATCCAAGTGAAAGTAAGCTTCTCATTCGTTTGTCTGAACTGGTTTATTAAGTTAGTTTAGGCTTGGTTAGGAAAGTTTTTAAGGCAAGTATTATTCCAACAAGGATGATCAACCAAGTCAGGCCTGACATTGTCAATTTAAATATGTTAAGTCCAGAGCCCAATGAAACCAGTGTTTCAGATATTGCGCCTGAATTTGAATAAGTTTTTAACATCAATAATTCAAGAAAATTCTCAGACCAATCGGCGATCATACCAAGGACAGTAGGAGCTACTAATAATAGACGCTTGCTTTTAAAGAAATACACAATCCAAGAGCCAAACATCGCAGTACTAACAACGGCAAAAATTACGTCCCAAAACTTAAGGAATTGGCTATAGCAAAAAAGTTGAGCCTGGTCCCTTGCCTGAAAAAAACCTTGAACCATCTCTATATTATAATTAGCAAGACCAAGTGATTTTATCCCAATATCTATGCTGAAGCAGCTACTTAGAGGCACCCAAACAAATGATATGTACAAGATAAATACTAAAGTAAATCCTATAGCAAAATATAGATTTTTGTGATTCTTTGGATTAATTATTTTGTTCATATTCTTATCCATTAATGAGATCAGTTAATGTTAATGCCTAATCTAACTTAAGGAAAATATACACTATTACGATCTCAAATTTTTAATTTTTAGACACTATCAGAGGACATTAATCTGAGTAATCAACAATAACTTATTTCTCAAAAATTAAACTAAATTTTAAATCTAGTCCAAGTTGGCATATAATCCTATTTTTTCTAGGAAAGACTTGAGTGATGCGATTTGCTAAATATGAACAACAGTTGAAGTGGCTAGCATTATTCCTAGGCATCCTCAGTACAATTGCAATTATCAATGACTTGTATCCTTACACAATGTTTATTGGACTTCCTTTTTGCTTAATCTGGGTTTACTGTGCTTGGCTTCATACTGAAAAACAACTGAAATGGATTAATATAATCTTTACTGGGCTTTATACATACGGCATAGCTAATTATTATTTCTAGTATTAACAAATTTCCCCCTAGCCATAAGTTAGAGGGAAATTCGATTTTAACTGGGCTTAAACTTATTCTACTATCTTCACAATAACTTTCCCTTTGGCGCGGCCTGTTGATAGATACTCAAGCGCTTGGATGCTACTCTTAAAATCATACGTTTTGTCTATCACTGGCTTGATTAAGCCAGACTCATATAATTGTGCTATCTTTTTCAGCTGAGCGCCACTCGATGACATGAATAGAAACCGATACATTGCGTTCATTTTTGCAGCCGCCTTGGTAACTTTTCTAGCTTGGAAAGCTAAAATTAAACGTACAAACTTGTTTAGGCCAAACTGTTTTGCAGTAATGCTATCAAGAGCTCCTGATATAGATACTACCCGACCACCATCTTTTAAAACTTTAAATGCATTAAGTGTGTGTTCGCCTCCTAAAGTATCAAACACAACATCAAACTTAGCACCTTCATCAAGGTAGTTGTGTTTGGTGTAATCGATAACCTTATCTGCGCCTAAATCCTTCACCAATTTAACATTTTTAGTGCTTGTGGTAGAGGTCACATTTGCCCCTAGATGTTTTGCAAGTTGAATGGCAATAGTGCCAACTCCTCCAGATCCAGCGTGTATTAAAATACTTTCTCCAGAAGATAGTTTTGCCACATCTACAAGCGCCTGATATGAGGTAAGACCAGCCAAAGGTATACTAGCGGATTCATCAAAGCTAAGATTTGAAGGAATGAGGGCAGCGTCGTTGTCATTTGAAATCACATACTCTGCCATAGTTCCAACAAAGTCCTCTGCTATTCTTGAATATACTTTATCTCCAGCTTTGAATTTTTTTACATTTTTTCCGACTTTTTCAACAATACCGCTGACATCTCTTCCAATGCCCTTAGGAAATTGTATCTTTCCCATAGCCTTAAAGTCACCTCTAAGAATCTTATAATCAATTGGATTAAAGCTTGCAGAATGAGTTTTAATAAGTATTTGATTTTTACCAAAATTAGGAATAGACACTTCTTGCACTTTTAAGCTTGTGCCTGCATCGCCATATTTTGTCATCATTAGTGATTTCATTTTTTATACCCTTATGTGTTGAATAAATTGTAAGATAGGTATTTTAGTGGTATATTACAAATATACAAGTACACATATTTTTAATACTACTATATAAAATCATACTGATATGAGTAAAAATATAAATAATGAATCTCCTACAACCGTTGCTATCAAGTTAATTGGTGGCAAATGGAAGCTTTGTATTCTATGGCATTTATCACAAAAAAAAATGCGTTTTGGTGAACTTCAAAGATCAATTGGGGGTATTACTCAGCAAATGCTTTCTAAGCAATTGAAGGAGATGGCAGAAGACAATCTTGTTAATCGTAAGGTTTATGAGGTTATCCCTCCAAAAGTAGAGTACTCATTAACCTCTTATGGAAAGTCGGGTATTCCAGTACTTACAAATCTTTGTGAATGGGCGAATAAATAACCCATCTAAAAGGTCTAGGCTTTAGTGACGATAATTTGGTTTGTGCTGATTTAGGCCGCAATAACCTTCCTTAATAAATAAGGAAGGCTAATAAAAAAAATTAAATTAACTCTTTATAGAGGCGCCTAACTGATCTCTATAAAAATAAAGAATATAGGCAGCTAAAACCCCAAGCACGACAGGCGCAAATGCTCCAGGCATGCTTAACGCAATGTGAGTAATGAAACCTCCTATCATGGTGCATACAAGAAGTGCCGCTCCAAAAACTTGTTTATTTGGTAGCCATATCAATACAACTGCAGTAACTTCGATTAAACCTGTTACATACCTGAACCATTGACCCCACCCGATCATCTCATACATACCAACCATTTGCGCATCGCCCATAATTTTAAACGCGCCTGCACTTAAAAAGGCCAGCGACAAAAGAATTTTTACAAGCGGTATTAAATATTTATTTAGTTTATTCATAATTTACTCCTATGATTTATAGAAAAAACTCTCTAAAAAGAGAGTCGTGTTATTTTTGATTAGTGCCTTTATTCAACCAGTGATGTGATTTTTAACGAAGCGTGATTAACGCCAGCATTCTCTCTAAGTTCAACCATACTAGGCTCTTTTAGTTGCTTATCCTCGATTGAATTCATTTCGACAACTGTATATACATTACTTTCGTTGCCCTTTTCATGACCATAGGCTAAAACTTTAACGTTATTTTTTTGTCTCGTAGCCTCATTAGATTCGAATGCTTTCTTCCAGATCTCGTAACCCTTAGTCACTTCAAAGTTTGATATTACTTTCATATATCCCCTAATTTTTTATTAATAGCCCTCAAAAGAGGGCTACGCTATATTTACTTACTTTGAGTCACCAAACATCGCCTCTTTGTCAGCATCAGTTTTTGCCTCATATTGCTCTGGCGTTAGCTCATGCCAACCAATACAATCTCCTGTTGGTGATCTACCGCAACCACATGTACCATTTTCATTTCTAACGTTTTCCATTGTTTTTTCCTTTAATGTTGTAAAAACCAGATTATGATTATCAGTTCTGGCGGACTAACTAAAGAAGATGCCTGCGCGCATGAATAGCATCTAATCGCGTTAATTCTTTATTTACTTATTATTTATTGTTTCTAATAAATAAACAATATAGTAAAATATTAAAACAATGTTTTTATATGTAAACAATAAAATAGGCTATGGATTTAAATAAACTACTAATTTTTGCAAGAATAGTGGAGCATAAAAGCTTCACTAAAGCTGCGCATCATCTAGGTATGGATAAATCCACTATCAGCACAAAACTCTCACAGTTAGAAAGTCATCTAGGTGTTCGGTTGTTAAATAGAAGCACTCGAACGATTACACTGACTGAGTCTGGTGCAAAATACTATGAATATTGCAAGCAGGTAGTTGAAATAGCAGAGGAGGCTGATAGATTTTCATCGTCTTTGGGGGTTGAGGTGTCAGGTACTCTTCGAATTTCAGCTACAAATACTTTTTCTCAAACATTAATCGAGTCAGCAATAAAACCATTTATGGATACACACTCAAAGATTAGTGTTGAATTGGTTATTGAAAATCGAACCACTGACTTTTATAAAGATAACATTGATGTAGCATTGAGATTAGCAATTGGACCTTTACAAGACTCATCTTTAATTGCAATAAAAATTTTTACTGGAGATATTGGACTTTATTGCTCCCCATCCTTTATAAAAGAGAATGGAATAATTCATAATTTCGATCAAATTGATCACGCAAATATGCTTGATCTTAATGTGCCTGGAAGACCTAAAATAACAGTTTCAAAGAATGGTATTTCACACACAATTCCCAATAAAAATAATCGGTTTAAAGTAAACGATGGACAGGTTATTAAGGAGGCTGCTATTGCCGGTATTGGTATTTGTTTTTTACCAAAAAATAGCGCATCTAACGCAGTAAAAAATAAAGAACTTGTGGAGATTTTTTCAGACTGGAAAATTGAGCCAGTCTCGGTTTATGCGGTCTATGCCAGTAGAGAGTGGATGCCTGAAAAACTACGTGTGTTTTTAAAATATTTAAAAGAGCTCGATAATAATTTACTTAAATAATAGTCTCAGCATAAAGCTTTTACCTTCTACTCTTTAAGCCTAAAGGGCGGGTATTCATCTGTTATTAATAATATAGCATAAGCATTAACTCTTAATGACCAGCGCAGGAAGCCTTTTACAAAATCAAATATCACTTTTGGGTATCGCCCTGTGAATAGAATAGCAAACCAAGCAAAAAAAGTACAAAAAACAACAGCAATGAATATAAATATTAAGACAATTATGTGCGGTATAACTAGAATCCATTTGACAAGTGGCTTCCATCTATTTAGGTCTTTCTTAACGTCTGGATAAGGCAAATCAACTTGTATTGCCTGATCCTCATCAGTTGAAGGATATTCGTCTCTCAGTAGTAGGCCGTAGGCTGCAATTCTATAGGTAAATTTAGTAATACCGACATTCCAGTCAAACCACCATTTTGGGTATTTTTCTTTACATATAATCATCAAAGCTACTGCAATGGATAACGCTTCAGCATAGGAAGAAATAAGAGCAAGAATTAGAATAATTGGTATGATTAATACCAATCTAAAAAGCGCCGTTGATTTATTGGATTTTTCTGGGTATTCAATTTTTAGATTTACTGGGTATTGTTTCATTCTTATTACTCTAATTGATAAATAATTATTTAAAAAATTCTATATAGACTATATACACAATCAATGTAAGCCAGATCATGCCAACATTATCTCTAGTTCGCAATGAGTGTTTTTCTAGCTTTACAAGGATATCAAGCTGTTCATTTAACACATTATTATTTTCATTCATCTTTTATCTCGGGCAAATGTTTCATTAAAAATGGCATCGACTCTTCTTGTAAACTCATCCTGAGTGTAAACATCTATAAATAAGCCTTGAACGTATTCTTTAAATTTTTGTGTTTTTTCTTGATGCTTAATTAGCTCGTCTTGAGTATCTTTTAAGATTGGCTCTAGTTCAGATATTTCCATTAGATTTCTCCTTCCTTAATTAATAAAAAAAACTTCTTGTATCTCTTTATTGAATGCCAATGCAATTTTGAACGCCAACTCCAAGGATGGTGTGTATTTGTACTTCTCAATTGCAACAACTGTTTGCCTGGAAATGCCAACCAAGTCAGCAAGCTCTAGTTGTGTCATCTCGTTATTATTAAATCTGAGTCTTCTTACAGTATTCTCGATATGAATTTTTTTCTTAGCCATTGTAAATAACTATTTATAGAGATATATTTTCAAAAAAGTACTACAGATGCTTGCTAAGAACACTGACAAAGTTATAGCAATTATTCCAAAGTTTATAGGTAGGTTAAACCACCCTAATAGAGCAAGAATAATTAAAAGGGAGATACCAAATATGACATTACTTAACCTCAAAGCATAGAACTCAATCATATTGTCCCTTTCATCTACGACATTTTTTTCATTACTCTTAGTAATGATTGCTGAAACTATGTGGATAGCTATGGCAGAAAAGATAGCTGCAAGTATAGATATTCCAATGCCTTGAACAAGCACTTGAGTAATTGAAGCGATACTCATATTAGCGGCTGCATTTAATTTAGAGTACATCCAAGTAATTGCTATTGCTACTGCGATTATTTCGGTTAAAGTATTTCTAATTTTTATATTCATATCTATATTTATAAGTTATTTAATATGTAAATTATAACATACTTAATGTAATGTATAACATACTTTATGTCAATAATATATTACATAATTGGGGATGAGCTTACTTTAATTTATGAGGAATAATAAAATTTGTATGAAAATGCTTCCATTCATAGCGCTCAGGGTAATGACGTCTATAATCTTCAAACTTTGAACTGTCTTTGAGAACTTCATGGTCATCAAAGAATGAGTATATTGAGTTGAGTGTTTCATGAAGAGAGCTTTCATTAATGGCTCTTATTTCAGGGTTAATCAGCGACTCAATTTCATTATTAAATGGAGCTTTTGTAAAGCTACATAACTCTTTATAAATCATAAAACTACCCATAAATTTTGCATCTATTGAGTGCCCTGCAATGTGAGGTGTCGCCCAGTATGCGTTACTTTGCAGTTTATTATTAATATTGGGCTCGTTTTCCCAGCAGTCTATTATATTTTCTTTTGTTTTGGTCATTTCCCATAGGCTTTCATCGATTATGCCTCCTCGAGCTGCATTGATTAATATCGTATCTTCTTTAATGAGGTTAAAGTTTTGACTTCCAAGAAGGTTGTAAGTAGGGTGGGCCCCAGAAAATGTTAGAGGCGTATGGAAAGTTACAATATCAGCACCTAGCGCAACATCAAGGTCAACGAACTTATTGTTTCCTTCATTAGCCTCACGGATGGGATCATTAAGAAGAGTCGTTATCCCAAGTTGCTTTGCTTTAAAGTCTAGCCTAGAACCAACATTTCCAACACCAATTATTCCAAGCGTTTTAGTTGATAAATCAAAGTTATGATCATTCGCTAGATTAGAAAGAGCACTAATGACATACTCAGTTACTGCATTGGCATTACAGCCCTGGGCAGATACAAATGAAATAGCATTTTCTTTTAAATAATTTTCATCAACATGATCAAGCCCAGCTACTGTCGAGCCAACAAATCTGACTTTAGTTCCGTCAAGGAGCTGTTTGTTGACTTTGGTTCTTGATCTGACAATAAGTATCTCGCAATCTAATAAACTCTCTCGGGTAATTAGCCTACCTGGAAGGGCGGTAATTTCACCAAAACCAGAGAAGATTTCTTTGTAACCCCATACTGCATCATCAATCATTAGCTTCATGGGCCAATGCTCCAGTCAATAGCTTCTTGATTCGTTGATTTAAGGTAATTGTTTGTTTTAGAGAAATGCTTAGAGCCAAAGAAGCCTTTATAAGCTGAAAAGGGAGAAGGGTGAGGGGCGCTAAGTATCAGATGTTTATTGCTGTCAATTAATTCAGATTTCTTGTTTGCGTAAGCGCCCCATAAAATAAACACTAAATTATTTTTATGACTACTTAAAATTTGAATAACTTTGTCTGTAAAGTTTTCCCAGCCCTGGTTGGCATGCGAAGCAGGGCTATTTTTCTCGACTGTAAGAACGCTATTAAGAAGAAGTACGCCTTGGTTAGCCCACGAAACTAAATTTCCATGCTCAGGTTTAGAGAAGCTCATATCATCACTTTGAAGTTCCTTAAAGATATTTCTAAGTGACGGCGGAATAACAATACCTTTTGGAACTGAAAAGCTTAAGCCTTCTGCCTGACCTTCTCCATGATAAGGATCTTGTCCTAGTATGATTACTTTGGTTTTTTCAAAGCTTGAATACTCCAGTGCTTTGAACCAAGAGTCTCTGGGCGGGTAGATATTTAAATTCATTTTTGATTGAAGATAAGAATCTAAAGCTATGAAATATTGCTTTTCTTTTTCAGGATTTAAATAATCTGACCAGCCACTTTTAAAATGGGTCATAATGTTTGATGATTAACTAATATGACTCTCTATTATATCAAGGAATAAATATGACAGACTGGCACAGTAGATGGGAGAGCAATAAAATCGGTTGGCACGCAGAACAAGTTAACCAGAATTTGATTGATTATTTTTCAAAGCTCAACTTAGTCGATGGGGATAAGATTTTTGTGCCACTTTGTGGTAAGAGTGTTGACATGTTCTATCTATTAAAAAGAGGTCTCAGAGTTGTCGGCGTAGAGATGAGTGAGATTGCTATTGAGCAGTTTTTTAGCGAGAATAAATTAGAATATTCTGTTTCCAAAGTTGATGATTTAATGCTTTATGAGGGTGATGGAATTCAAATATTCTGTGGTGACTTCTTCACGTTAAAAGCAAACCACTTAGTTGACGTTAAAGCAGTTTATGATCGTGCATCACTTATTGCCTTAGATAAGGCGTTAAGACAGAAATATGTTAATCATTTAAATGATATAATATTAAATGATGTCAGGGTGTTATTGTTAACTTTAAACTATCCTCAACATCAATGGGTTGGCCCGCCTTATGCTGTAAGTAAGTTGGAGGTTGACTCACTTTATGGTGGTTCGTTTCAATGTCAAGAACTTCAAAATATTAGTGATATTGAAAATGAGCCAATGTTCCTACTTCAAGGAGTAGATTTTGTTGAAAAAGCAGTATATTGTCTGCAAAAAGTGAGAATGTAATGGCTAAAAAAATGACGGGCATAGTGGCCCAATTTGGTACAAAAGGTTATGGATTTATTACGGGAGACGATAATGAAAAGTATTTCGTTCACCAGAAAAATGTTTTTAATAAATCACGTTTAAGAAGTGATACGAGAGTTAAATTTAAAGTTGAAAACTCTGATAAAGGTTTGGTTGCTATTGATGTCAAGTTAGAGAAGGTTGTTGAAGAGTCAGAGCCTTTAACTGACAATGATATTAAAGCAATGTTTGGCGTCTTATTGGTTTTTCAGTTGATTATTGCTTACTTTGTTTTTATTGCTTAAATGAAAAAACTGTTTGTCCTAAGTTTGTTAGTTGTAATTTCTGTTTCTGGGTGTTTTTCAACGCCTGCTAGAGAAGTTACTAACATCTGTAATTTGCTTGATGAGAAGGTGAGTTGGTATCGAGCAGCTAAGCTCAGTGAGGAGAAATGGAAAGTGCCGATGCATTTGCAGATGGCAATCATTCATCAAGAGTCTCGCTTTGCTTCAAAAGCAAAACCACCACGAAATAAAATTTTTGGAATCATACCTGGCGCAAGGCCAACAGATTCATTTGGCTATACCCAGGCTAAAAAAGCGACTTGGGACTGGTATCAACTTAAAACTGGCAACAAGACTGCTAAAAGAGATGATTTTGCTGATGCGATTGATTTTGTTGGATGGTATGCTAACCAGTCTTCATTAAGGTCTAAGATTAGTAAAACAGATGCATATCGCCAGTATCTTGCATACCATGAGGGTCATGGCGGCTTTAATAAGAAAAGCTATGAAAGTAAAGCCTGGCTGATTGATATCGCAAAAAAAGTTGAAAGTAAATCTAACACCTACAAGACTCAGCTTTCTCAGTGCAGAGATGAGCTCGATAGTAATAGAATATGGACGCTTTTCTAGATCACATTACTAATGTGGTTTGATACATTAAATGCCCTTCGCTTCCTAATCTAATGAAAAGAATTTATCAGACGCACTAGATCGAATAAAAGACAAGTAAAGTTAATTTATTAAATTTGCTGCTGGTTAAGTTTTGCGTATTCCCCAGAGGCTTTAATAAGGTCTTTATGAGAGCCTTGCTCAATAATCTCACCCTCCTTTAAAACGATAATACGATCTGCATTTTGAATTGTACTTAATCGATGAGCAATAATGATTGTGGTTCGTCCTTTCTGCATTTTAGTGATTGCTGACTGAACAAGTTTTTCAGTTGCAGAGTCGAGCGCTGAGGTTGCCTCATCAAGAATTAAAATAGCACTATCTTTTGCAATTGCCCTAGCAATGGAAAGTCTTTGGCGCTGACCGCCTGATAGGGTTACGCCATCTTCACCTATGTCAGAGTCAAATTTATTATCTAGTTTTTCAATGAACTCTATTGAATTGGATACATTCGCTGCATTAATAATTGAATCCATAGGCATCTTATCTTTCTGTCCAAAGGCAATATTACCACTAATAGTGTCATTAAATAGTCGTACATTCTGATCGACAAAAGAAAAATTTGATCTGAAAGATTCTAGATCAAAGCTATTAATATTTTCGTTATTTATAGAAATTTTTCCAACTGTTGGATTGTAGAATCGAGTAAGAAGATTAACCAAAGTAGTTTTTCCGCTTCCAGTTGAGCCAACAAGGGCAATAGTTTCGCCTTGCTTAATATTTAGATTAATGTTTGTTAATGAAGGCTTTTCATTAGCATATGAAAAGCTAACATTATCAAAACAAATATCACCACCTGTTTGTTTCATTTTGGCATTGCCGAGATTGGATTCAGATTTTTCATCAATCAAATTAAAGACACTGGTTCCAGAAACTAGAGCCTGTTGCAATGGCTTATTAATGTTTATAAGTGTTTTAGAGGGTTTAACCAGCATTCCCATGGCTGTAAAGTAAGCTAAAAAGTCACCAGCACTCATCATTAAGTGGGTTGATGAAAAATAAACAACGCACGCTAAAGCCAAGCCAATTAGAGCATTTACAATCGAAGTGTTAAGGCCTGCAGCCAAATCAACTTTGAACCTTTGCTGGCGTATTGTATTAATAATATTAAAAAATTTATTTTGTTCGCTAGATTGAGCGTTATATATTTTAATAAGATCATTACCTGAAATATTTTCATTCAATAGATGGGTCATTTTCCCCATTGACTCTTGAACTTTTCTTGAGCTTTTTCTGATTCTACTCGTGGATAGTTTTACTGCAAAATACACAAGCGGAAGTAGCACTAAAAGAGTAAGGCTTAATAGGAAATTTTTATAGAATAAATACCCTGTTAATATTACAACTGTGAAGGAAGATTTAATAAGCGCTAGCCACATTGTTGATGCAGCTGCAGAGATTTGCTCAACGTCAAAAGTCAACTTAGAAAGTGTCTCTCCTGTTGTGTTTTTATCAAAGTAGGTTTTAGGGAGCTTAAGAAGTTTGGTAAACATATCAACTCTTAGATCTAATATTACTTTGTTTGAAATCCAAGAGCTTGCACTGACCGATATCAAAGCGAATACAGAACTTAGTGCGATTACAATGAATAGAGCTGCTGAATAAGAAAGTGCAGCCTTACTGGAGTGATTATTAGAGAATAATATGTCGACTACTTGCCCTGTAATCTCAGGTATTGATGTCTCCAATACCGTAGCAAATATCATCATTAATGATGTAAAGAAAAGTTTTCCAATATGGTTTTTTAAGTATGGAAAGAGTCTCTTTACGAATTGTCTATAACCCATCGTGATTTGTTTGTTTGGATGTGCCCATATTCTACCTAATTTTGTGTATCATAACTATTTCAAACTTTGTTAGTTTTACATGACAAAATACATCTTTATAACTGGTGGTGTTGTTTCTTCTTTAGGTAAGGGGATAGCCTCCGCTTCCCTGGCTTCAATTCTAGAAACACGAGGCCTTAACGTTACTCTTCTTAAATTAGATCCTTACATAAATGTTGATCCTGGAACAATGAGTCCATTTCAGCATGGTGAGGTTTTTGTTACCAATGATGGCGCTGAAACTGATCTAGACTTAGGTCACTATGAGCGATTTGTTCGAACTCAACTTGGGAAAAAGAATAACTTTACAGCTGGAAGAGTTTATCAAAATGTTATAGAGCGAGAGAGAAGAGGTGATTATCTTGGCGCAACGGTTCAAATCATTCCTCATATTACTGATGAAATAAAAAAATTAATGAAGGAAGGTGTTGAAGACGCTGATGTAGCTCTTGTAGAAATTGGTGGAACGGCAGGCGATATTGAGTCTCTTCCATTTTTAGAAGCAATTCGGCAGATGAGCTTAGAACTTGGTCGTGAGAATACCTTATTCATCCATCTAACGCTTCTTCCTTATATTAAAGTAGCAGGTGAGCTAAAGACTAAACCAACTCAGCACTCTGTAAAAGAGCTTCGTGGGATTGGAATACAACCAGACATCCTTATTTGTAGATCAGAATACCCACTTGAAGATTCAGATCGTAAAAAAATTGCCTTATTTACAAATGTTGCTGAAAATTCAGTTTTTATGTCTTTGGATAAGGACACTATCTATAAG
>OJEF01000482.1_pt1 | contig 13015 bp, 10 predicted proteins | sample 1593041 | NCBI WGS metagenome assembly OJEF01 (sample SAMN05416790, study PRJEB24817) | seawater metagenome | isolation source: Sea water | place: Canada:Atlantic | collected 2013-11
AAACGCGTTCTTCAACCCCTGCAAAAGACACTTTTCGCTTTAACTGTCTTAAGTCGCGGTAATAATTTTTAATTATTGTTTCTCGCAATCTGGCAGCCACTTTTAAGGTGATCTCTGGAGTTACAAATGGATTGCCGTCTCGATCTCCTCCTGGCCAAAAACCAATGTTTATAATGTCGTTTTTAATGTGTTCACCGTCAAATATATTTTGCTGGATATAATCGTATACCGTACCAAATGATTTATAAAACACATTTTCTAAATACCAAATAAGACTAACAGCTTCATCGTAAGGAGTTGGCTTCTTGTGTTTAAAAAATGGCGTTTTACCTAACTGAGCAAGGAGCTCGTGTATTCTAGTTAAATCGTTCTCTTTTATGGCGTCTGTTAAATCCGTAATAATTCCTAACACGGAACCTGGATAGAATTGGGTTGGGTGCGCGGTAAGCACAATACGAACTTTAAACTCTTCTAGGTATTTTTTTAGCAGTTCTAGTTTGTTTTCCGCACTTGCTGTTTCTTTTAAACTTCTTAACGTTCCAATTCCGTCCATGTTATTAACAATAGGAAAAGCTGCGTCTTCAATAGCATCAAACAAAACTACTTGTCTTTCAATGTATTGTATAAATCGAAAAAGTAAATTAATTTGGCTTTTAGGAGATCGTCTCGCTTGGTATTTTTTAAAAAATAACTCTACAATTGCCGTTGGAGTTTTGTTGTTTGAAAAGCCTTTCTGACAAGTTTCAAAAAAGAGGGGTAACAAAACGCCTGTTTTGGTAATTGTATCAAAAGGCAGTGTCATAAATATACTATTGTATATTTGGTATTTTGACAAAACGTTTTGTTTAAACCTTGTGATTTTTGGCTGTGTAGACATTTATTTAATAAATTAAATTTAACTCAAAATTACTAAAGCGCCTTCAGACTTCATGTATAATCTGGGGATTTTTGCGAATATTCGCATAATGACTGACTTCACAAGACAAAATCTTAACAAACTCAAGAAATCATTCAATATCCTACAGGAAAGAACGGGCGTTGATCTTTTCCAAAAACCTTAAGTTGTTGTTTTTATGAATTGGTAAATCCGTTGACTTACTGTAAATTTAATGCTTCTAACACCCACTTATAATATTATGATTGAGATCGAACGTAAATTTTTAGTAAACTCAAATCGCTATCGTGAACAAGCTTCAAGAAAGTCTCTTATTATTCAGGGCTACTTAAATACCGACCCTCACCGGACCGTAAGAGTTAGACTTAGGGATCAAATAGGGTATATCACAATCAAAGGGGGTAGTGGTGACAACGGGTTAAGTCGATTTGAATGGGAAAAAGAAATATCTAAACTAGAGGCGGAAGCGCTTCTAGAGCTCTGTGAAAAAACCATTGTTAGCAAAACACGTTTTGAAGTGTCGGTAGCCAATCACTTGTTTGAAGTTGATGTGTTTACTGGCCCCAATAAAGGGCTTGTGATTGCGGAGGTTGAGCTTAGTTTTGAAGACGAGGAGTTCTCAAAGCCAGACTGGCTAGGTAGAGAAGTGACTGGAGAAAAAAGATATTATAATTCCAGCCTCAGTAAGCAGCCTTTCGTTAGTTGGGAATGATTAATAAATTGCCATTAAATCGGCTTTAAAATTATTATATTCGCAATCTGAATAGATTTAAAAAATTATAAAATGAATACAACCTCTACTGATTTTAAGATTCAAGAAGCGCTAGATGCACTTGGAGTAAAAGATGTAAACTTAGGGACATCTACAGGAGTTAATAGTTTTGCAAACGGGCCTACTATCGATAGTTTTTCGCCTGTGGATGGCCAAAAAATTGGAAGCGTCATTTGTACGTCTAAGGATGATTATGAAGCTGTAATGACCTCTGCAACAACTGCGTTTGCTGAGTGGCGTACAATGCCCGCGCCTCAAAGAGGAGAGATTGTTCGTCAATTTGGGAATAAACTGAGGGTCTTAAAGGAGCCGCTAGGAAAACTCGTTTCTTACGAAATGGGAAAATCACTTCAAGAAGGATTTGGAGAAGTCCAAGAAATGATTGATATCTGTGATTTTGCTGTTGGTTTATCTAGACAACTTAACGGACAAACCATTCCGTCTGAACGTCCTAGCCATGTAATGAGAGAACAATGGCACCCTATTGGGGTTGTTGGTATTATATCTGCATTTAATTTTCCAGTAGCAGTTTGGGCTTGGAATACCGCTTTGGCTTGGATCTGTGGCGATGTGTGTGTGTGGAAAGGTTCTGAGAAAGCACCTTTATGCTCAATTGCTTGTCAGAATATTATTGCCGAAATATTAAAAGAAAATAATTTACCTGAAGGTATTTCTTGTATCATTAATGGAGATTACTCCGTCGGAGAAATGATGACTTCTGACACAAGAGTGCCTTTAGTCTCTGCTACAGGCTCTACAAGAATGGGGCGAATTGTTGGCGCAACAGTTGCGCAGCGTTTTGGAAAATCTTTGTTAGAGCTAGGTGGTAACAATGCCATTATTATAACACCAACTGCTGATTTAAAAGTGGTAGTTCCCGGCGCTATTTTCGGCGCTGTTGGGACCTGCGGACAACGCTGTACTTCAACAAGACGATTAATTATTCATGAATCTGTTTATGACAAAGTAAAAGATGCTATTGTTGGTGCTTACGGGCAATTGACAATTGGCAATCCATTGGATGAAAAAAATCACATTGGACCCTTAATAGATCACGACTCAGTAAACACTTATTTAGCCGCTATTGAAAAAGCGAAAACCGAGGGTGGCAAGGTGTTAGTTGAAGGGGGTGTTTTAGAGGGTCATGGCTATGAAAGCGGCTGCTATGTAAAGCCGGCGATTATAGAGGCTGAAAATCATTTTGAAATTGTACAACACGAAACCTTTGCGCCTATTTTGTACTTAATGAAATATTCTGGCGTAGTAGAAAATGCTATCAACAAACAAAATGAGGTAAACCAAGGGTTGTCTTCTGCAATTATGACTAATGACCTGAAGGAAGCGGAGAAGTTCTTGTCTTATGCGGGGTCTGATTGTGGAATTGCCAACGTAAATATTGGAACTTCTGGAGCAGAAATCGGTGGTGCATTTGGTGGAGAAAAAGAAACAGGAGGCGGGCGCGAGTCTGGTTCTGATGCTTGGAAAGTTTACATGCGAAGGCAAACAAATACCATTAATTATTCTGATGAATTGCCTCTAGCGCAAGGAATCAAGTTCGACCTATAAACTGATTACGCTTTTTTAAGTCATGCCCATTGGCTGTGACTTTTTTATTAGAATCATACACCAACTTTGAGGCTAATTATACTTTGCTTTTCTTAAAATTCGTATGCTTTCTTTATAAAGATTATGCGCATCATCGCTGAAGCTATACAGCAGCTTTTTGGCTGACTGAAGCCGAGTTAAAGCCGCTTCAATTCCGTTAAAGTAACAAATCAAGTATGTGGCAGGCACATTCATTAAATCCTTAGTCTGCGCCGGCGTAAGGTCAGCTCCTTGCTTGAGGCGTTCCATAAGAGCATTGTTTGCGTTAAATATGTGGTATAAAGCCTTTTTGTCGTACTGAGGAGGCGAAAAAAGCAGTTCTGAGTCAATGCTATAAGCAGCATTATTTCCAAAAGTAATGGTCGTTTTTTCTAACTTAAAATAGGTGTTTTCTCCATTTAAACCTAGGTTAACGTATTCTATGATTTCAAAAGAATCCTTGTCATATGAGATCTCTACAGCGTCTAGGGTTGAATAAAACAGCCTTACCTGTTCATTAATCAGGGCAATATCAACTCGAGAATAAAACGTTTGGTTTTCAATAGTTTTTTTGTGGCCAGACCAGCACATAACGAAATACTCTTTAAACACCTTGTATTTCGGGTTGTAGTCCTCTCGCTGGGCCATAAAATCAAACACCCCATCTAAAGTATATTCAATATTGTTTTGCGCATGAGCTTCTATTGCAGAGACAATTTCAGAGTTCGAGTCTGTTAATTGAGTATCAAGAACTTTAGGCATGCTCATGCTTCCTTCTCTAAAAAAAACAGACCCTCCATAATATTTCCAAATATTCTTGCTAAGGGATGTAACTTCCTGTGTCTCTTTTGGTCGAATTGTAACCAGCCCAACAACCTTGTCATCACTAAGGTGAGGAAATGGTATGTTTTCATATTGTATAATAGGCGGATAACTCAAGTAAGCGTTGATGAGGTTTTGAATTTTACTGTCATCAAAAAAATCAACCCCAATGATGTGATTGTATTGGTCGTCAACCCCAATAACAATGTAAGAATTATTATTAGGGTTGCTATTTGATAATGCACAAATATGTTTTAAAAACTTAGCCTTTCCTTCTTTACTGCTGATATTAATTTGCAGTTTCTTGTCATAAAAACTGCTTTCGTCATTATGAGCAAGTAAATTTTTGATAAGAAGTCGCTTATTAATCATTTTTGAAGCTTAATGCTATTGTTCGTATGTCTAAAACCGATCTTTTTTGGGTTTGGGTTCTTAAATTTAGTAAACAACTCGGGGAAACAAGTTGAAATGAATTTAAGTTTTAACCATTTGTTAACAAGGTGAACGGAAATATTTTAACAAATTGCAACGTGTATCTAGTTGAACCAATAAATAGTTAAAATAAAACACTGTGATGGAGGGAGATAAAAATGGGATTGATATTCAATCAATCAATGAAAAAATTGAAAAAGAGAGTGCTTTTGTAGATTTACTTACACTCGAAATGAATAAGGTGATTGTAGGGCAAAAACACATGATCGAGCGGTTACTTATAGGGCTTTTGGGTCAAGGGCATATCCTTCTAGAAGGAGTTCCTGGACTTGCTAAAACACTGGCTATAAACACCTTGTCTCAGGCAGTGGCGGGTAGTTTTAGCAGAATCCAGTTCACGCCAGACTTACTTCCTGCAGATGTTGTTGGGACAATGATTTACAATATAAAAGCTAATGATTTTACGATAAAAAAAGGCCCTATTTTTGCAAACTTTGTGTTAGCTGATGAGATTAACCGGGCTCCAGCTAAAGTGCAATCAGCTCTATTGGAGGCAATGCAAGAAAAGCAAGTCACTATTGGGGATGAAACTTTTATACTAGACAAGCCATTTCTTGTAATGGCTACTCAAAACCCTGTAGAGCAAGAAGGTACTTACCCGCTTCCGGAGGCGCAAGTGGATCGATTCATGTTAAAAACAATCATCGATTATCCAAAACTTGAAGACGAGCAACTCATTGTTAGAGCCAACCTTAAAGGTGCTTTTGAAAAAATAAACGCCGTGGTGACTGTCAAACAAATTTTATCCGCACAGGCTGCAGTTAGGGAGGTTTACATGGATGAAAAAATTGAGAAATATATTTTAGACATTGTTTTTGCCACTCGCTATCCAGAAAAATATCGTTTACCTGAATTAAAGCCTTTAATCTCTTTCGGTGCCTCTCCAAGGGGAAGTATTAATCTAGCAACTGCCGCTAAATGTTATGCTTTTATAAGGCGCCGTGGCTATGTCATCCCAGAAGATGTCCGTGCAGTCGTGTATGATGTGCTCCGTCATCGTGTTGGAATCACTTACGAAGCAGAGGCAGAAAATGTAACGTCAGAAGATATTATCGGCAAAATTGTCAACGTTATTGAGGTTCCTTAATTGGTGTTGCGCTTATTATATGGCTTAATCTACTCCTCCTTTCATTAACAGCACACCTATCAAATGGACACCAAGGAATTACTTAAAAAAGTTAGAAAAATAGAGATCAAAACACGTCGGCTTTCCGATCATGTGTTTGGTGGTGAATACCACTCTACTTTCAAAGGTCGTGGGATGACTTTTTCAGAAGTAAGACAGTACCAATATGGTGATGATGTGCGAAACATTGATTGGAACGTCACAGCCCGCTGTAACGAGCCCCACATTAAGGTTTTTGAAGAAGAGCGTGAACTAACACTTGTGTTAATGGTCGATGTGTCTGGGTCAAAACTATTTGGAACAGAGGCGCAATTTAAAAATGAAATTGTTACTGAAATTGCAGCAACACTAGCTTTTTCGGCAACACAAAATAATGACAAAATTGGTCTCATTTTGTTTTCTGACGCCATAGAGTTGTACATCCCTCCCAAAAAGGGTCGCTCGCATGTATTGAGAATTATTAGAGAGCTGATTGAGTTTGAACCAAAAAGTAAAAAAACAAATATTGCTGAAGGCCTAAAGTTCTTGTCTAATGTTATGAAAAAGAAAGCAATTGTATTTCTTCTTTCTGACTTTATGGCTAACGGCTATCGGCACAACTTGAAAATTGCATCCGGGAAACACGACATTACAGGAATAAGGGTTTATGACAAGTACGAAGCTGAAATTCCTAATTTAGGTATGATACAGGTTCAAGATCAAGAAACGGGCGCCTCTTTTCTTGTCAACACCGCTTCCAAATCCGTTCGTAAGAACTATCAGAAAAACTACAAAGGAAATGTTGATTACTTTTCTGATAGTTTTAAAAAGTCTGGTGCTGGAGCTCTTGATTGCAGGGTGGACGAAAGCTATGTGAAAAAATTATTGGGCTATTTTAAACAGCGTGGATAAATAAATGAAACCAGACTCAAGCATAAAACGATTTTCAAACCAAGGCGTCCTTTGTGTGGTTTTTTGTGTCCTGTTTTCTTTAGTGGGTGCTGGTCAAGTAACTTCGAGTATAGACTCAACTGCCATAAAAATTGGCGAAGAGTTGCGTTACAAGATTCAAGTAGATGTAGACTCTACATCATTGGTCGTTTTTTCTGAGGAGCAGACATTTCAACCGCTTGAAATCATTAATAGCTACCCCGTAGACAGCACAAAAAAGGGAGGTTATTACAAGCTAACCAAAACATACGGGCTTACTCAATTTGATTCTGGGGTTTACATCATTCCTAAACAAAAAATTATAATTGGTGACAAAGTCTTTTATACAGACTCTCTCAAGGTCCAAGTAAATCCGGTTGTTGTAGACACTACAAAACAAAAGCTATTTGACATTAAACCGATTACAGATGTTCAGAGAACGCGTTCCAGCCTTTGGGCTTACATCGCCTTAGTCCTCTTGGCTCTACTGGCCGTTACCGGTCTAGTATACTGGTTTTTTTGGCGCAAAAAGCCCTTAACAGAGGCTGAAAAAATTGCAGCTCTTCCTCCCTATGAGCGCGCTAAACTTGCTCTTGAAAAGTTAGATGAAGATCACTATTTTCAGAATGAAGATGTTAAAATGTTTTACTCAGATTTAACGCTAATCCTAAGACAATATCTTGACGAAAAAGTATATGACCAATCGCTAGAGAGCACAACAGATGAGCTAGTGTTTCGTTTAAAAACCCTCCAAGCCGCAAATCAAATTAGTCTAGGGGCAAATACAATTCGAAATATTGAAACGATATTGAAACGTGCCGACTTAGTTAAGTTTGCAAAATCCAAACCCGACTTTGAATTAGCAAAACTAGACAAGGGTACTATTGGGCTTGAAATTAAACAAGTCAAAGAAGGCTTGCCAGAACCTACAGAAGAAGAGTTGTTACAAGACTTAGCATACCGAGAGGCTCTTGAAGGCAAACAAAAGCGAAAAAAGCAAAAGCAAATTGTCGCGGGCGCTGTTGGGGTTTTCGTGGTCGCAATTACATTTTTTATTGTTCAATCTGGCTTCACAAACGTAAAGGACACTGTTCTCAGAAACCCAAGTAAGCTATTGTTAGAAAAAACACACTGGGTTAAAAGTGAATATGGAGCGCCAGGAATTACCCTCTCAACTCCTAACGTTTTAGAGCGTCAGGCGGTTAAAGTCTCTGAAGAAATGAAGGATAAGGTTCAGCTCGTTGCCTTTGCCTGTGCGGGAAAAGACACTCCTATCGATGTGTTTGTAACAAGCTCTAAATATGCCTCGGAGACAGTTGAAGATGGCAAAGAAAAAGAAGTGCCAATTGATGTGTTAGAATCTACTGAAGCGGTTCTAAATCGCTTTGAAAAAGAAGGGGCGAAAAATATTATTTCGAGAAATGAGCAGTTTATAACACCCAACGGACAAGAAGGTATTAAAACTTTCGGGACTGCAGAATTTATTATAAACGATACGCTTACTAAAGGAGTGTATGTTGTTTTAGGTTTTTCTACTCCTAATTTATTACAACAAGTTATTTTAATTTGGAAGGAAGACGATGTATATGCCGATCAGATTATAGAGCGGATTTTAAACTCCATTGAACTTATTACACTAACTGAAGAACAAAAATAATGTTTAAAGGAATCGATTTTACTCAAACAGAATTTTTATGGCTACTTATGTTGGTTCCAATATTAGTGCTTTGGTACGTCTTGAAAAACAAAAAACAAACGGCACAGTTAAGTGTTTCAAGCATAGGAGGGTTCAAAACAACTTCGATTTGGACGAGCGTTAAACATTTACTTTTTGGGCTTCGAATAATCGCTATAATTCTTGTTATATGTGCTCTTGCACGTCCTCAGACTGTAGATGTTTCTTCAAAAACAAAAACAACTAGAGGCGTTGATATTGTTATGGCAATTGATGTCTCAGCAAGTATGCTAGCAAAGGACTTAAAGCCAAACCGTCTCGAGGCTTTAAAAAATGTCGCTGCCGATTTCATTAAAGGGCGTCCCAACGACCGGATTGGTCTCGTGGAATATGCCGGAGAAAGCTATACTAAAACACCTATTACAAGCGACAAAAGCATTGTATTACAGTCATTGAAAAACATAAAATACAACTCCATCATCACTGGTGGCACAGCAATAGGCATGGGGCTGGCAACTGCCGTAAACAGAATAAAGGACAGTCGGGCAAAAAGTAAAATAATTATTCTATTAACAGATGGAGTAAATAACGCCGGTTTTATTGACCCTCAAACCGCTAGTGAACTTGCTTTAGAGTATGGAATTAAAACATATACTATTGGACTTGGCACAAACGGAATGGCCTTGTCTCCTGTAGCGCTCAATAATGGAGTGTTTCAATATGGGCGAATTCAAGTAGAAATTGACGAAGAGCTCTTAAAAGAAATTGCCCTAGTAACAGGTGGAAAGTATTTTAGAGCCACCAATAATCGTAAGTTAAAAGAAATCTATAAAGAAATCGATGCGCTTGAGAAAACAGAAGTAGAGGAATTTAAATTTTATAATTATGAAGAAAAGTTTAGGCCCTTGGTCCTACTTGCTTTGGGGTTGTTCCTGTTTGAGTTCTTGTTAAGATTCACCTTATTTAGAAGCTTTATTTAATGTATCAATTAGAAGAAAAAATATGGTTTTGGGCATTTATCATCATGCCAGTGATGTTGATGGTGTTTTTATGGACTTTTTTCTGGAAAAAAAGAATCCAGAAATCTTTTGGAAGCGCCGTTGTCCTAAAGAGATTGAGCCCTGATTTATCATTTTTTAAATCATCTCTTAAATTTATAATTCTCTGCCTCGCGGTTGGCTTTTTAGTGATTGGATTAATAAACCCTAAGATTGGCACAAAACTTGAAACTATAAAAAGAGAAGGAGTTGATATTGTTTTTGCTATTGATGTCTCTAAAAGCATGTTGGCTGAGGATGTGGCCCCCAATCGTTTAGAAAAATCCAAACAACTCGTAACGCAAATAATTAATAATTTAGCAAGCGATCGTGTTGGCATTATTGCCTATGCCGGAAAAGCCTTCCCTCAACTTCCAATAACAACCGACTATGCGTCTGCTAAAATGTTTTTACAAAGCATGAATACAGATATGCTATCCTCGCAAGGAACAGCCATAAATGAGGCCATTGAATTGTCACGAAATTATTTTGACGATGAAGAGCAAACAAATAGAGTTTTAATTATAATTTCTGATGGGGAAGATCATAACGACTTAAGTGTTGAAGTTGCAGAGGCCGCCTCTGAAGAAGGAATAAAAATTTATACCATTGGAGTTGGAAGTGAAAAAGGAGGTCCTATCCCTCTAAAAAGAAATGGTGTGGTCATGAGTTATAAAAAAGACCAAAACAACGAGACGATCATAACAAAATTAAACGAGGAGACTTTGAGATTGATTGCAAACGAAGCAAAGGGAGGCTATATCAATGGAAGTCAAACCGCTGATGTGGTAGAGCAGATAAGGGCTGTTTTGAGTGCAATGGATAAAAAAGAATTTGAGGCGAAAGAATTTGCAGAATATAAAGATCAGTTTCAGTGGTTTTTGGGGATCGGCCTGTTTTTCTTGATTTTGGATGTCTTACTGTTAGAACGAAAAACAGCCTGGTTAAAGCGTCTTAACTTATTTAACGAGAACTTATGAGTTTAATTAAAAATTTAATAGTCCTTTTTAAAGGCGTGCACAAACTGAGTTATGGCCTTAAAAACTTCGGTCTAATTTTATTTCTTTTAGTAAGTATAAGCGGAAGTGCACAAGAGGAAGAGGCTCAAATTTCTCTATCAAATAACTATGTGTTTGAAGGGAACTCGCTTGTTGACGAGAACTTTATAGAGGCAGAGAAAAAATACCGTTTAGGAGTATCTGCAAAACAAAAAAACGCCGCAGGCTCCTATAACCTTGGAAACGCCTATTACAAATCTGAACTTTACGATGAAGCAATGCTTCGGCATCTAGAGGCGGTTAATAATAGCGGTTTAAAATTAGAAAAGCACAAAGCATATCATAATATTGGAAATACGCTTATGCAGCAGAAACGCTGTAAGGAAGCGGTGTCTGCCTTTAAAAATGCGTTAAGAAACAGTCCATCCGACGATGAGAGTCGTTATAATTTAGCCCTCGCTCAAGAATGTGCAAAAGAGCAAGGGGATGGTGAAGGCGAAGACAAGGACAAGGACAAGGACAAGGATGAAAATAAAGATGACAAAGAAAATAGCGACGAAAATAAAGATAACGAAGAAAAAAACAAAGATAAGGGAGGCGAAGACGAAGAAAAAAAAGAAGGAGACGATAAAGAAGATGAAGATGGAAAGCCTAAAGATGATAATGGAAATCAAAATGATAAAGACCCGAACAAAGACAAAGGACAACCAAAGCCACAGCCTGGAAAAATGTCTCCTCAACAAGTAAAAAACCTACTTGAGGCAATGAATAATGAAGAAAAAAAGGTACAAGAGAAAATGAATGCCTCCAAAACAAAAGGGGTTAAGATTCAAACCGAAAAGGACTGGTAAAATGAAAATAAAGGCTCTTATGTTTACGTTTTTTATCTCTGGACTTCTGTCGGGGCAAGTCTCTTTTGACTCAAAAGTTAGCAAAAGAGAGCTTGGCATTAATGAGCGTCTTCGGGTAGATTTCACAATGAATAAAGATGGAGATGACTTTGAGCCACCTGGATTTGAAAACTTCAATGTGGTTGGCGGACCTAGTCAGTCAATAAATAATTCTTGGGTTAATGGGGTTCGGTCATTTTCAAAAACCTACAGTTATTTTTTAGCTCCGAAAAAAAGAGGCCAGTTTACCATAGAGCAAGCAACTATTAAAATTGATGGAGAGGTGTATAAAACACTTCCTATAAAAATATCCGTTAGCGCGGCTATAGACAAGCCCAAAGACCCCAATGACCCTAACTATATTGCATCTGAAAAAATACACCTCGTCGCTGAAGTTTCAAACGCAAACCCGTATTTAAACGAGGCGATAACAGTAGTGTATAAATTATACGTAGCTCAGGGTGTTGGAGTTAGAAACTCACGAGAAATAGACAAACCTCGGTATAGTGATTTTTGGAGTCAAAATATTGACGTAGAAGGCCTAGGGGCACAACAAGGAACTTATAAAGGAGAAGACTACCTTTTCGTGGTTCTGAGAAAAACAGTTTTATATCCTCAAAAAACTGGAAAATTAAATATCGAACCTTTATCTCTTGATGTCACTGTTGAGGTTCCGTCTAACAGGCGTGACGTCTTTGGGCGGTCTTTTATGAGCACCGTTAATAGAAGGGTCTCCGCAGGCAACAGAACAATAAACGTAAAACCCCTTCCTGAAAAAGACAAACCAGAGAGTTTTTCTGGTGCTGTTGGATCTTTCGACTTTAAACTGACAACAAACAAAAAAGAGTTAAAAGCATCTGAGGCATTTGAGGTTAAGCTAGAAGTGTCTGGAAAAGGAAACTTAAAGCTATTTAGGCTTCCTAAGCTAGTCCTCCCTAGTGCGTTAGAGGTATACGAACCCGAACACAGTGAAAAAGTAACGACCCTTATTTCTGGAATGAGAGGCAGAATAACTGACTCCTACACCGTTGTACCAAACGATCCAGGGAATTACCCTATTCCTAGTGTTTCTTTTTCTTATTTTGACCTTAAAACAAAACGCTACAAAACGCTAGGCTCTGAGCGTCTAATCATCGCTGTTGATTCAGGGCCAGAGGGAAAATCAGAAAACAGAGAGACAAGTGTTGATGTTGAAAATATTATTACAGCTGATCGAAAGCAATTTAGGTCCTTTAAAACGACGGCAGATTTCACAACAATCAGCTCCAAGCCTTTTTTCAGGTCTATTCTCTTTTGGATAATGCTTTTGGGTCCATTTTTGTTGATTCCTGTTTTTATGTTTATTACAAAAAATAAAAATACAAGAGCACTAGATGTTGCGGGAAATAAAATTAGAAGAGCAAACCGATTAGCGCGTAAATATTTAAGTGATGCAAAAAAATCTATGGGCAAAAAAGAGCAATTTTACAATGCCTTAGAGCGTGCGCTACACAATTATTTAAAATCAAAATTACACATAGAAACTAGCGATTTTAATAAAGAAAAAATCAGTGAATTATTAGCTGAAAAGAATGTGGGTCTCTCTGATTTAGAGGGGTTTGTTTCTGTTTTAACTGCCTGTGAAATTGCCAGATACACACCACTATCCTCGGTAGATATGCAAAATGATTATGAAAAAGCCGCACACGCAATTAACATGTTAGACAAGCAATTAAAATAAAACAATGAAGTATTTTCTTATTTTCTGGGCGGTTGGTTTAATTGGTTTTTCTCAAGCAAATGAGTCGTTTAACAAAGCGAATCAGCTGTATAACT
>OJEF01000484.1_pt1 | contig 12988 bp, 10 predicted proteins | sample 1593041 | NCBI WGS metagenome assembly OJEF01 (sample SAMN05416790, study PRJEB24817) | seawater metagenome | isolation source: Sea water | place: Canada:Atlantic | collected 2013-11
TCATTGTCCTTGGTATCACAGCCATCTTTTATGGCTATTGGCTTGGTCTCATTTTGATTGCCTACGGTGTTGTTGCGCTTTTGAGCGTAAGGGATAGAATTACAGAAAAACGAGCTAATCTCATCCATATTATTATTTCCTGTGTTGCTATTGTTTTCCTACTCGCCGAATACTGGCGACCACTTGGTTTTGACCGCAGTATTCTAATGAATTTGATTTTTGTAGCGATTATCTGCTTTGGACTGCTTGGTGTGTTTACAGTTTTTCGAAGATACTATGACAGCATTTTACGCTGGGCACTTCAAAACCGATACCTGTTTTTAATCATTCCAACAACGGTGCTGATTTTAGGTGTGGTCATAATGCGTAACACAGGGAAGGAATTTATGCCTGCACTTAATGAAGGCTCATTTCTTTTGATGCCTACATCCTTACCGCACGCTGGTGTCGAAGAGAACAAACGTGTCTTGCAACAGCTGGATATGGCCGTGGCAAGCATCCCTGAAATTGAAACTGTAGTGGGAAAAGCAGGTAGGACAGAATCTGCCCTCGACCCTGCACCACTCTCAATGTATGAAAACGTGATTCAGTACAAGTCTGAATATATGCGAAATGAAAATGGCGAGAGACAACGCTACCGTGTAAACGATGATGGTCTATTTGTGCTGAAAAATGACAAGTTCATTATTAACCCCAATAATGAAATCGATGATGATGCAAACTATGAAGCTTCACAACTCAAAACAAGTGCAACACGCAATGAATTGATTGAAGATAACAATGGCGAATATTATCGAAATTGGCGACCGGAAATCAGCAGTCCTGATGACATTTGGAATGAAATCGTACAAGTGACCAAGTTTCCAGGCGTGACTTCTGCGCCCAAGTTGCAGCCCATCGAGACGAGGCTCGTGATGTTACAAACGGGTATGCGAGCACCGATGGGAATTAAAGTAAAAGGACCAGATTTAAAAACCATAGAAAACTTTGGACTTCAACTGGAAGATATTTTAAAGCAAGCCGAAGGCGTTAAAGAACAAGCTGTTTTTGCAGACCGCATTGTGGGTAAACCTTATTTGCTGATTGATATTAAACGAGACCAGCTGGCACGCTATGGGATTTCCATTATGGATGTTCAGGAAGTGCTTCAGGTTGCTGTGGGCGGTATGCCACTTACCCAAACAGTAGAAGGACGTGAGCGCTATGGTGTGCGTGTACGCTATCCACGTGAGCTGCGTGCAAATCCAGAAGACTTAAAAAGTATCTATGTTCCTGTGTCAACTGGAAGTCCGGTTCCTTTGGGCGAACTGGTCGATATTCGTTACGAGCAAGGCCCACAGGTCATTAAAAGTGAAGACACCTTCTTGATTGGGTATGTGCTGTTTGATAAGCTCGATGGCTTTGCCGAAGTCGATGTGGTGGAAAATGCACAAGCGCTCATTCAACAGAAAATCGATAATGGCGATTTGGTCGTGCCACAAGGAATCAGTTACCGATTTACGGGAACGTACGAAAATCAATTGCGAGCAGAAAAAACGTTATCGGTAGTTGTGCCACTTTGTTTACTGGTCATTTTCTTGATTTTGTATTTCCAATTCAGGTCGGTTTCTACGTCGCTTATGGTTTTTACAGCCATCGCCGTAGCCTTTGCAGGTGGTTTTATAATGATATGGTTATACGGTCAGGATTGGTTTTTCAATTTCAGCTTTTTTGGCGAGAACCTACGGGACTTGTTCAATATGAAAACCATCAATTTAAGTGTGGCCGTTTGGGTCGGTTTTATTGCCCTTTTCGGTATTGCGACTGATGATGGTGTTGTAATGGCAACCTATTTAGACCAATCATTTAAAAGCAACGAGCCAGACAGTAAAAAAGGCATACGTCTCGCGACATTGGAAGCGGCAGGAAAACGCATAAGACCGTGTTTGATGACGACTGTGACCACAGTTTTGGCATTGTTGCCAGTACTCACATCTACAGGAAAAGGAAGCGACATTATGATACCGATGGCCATCCCCATTTTTGGCGGAATGATAATCGACGTCACATCTTATTTCCTTTTACCAGTTCTATATAGCTGGAAAAAAGAATACCAACTTAAAAGAGCAAACAAATGAAAAATATTAAAATCATAATCTGTCTTTTGTTTGTTTCCGCTGAAGTTTATGCTGAGCATTTCGACTACGCTCAATATGTACTACGACGAAGTGCGAAAGCCCATCTGAACGCACTACTAATAATGAGCATTGGACTGATTTCAATCAGCGGGCAGGCGCAACAACTACAAAGCTATATTGAAGAAGCCGTAAGTAACAATCCAGAAATTCAGGCTTTTGAACTACGCTACAATATTGCCGAAGAAAAGGTCAATGAAGCAAACTGGCTACCTAATACGGAAGTAAGCGCAGGCTATTTTGTAAGTGAGCCAGAAACAAGGGTGGGCGCACAAAGAGCTCGGATAGGTGTAAAACAGATGTTGCCCTGGTTTGGTACCGTTACCGCACGTGAAAATTATGCGACTTCAATAGCCGAAGCTGAATATGTGGAAATCACAATCGCCAAACGAAAATTGGCGCTATCAGTAGCGCAATCCTATTACAGGTTGTATGAAACAAGAGCAAAGCAAAAGGTACTCGACGAGAACATCCAACTATTAAAAACTTATGAGCGTCTTGCACTGACTTCGGTAGAAGTGGGCAAGGCATCTGCGGTAGATGTATTGCGATTACAGATTCGTCAAAATGAATTACAGCAGCAAAGAGAGGTATTGGAAGAGGAATTTGGCGCAGAACAAACAACATTCAATAATCTTCTCAATCGGGATGAAAATAGGACGGTTGATTTAGTTCCAGCAATGGAAATTCCAGATAGTGACCCTATATACGGTACGGAAGCTTTATCACTCAATCCTGAACTGCTCAAATACGATAAGCTCTACGAATCCATAGCACAATCAGAATTGCTCAATCAACGTGAGAGCCTACCTATGATTGGCTTTGGTGTGGACTACTTGCCAGTTACAGAACGTAGCGATATGAATCCTATAGACAACGGTAAAGATGTGTTGATGCCTATGGTTTCAGTTTCTATACCCATTTTTAATAATAGGTACAAGTCTATATCAAGGCAAAATGAGATACGCCAACAGGAAATCGAAACCCAAAAAGAGCAACGATTTAATGTTTTGGAATCCGCTTTCGCGAAAGCGATATCCCAACGCAACCAGGCGCGAATTAAATTCAATACCCAAACTAAGAATTTAAAGCAAGCAAAAGATGCCGAGCAAATTCTTATCAAGAATTATGAAACGGGAACGATAGATTTTAACGATGTGCTCGATATACAGGAACTGCAATTGAAATTTCAGATGGAACAAATAGCTTCTGTGCAGCAATATTATGTACAGCAGTCAATTATTAATTACCTAATCAACTAACGATGGCAAAGGATTACTACATAAAAAATATGGTGTGTGACCGCTGCATCAAGGTCTTAAAAGATGAACTGTTTAAGGCTCACATTAGTCTGTTGGATATTGAGTTGGGTAGGCTTCGATTAGATATGAATGAAAAAGAACAATTGAGCATACTTACCGAAATTTTAAAAAGAAATGGATTTGCACTCATCGCTTCTACTGAGGATAAATTGACCGAGCAAGTAAAAATTGAGTTGATAAAGTTATTGAATGTAATGCCCCTTGAAATTGATGGTAAGCTATCCGATTTTCTTGCGGATAAATTACAAAAGGACTATTCAAAAATCAGCAAGGTGTTTTCCATTACCGAGGGCATCACTATTGAAAAATATTTTATCAAACTGAAGATAGAAAAGGTCAAGGAACTTATCCAAACACCCCATTATAATTTCACAGAAATAAGCCAATTGCTCGATTACAGCAACGTCAATCATCTAAGCAAACAATTTAAGGGTGAGACAGGGATGAGCCTAAGCGAATATAAGGATGGTCATAAAAATTTTAGAAATCCTTTAGACAAGATTATATAGATATGAACCAGAATTATAACACAGCAAATTGAATATCAATAATATTTTTGTTAAACAAAAACATTAAGAAAACTATGAAAATGCTAAGAATTATTTCACTACTGCTATTTTCTTCAACAGTATTTGCCCAAGTGGGAACTAACGGACAAGACAGAAAAGAAGAAGGAAGATCTGTTAAAGAGTACAACCTTACCATTGAAGAAAATGAAATGACACTCGCAGGTGTAACCGCTAAAGGAATGACTATCAATGGTAGTATTCCTGGACCGGTTTTGGAATTTAACGAAGGCGACCTTGCCATCATTAATGTAACCAATAAAATGGATGAAGAAACCTCAGTACACTGGCACGGGTTGATACTTCCCAACTTTTATGATGGCGTACCGTATTTAACAACACCGCCAATAAAGCCCGGTACAACATTTCAATATAGAATTCCTATTAATCAATCAGGAACCTATTGGTACCATTCCCATACGATGCTACAGGAGCAAAGCGGTGTTTATGGTTCAATAGTCATTCAACCTAAAGAAAAAACATTGGATTATGACAAAGATTTGGTAGTTGTTCTATCTGATTGGACCAACGAGGACCCAATGAATGTATTGCGAAACCTTAAAAGGGGGAATGAGTGGTATCAAGTTAAAAAAGGAACAGCAGTTCCATTAAGTAGAGTCATCAAAGAAGGTGCCTTGGGAGCACAATTTAAGTTCTGGCGCGATAGAATGGAAGGTGCTGATATAGCAGACATTTATTATCCCGCATTCTTGAGCAATGGTAAGTCACTTGCCGAATATCCAGAATTTAAACCAGGAGAAAAAGTACGTCTTCGCTTTATCAATGCCTCGGCTTCTACTTACTACTGGGTAGATTTCGGTGGTGGTAATCCATTGTTAGTTGCAAGTGACGGTGTTGATGTGCAGCCCGTTTCTAAAAGCAGATTTCTCTTTGGTATAGCTGAGACGTATGATGTTATCGTTACTATTCCCGAAGGTACTTTAGAGGTTACCGCTACGGCTCAAGATGGCTCTGGTCATACTTCTATACAATTAGGTAATGGCACTCTCTATCCAGCCAAAAGAATTGATAGACCTGATAAGGTAGCGATGATGAAGCAAATGGCCAAAATGGATATGAAAATGGGTGCACCTGCAATGGTAGGAAACAAAAAAAAGAATACACCTGAAGTTTTAATGCAGAAGTATGGAATGAAGATGAATATGAAAGACGGCGAGATGAAAATGGGGATGCAAGATAAGATGTCAATGAAAGACAGCAAAATGAACGATCAGATGAAGATGGATGATACGAAGGGAATGAAAAAAGACTCAATGGCAATGAATCACAGAGGAGATTCAGATAAAATGAAAGACCATATGCAGCACGATATGTCAAAGATGCAGAAGGATTCTTCCTCATTTGATTACGAAACTCGTAAAACCTATTTTAATTATGATTTTTTAAAAGCAAAAGAGAATACTACTTATAAAGATGATTTGCCAGTAAACGACATCCTGTTGAATCTAACCGGCAATATGCAACGCTATGTTTGGAGTATGAACGGCGTGCCATTATCAGAAACCGACAAGATAAATATAAAAGGTGGCGAGGTAACCAGAATTACATTGAATAACTTAACTATGATGCACCATCCAATGCACTTGCACGGACATTACTTTAGAGTCATCAATGAAAATGGCGAACGTTCCCCATTAAAACATACTGTCAATGTACCACCAATGCAGAAGGTGGTCATAGAATTCTATAACGAAGAATATGGCGATTGGTTCTTTCATTGCCACGTATTATATCATATGATGGGTGGTATGGCCCGTGTGTTTAGTTACGATACGCCAAGAGACGAAAGAATGAGAGATTATCCAATGCAGAAACTTATCAATGAGACAGACCATTATTATTCTTGGGGATTAGCTCGTTTAGGCTCAAATTTTAATGAACTCTTTTTGATGTCGAGCAATATCCGAAATGGCTTTGGTTTAAGGGCAGAGTTTGATTATGACAAAAATCTTGAAGCAGAAGTAAACTATAACAGATACCTGAATGATTGGGTGCGCCTGTATGTAGGGGTAAATACAGAAACTTCAACACCCGATTCTTATGATACCTTCAATACAGTAGGTTTGGTGGGTGTAAAATATTTTACACCGTACCGTTTTAATGTGGATGTCAGTATGGACCACCAACTAAGGCCAAGAATTCGTCTGGACAGGGAATTCTTGATTTTTCCGAGAATTTTTCTGGAAGGCGAATACGAATACCGAGCTGACTTTGGTTGGGTGAACGATATTGGAGACACATCCTATCAGGGGGAAACGCAATGGCTGGTGGGAGCCTCATATATCGTATCCCGAAACTTTTCGTTACAGGCAAATTACAATAACCGATATGGCTGGGGTGGCGGCCTTTTAGCCCGATTTTAAAAAGTAATAATTTAAAACAAAGAAAATGAAAACAGTAAAAAGAACAATGAGTACAATGGCACTGGCTGCCACAATGATTTTAACAGCTTCCTGTAAAGACGGAAACAAAGAAGAGGCTGCTGCGCCGATGAGCAATGAGATGCACCAAGAATCTATGGATGACAAGGACGATATGGCGATGAGTGACAACCAAGACGCAAAAGCAGAAGCAATCCTGAATGATTATTTCAACTTAAAAGATGCGCTTGTAAACGATGACAATGGCAAAGCAAAAGAGCTTGGTAACACATTAGCGAAATCACTGAAAGCTTTTGATGCATCCAACTATTCTGATAATGAACAAAGTGAATTGAAAGACATTATTGAAGATGCCACAGAGCACGCAGAGCATATTGGCGAAAGCGATATCAAGCATCAACGAGAGCATTTTAAGATTTTGAGTAAGGACGTTACCGATATGGTAGCCATTACCGGAACGGATAAAAAGCTCTACGAACAATTTTGCCCAATGTATGATGGTGGTACAGCTTGGTTGAGTACAAAAGAGGAAGTGCGTAATCCCTATTATGGTAGCCAGATGTTAAAATGCGGTAAAGTACAACGAGAAATAAACTAATTGAAAGTTTTAAAAATCATAGCGTGGATAGCATTAGGTGCTCTTGTTGTAATTCAGTTTTTTCCGACGGATAAAAATGAAAGCTATACGACACCTGAAACTGATTTTGTCTTGGTAAATAAAGTGCCGTCTGAAATTGAGAATCAATTAATGCAGTCCTGCTATGATTGCCATAGCAATAACACAGTTTATCCTTGGTACAGCAAAATTCAGCCAGCAGCTTGGTTTTTGGAAGACCATATTAAAGAAGGAAAAGCAGAATTAAATTTTAACGAATGGGACAACTATTCAGACAGAAGAAAGAAGAGTAAACTGCGCTCTATCATTAAGCAGATAGAAAGCGGCGAGATGCCCTTGGATAGCTACACGCTTATTCATAGAGATGCTATTTTTTCAGAGAAGGAAAAGGAAGCAGTATTGAATTATATGAAAACTTTAAAAGATGATTTAGAGTAAAGTCCTGATGCGGGAAGGGAATTTTTTCATTGATGGTTGGTTAGTTAGAACCCCTTCCCATTTCAGGCACAAAGATAATGAGGTATGAATGATTTTTTAAAACAATGGGGCGAAGCGGCCTATACGACTACCGGATTTTTCTGGATGGCACTATGGGCGTTTATATTGGGTTACATCATCAGTAGTATGATACAGATTTTTGTAACCGAAAAGCGGATGCAAAAAGCAATGGGAGAAAAGGAAGGCAAAAGTATGCTCTTGGGTACATTTTTTGGCTTTATAAGTAGCTCTTGCAGCTTTGCCGCGCTGGCAGGAACTAAATCCATCTTCAAGAAAGGAGCAAGTTTTTCATCTTCCATAGCGTATCTACTGGCATCTACTAATTTGGTTATAGAACTGGGAATCATCATTTCCATTTTTCTGGGATGGCAATTTGTTGTGGGCGAGTATGTAGGTGGCATATTGCTAATTATTATTTGTTGGATATTGATACGCATCATCAACCCTAAGAAGCTTATTGAGAAAGCACGAAAAAATCTTGAAAGTGAAGAGGATGATGCAATGGACGATTCCAAGGATTGGAAAAAACAGATTAAGAAGGAAGATAGCTGGGCACGTGTAGCTAAAAAATATAAGATGGAATGGCAGATGGTCTGGAAGGACGTAACCGTAGGCTTTACCATCGCTGGAATCGTAGCGGCATTCGTTCCCGATTCCTTTTTTCAGACCTTGTTTATCAATAGTGGTCAAGGCAATACAGATTTTACTTTTCTCGAAATTCTGGAACATATCGTGGTCGGACCTGTTGCTGCGTTTTTGACGTTTATCGGCTCAATGGGTAATATTCCTTTGGCAGCTTTACTCTTTGGTAAGGGCGTAAGTTTTGCAGGGGTTATGGCATTTATTTTTAGCGATTTGGTCGTTTTTCCCGTATTGCGAATCAATGCAAAATACTACGGATGGAAGATGTCATTGTTCATATTATTCCTGCTGTTTACAGCTTTGATTGGTACATCACTGGCACTACACTATAGTTTCGACTTGCTTAGTATACTGCCAGACCCATCGCAGGTAAAAATTCAGGATAAAGAACATTTTAAGATTGACTACACCTTCTTTTTGAACATTGCCTTTCTTGCTATTTCCGCCTACCTGATTTACTTGGGCTTTTACAAGAAAAAAGACGTTGAGCATTCTATGAGCGAGATGGCACCAAAAAGCCAATTGCTGGAAACCATCTTAAAATATGCAGCATTCATTTGTTATGTATGGCTTGCAGGAGGTTTGATTATAAAATTCATAATTCAATAAAAATGAAACACACCTATCACATACAAGGAATGACCTGCAACGGTTGCCGAAATCACGTTGAGCAGACACTTTCTAAAGTGGAAGGTGTGACCGATGCTTCAGTTAATTTAGAAAAAGAAGAGGCGACCATCGAAATGGAATCTCATATTTCTATCGAAACATTTCAAAAAGCTCTAAAGCAAGATGGTGGTTCGTATAGCATCCACAAATCAGGCGAACATTATCACGATGATGATTCCGCTTCAGCAAAACCGAAAAAAGCGAAACCAGAAGGCAAGGGAACGGGAACGTTTTATTGCCCAATGCACTGCGAGGGCGATAAAACCTATGACAAACCAGGCGATTGTCCCGTTTGTGGAATGGATTTGGTCGAAGAGCAAAATTTGTCAGCTACAACTACTACTGAACAGTGGACCTGCCCAATGCATCCTGAAATCGTAAAGGACGAGCCGGGAAGCTGTCCTATTTGCGGAATGGATTTAGTGCCGATGGAACCTGATTTATCTGCCGAAGAAAAATCATATAATAAGCTGATTAAGAAATTTTGGATAGCAGTAGCCTTTACGCTTCCTATTTTCCTAATCGCTATGAGCGAGATGATTCCCAACAATCCACTTTATGATGTAATGGAGCAGAAATGGTGGAACTGGATTCAATTTGGGCTATCAATTCCTGTGGTGTTTTATGCCACTTGGATGTTCTTTGAACGTGCTTATCGAAGTATTAAAACCTGGAATCTCAATATGTTCACACTAATCGGTATAGGTGCAGGCGTGGCTTGGCTCTTTAGTGTTTTCGGGATGTTGTTTCCAGACTTTTTTCCTGAACAATTTAAAACAGAATCTGGTGCGGTTCACGTGTATTTTGAAGCCGCTACTGTTATCCTCACGCTGGTATTGATGGGTCAGGTTTTAGAAGCACGTGCACATAGTAAAACTAACTCTGCCGTCAAAGAATTATTGAAACTTGCACCCAATAAAGCAGTACGCGTAGTCGATGGAAACGAAGAAGAAGTTTCCATAGACCAAATCGAAAAAGGCGATGTGCTACGAGTAAAGCCAGGAGATAAAATTCCTGTGGATGGCAAAATTACCGAAGGCGAAACTACCGTAGATGAATCAATGATTTCGGGAGAGCCTATCCCAGTCAATAAATCTGTAGATGATAAAGTAAGTAGCGGCACAATTAACGGGAATCAATCGTTCTTGATGGAAGCCGAAAAAGTAGGTAGCGAAACCTTGCTTTCCCAAATCATACATATGGTCAACGATGCCAGTCGCAGTCGCGCCCCTATCCAGAAATTGGCAGATACGGTTTCAGGCTATTTTGTTCCTGTGGTGGTTATCATTGCGGTTATCACTTTCATTGTGTGGGCAATTTGGGGTCCAGAGCCAGCTTATGTCTATGCGTTGGTAAATGCCATTGCCGTATTGATTATAGCCTGTCCGTGTGCATTGGGATTGGCAACGCCTATGTCCGTTATGGTAGGTGTTGGTAAAGGCGCCCAAAATGGTGTGTTGATTAAAAATGCCGAAGCTCTTGAGAAAATGGACAAAGTGGACACACTTATCGTGGATAAAACAGGAACCATTACCGAAGGCAAACCGACGGTTGAGAAAATTGGGTCGTTTGATGAATCTCGCTTTCGCGAAAGCGAAATTCTACATCTTATCGCATCCCTAAACAGTTCCAGCGAGCATCCACTTGCCGAAGCCACCGTGAAATATGGAAAGGAGCAGAAGGTCGAAATATCAAAAACCGAAAACTTTAGCGCAGTAACCGGAAAAGGCGTAGAAGGAACAGTTGATGGCAAGAAGCTCGATTTGGGAAATGCCAAAATGATGGAGTATGCAAATGCCAAGCTATCACCTGAAATGGAAACCGAAGCACAATCCTTTCAGAAACAGGGAAAAACGGTTTCCTACTTATCCATTGATGGCGAAGTTTCAGGCTACGTGGTCATAGGCGATAAAATAAAAGAAACGAGTGCCAAGGCAATCAAAGAATTACAGGATAAAGGCATCGAAGTGATAATGCTTACAGGCGATAATCACGACACCGCCCAAGCAGTAGCCAGCAAACTCAATCTCGCCGACTTCAAAGCGGGTATGCTACCTGAAAACAAACTGGACGAGGTTAAAAAACTACAAGAACAAGGTCACGTAGTTGCAATGGCGGGCGATGGTATCAATGACGCACCAGCACTCGCAAAAAGTGATGTAGGTATCGCAATGGGTACAGGAACCGATGTCGCTATTGAAAGTGCGATGATTACGCTTGTAAAAGGCGATTTGCACGGTATCGTGAAAGCAAGAAACCTTAGCCACAAAGTTATGCGTAACATAAAACAAAATCTATTTTTTGCTATGATATACAACACGCTGGGTGTACCGATTGCGGCAGGGGTATTATTCCCAATTTTCGGAATTCTATTATCGCCTATGATTGCGGCTTTGGCAATGAGTTTTAGTTCAGTTTCTGTAATAGCAAACGCACTTAGACTCAGAACAAAATCAATTAACTAAACCATCCTATATAATGAAAAACAGTATTATTCTATTATGTATTATCCTTTTAGCTTCTTGTAAAGAAACTTCAAAGGAAGCACAAGAATTGCCCATTACCGAAAAAACAGAGCAAAATTCAACAAGTGCAGAACCTGCTAAGAAAAAACCATTGAGTCCGCATACAAGCGCAATGGCGATGGTGGGCGATGCGCATATTCATATTGATTATTCATCCCCAGGAGTTCGTAAACGTATCATTTTTGGCGGTTTACTTCCTTATAATACCGTTTGGCAAGCGGGCGCACATATGGCCACTTGGATAGAAACCAATAAGGATTTGACCATTGATGGTAAAGAGTTGAAGGCAGGGAAATACGGGTTCTTTGTTATTCCGAATCAAGAGGAATGGACAATTATTTTTAATTCCAACTGGAACCAGCACGGTAAAGATGAATATAATGAGAAAGATGATGTGATGAGATTTAAAGTAACCCCAAAAATTTCCGAAGAAATCAAGGAACATTTAGAATACAAGGTAACAAAGACTACCAATGATTCAGGAACAATTAGCTTGAGTTGGGAAAAGGTTCTTGTTGAATTTCCTTTTGAAGTATAATAAAATGGTCAAAAGAAAAACAGCACTTAAAATAAGAAAAGCGCATCGCTATCTGGGTATCTTTTTAGGTATTCAGTTCTTGATGTGGACAATTAGTGGAATGTATTTCAGCTGGACAGATATTGATGAGATTCACGGCGACCATTTCAAAAAAGAGATTCCTGAACAAACTGCATTTTCAGATTTACTGGGAAGTTCTCAACTAAATATTCAGGAACCGATTCAATCATTAGAATTACTTGAAATAGCGGATGCGCCCTATTATTGGATTAATGAGACTGTGCTTTACAATGCACTTACAGGAACAAAGAAAAAGGAACTCACAGAACAAGAAGCAATCAAAGTAGCAGAACGCTATATGTTGGCCGATTTAGAATTTGACCAAATACAACGGATTGAATCTGTAGGCGACCACCACGAGTACCGTGGAAGACCATTACCGGCTTATGAGATTTCATATAAAACCGATGAAAATTTAAAAGCCTATGTGGCGATTGAGAATGGAGCTTTTCAAACCGTACGTCATCGCGATTGGCGTTGGTTCGATTTTCTTTGGATGACGCATACTATGGACTATCAAGGTCGAGACAATTTTAATACAATTGTGCTAAGGGCTTTTTCGCTTTTAGGCTTGATAACGGTGTTAAGTGGATTTCTACTTTGGTACACAAGTTCACCCACAATTAAAAAAATCATTAAAACAAAACGTAAATAATTACTTTAAAATAAACTATTATGAATTCAAACGAACACAACAACAAAGAAGGAATGAGCCAGTACACTAAGTTTTTCTTGATGCTGGGAGCATCATTTATAGCAATGTACATTACAATGTATTTAAATACTTATGAATTTGATCACGTAAGATTTAGTCTTACTCGATTTTATATGGTCTGTTTAGGTATTTCTACTATGGCTGTAATAATGCTATTATTTATGCTTAATATGTATAAAAATAAGAAGAAGAATATAGCTATTCTAGTAGGTAGCTGTCTCTTATACACATCTGACGCTGCCGACGAATAGAGAGGTGTAG
>OJEF01000485.1_pt1 | contig 12950 bp, 12 predicted proteins | sample 1593041 | NCBI WGS metagenome assembly OJEF01 (sample SAMN05416790, study PRJEB24817) | seawater metagenome | isolation source: Sea water | place: Canada:Atlantic | collected 2013-11
CGAGATAGCGTAGCGTCTCGTGGGCTCGGAGATGTGTATAAGAGACAGGATGGAGAGGCTCATGGTTTCATCAAGATTCTCACCGTGCCAGGTAAGGATAAGATTCTAGGGGTGACTATAGTTGGGCATCACGCAGGCGAAGTGATTGGGGAGTTTGTCTTCGCGATGACCCACGGTATGGGCCTGAAGAAAATTTCGGCAGTGACGCATATCTATCCAACTCTATTGGAGGCGAACAAATTTGCGGCCAACGCCTGGCGAAGTGAACGTCTTCCGGTAAAGTGCTTCCCGCTTTTAGAGAAGTTCTTTGCCTGGCGCCGGGGTTAGTTAGGGCGTCTGTGCTTGATTACGAAATGCTGTATACAGGCAGACGGTAAATAGACCGGCGAAGGCGATGATAGACATCTCGGCGATTGAGAAGATGCCAAGGAATCGGAACTGAACTTCCGCACAGTTGCCGTCGCCTACTAGTAAGAAGTCTAGTAACTGCATAAACGGAAAGTTGTCGCGGATATAGGTGAAGCCAGGGCCGCAGGCGGGTACCAAGTCTTCGGGCAGGTGTTGCAACCAAATTTGCCTCCCGGCAAAATAACTTCCGAAGATGCACATCGCAGCCGCTGCGAAGGCGTAGATTTTCTGCGTATCGGCAGCGGGGTTGTGAATCGCAGATGTCAGACATACCAGGCCGCAGAGAATAAAGAAGACGCGCTGAGTGATGCACAGGCCGCAGGGCGAAAATAGCATCACGTGTTCCAGATACAGCGCGATAGCGATAGTGGTTACCGTGGCCAAGAAAACACCACTATTGACTATTCTATTGTTGGGTATTGCCAGGGCCATCGACTGCTCCTAAGATTCTATCTTTCTCTATTCTGTCTGCAATGTGATTTGGGTTTCGTGCGCCCTTACTTAGAGCGCAGCAGTCTAGCATATTCGTTTTGCGGCAAGAATTGCTATGCGTCGTTCCAATTCTTCAAGTATTCGTCGAAACCCACTGTGTCTGAGTTCTCAATTTGTGCTTGATCCTTGAGTGACTGTGCTGCTGTTTCGGTCATCTTCTTTGCGGTGGCCTCACTCATGCCATTGTTCTGTAGATCGTCACGATGCTTACGCGATTGCTGTATGGAGAATTCGAAAAAGGATAAATCGCCTTCCTTCATATCTTTCAGGATTCTGCCTGAGGGAGTGAGGTCCGGGTCGGCTATCTTGGCAGATTGTGCGGCTAAACTGCTGGAATAATTCGTGCTGCCATGAATGTGATCTAGTAGTGAAGCGGCATTGTCGACTTCCGCCAAAATCTCATTACCCCAGTCACGCATTTTCTTTGGCTGGGATTCTAGATTGAGAGAGAGTTCCGGGTCGCGACCGTGTTCAACTACCTTGGCGAGATTGCCCGCCACTTCGAAGAACTCATGCTTATGACACTCAGGGCTCTCACCTAGTAGGCAGTGCAGTAAAAAACTGTCAAGGAAGTGAATCTGCTCAGAATCGATTCCGAAGGGGAGATAGGGGTTCAGATCTAGTGCTCTAACTTCGATATATTCGATACCGTCTTGAGTCAGGGCTTCCGATGGTCGCTGGCCACTGGAAACCACGCGTTTCGGCCTGATAGTGCTGTAGAATTCGTTCTCGAGTTGCAGCAGGTTCGTGTTGAGCTGCAGGTACTCGCCGTTTTTGATCTGACCCATAGCCTCGTATTCGGGATAAGGTGTATCCATTGCCTCGCGCAGACAATCTACATAGGAATCTAGCTCGTTGTAGCAAACGAATAGTGACTTCTGTGCCTCGCTTTTGTATCCCAAATTGCCCATTCGCAGACAGGTCGCATCTGGCATATACAAGGTGTGGTCATCGAGTTGCTCTAGGTCGTGCTCACGACCGGCTGCAAAGCACTTGCAGGCTGCGGGTGAGGCGCCAAATAGATAGATAAGCAACCAAGAATAACGGTGAAAATTTCGAATCAGGTGCAGATATTTTTCTGTTTTGAAATCTTTTAGATCGCCTTTGAATCCGCAGCTATCCGCGTAGGGTTGCCAAAACGATTCGGGCATCGAAAAGTTGTAGTGAATGCCCGAGATAATCTGCATCAGTCGGCCATATCGATTGCTCAGCCCATGGCGGTAGAGAGTTTTTAGTTTGCCGACATTCGAGGAACCGAACTGTGCTATCGGGATGTCTTCCGCGGCGCCTAGCGGGCAGGGCATACTGGCAACCCACAACATCTCGTCATTCTCGAGATTCTGTAGAGTGAAGCGATGTATATCTTCCATCGTCTTCATGCACTCATCAATATCGCTATAGACGGGTGTAATGAATTCGAGCAGAGATTCACTGAAGTCAGTGGTAATAAAGGGGTTGGTTAGGCTAGAGCCCAGTGCCTGAGGATGGCTTGAGAGTGAAATATGGCCATCGGTAGATACCCGCAGACTCTCCTTCTCGATTCCTCGATGAATCTCTCCCCATGCCGCGTCAAATTCGGGAAGCTTGTAGCGTTGTAGGCACTCATTGAATTCTTTGCTCAAGGTATCTCCTGGAAGGTCTGTAAATACACATTAGCTGTTGTGGTTGCTTTACGGCACAGTGGCCTGATAATGCGTTTGCCCCGACTTGAGCGATGACTCGTTTCAGGTGAGCGGCATTATGCCAAATATCATTAGTCAGTGCTAACGGGAGTTTTCAGTAGAATTAGTGAGCTGAACACAGCTGTTACGCCGCCAACTATCATCCTAGACTGGATGGGTAATTCTTTCAGTCTCAGGGCCATAGGATTATTCAACGATAATTCTAGATCTGCTTAAAACGATGAATGAGGCGTCGATCCTTTTTGTTTGGCTTGCCAGCTGAGGGCCCGAGGCTGGGCTGGGCTTTGCGCTGTGCAGCCTGTTCCAGGCGGGTCTTAGTGCTTTCTTGGGTTTCCTCATACAGTAGCTGCGCCTCAGAAGCGCCGCGGCGTTGCTCCGATAACGCCTTGATGATCACGGTCTTCTCGTCAAAGCCCTGACGCAGGCGAACCTCCATGCCGATTTCTACTTCCTTGCCAGGTTTGCAGCGACCGCCCTCGCAGTAAACCTTGCCGCCATCTATCGCTTGTTTGGCCACGGAACGCGTTTTATAGAAGCGTGCCGCCCAGAGCCATTTGTCTAGGCGCAGTCGGCGTAGCTCGCTACTTTTCTCTGAGGCTGTGCTCTTTGACATTATTGACTCAATTCCAAGTTACATCAGGGCGTTACCGCTCGATTAGGACGGCATGATCTGAGAAAAGTCAGCAATCTGCTCAAATTCATCCATCAACACAACAGGTCTTTTACTATCTGGTTTTTCGATCCCGAACAGATGCTTGATGCCCTCTCGCCGCGCCTGCCTCAGCACAGGTAGTGAATCATCGAATAATACGGTGCGTTTGGGGTCATATTTTTCCAAGCTCTGCAGAGATTCCCAAAAACCGTGATTCTCTTTTGCTAACTTAAGTGTGTGTGAGCTTATGCATTGATCAAAGTAATGCGAGATGCCCGTGTGCTCCATCTTTATTTGCAGGCTCGAAGGATGTGCGTTGGTAACCAGCAGAACCCGCTTTTCGCTGAGTTTTAATTTCTGCAATAGCTCTTCAACGTTTGGACGTACATTTATTTTATGTTTAACGCTTGTCTTCAGCCCTGCTATATCCAGTTCCAATTCTTGCTTCCAGTAATCGAGGCAATACCAATCTAAGGTGCCTCTGCGTTCGGCACTTTTGCAACGAACGATCTCGATTGCAGCAGCGTGGCTTATGCCGTGTTTGTCGCTATAGCACATTGGAATTAACTGCTGCCAAAAATAATTGTCGAAGTGTAGGTCCAATAGAGTGCCGTCCATGTCGAACATAATGGTGTCGATGTCTGACCACGGTGGCATTGTTATCTCCTGAAAATAAGCCTTGGCAAGAACTGGCGGCTCATGCAACATGATACAGCCGAAACACGAAAAAGTGCTAGCACAGCGCTGCCGCGGCTTATTTGTGGTTTCAATTTACCCGAAAGGATGTGTTCATCGATGCTCGATCTGCAACTACTTAATTCCGTAAACGAGATAGCGATCGCAGCCGGTCGTGAAATTCTCGATGTCTACAATTCCGCACAGGCAATTGAAGTCAATACGAAGTCGGATGATTCCCCGCTTACCGATGCGGATCGCCGCGCCCACCTTTTAATAGTCGATCGGCTAAGCAGTCTTACACCTGACATCCCTTTGCTGTCGGAAGAGTCTGATGCAATCGACTATGGTTTAAGAAAAGCTTGGCAACGTTACTGGCTAATCGACCCCTTGGATGGCACTAAGGAATTTATCAATCGCAACGGCGAATTCACAGTAAATATCGCATTAATCGAAAACGGTCAATCCGTTGCGGGGGTAGTACATGTCCCCGTCACCGGTGTTAGCTACTTCGGCGGCACGAGAATTGGTGCTTGGAAGCAGGACACAAATCAATCGGGCAGTGAAGCGAAATCGATCTCCAGTCGGCCCATGCAGGATCACTCTGATGTTCGCATCGTCGCCAGTCGTCGTCACTTAGGCGAGCAGTTGGAAGCTCTTGTGGGGAAGATCGAGGATCATTTCGGTAAGGCGACACTATTGAGTATGGGCAGTTCACTAAAAATGTGTCTTCTAGCTGAAGGTAGTGCGGACATCTACCCTCGAATGGCCCCTACCTGCGAATGGGATACCGCGGCTGCTCACGGCATTCTCTGTGCAGCGGGCGGCGAAATCGTAGATCTGCAGTTCCGACCGTTAAGATACAATTCAAAGCCAGAGCTGTTGAACCCCTTTTTTATAGCCCTAGCAGACCGCGCCTATCCCTGGCAGCAGTTGCTGGACAAGCAATAATAAAAGTATAAGCTTCTGACTCTGCATTGGCGTTCACGCCAAAAACTAGAGTCTAGAACTTAAAACATAGCTTAAACACTCTCTCCACCCACAGACCAATGAATCCAATGAGATTAACCATGCGCCTATTCCTACTTTCCCTCGTTCTGATACTTGCCGCTTGTAGTGAGCAAGAGCCAGCTCAGCAATCAATTGCAGAGACTGCAAACGTTGACGCTACTGAAATTCAAAGCGAAACGGTGGTCACAGAGACTGCGCGTCTGAATGACTGGTTCGATGAACAGTATGCCGAGCAGCTCGATTTCAGCCCGCAAACTAAGACGCGCCTGGGTGATAAATCCGACTACGACAGTTTGAATGATTACAGCGTCGCCGGCTCTGATGAACAGCTTGCTTGGCGCAGGCAAAGCGTCGCTGCCATGATCGCTGATTTCGATTACGGCCTTCTTAACGAGGATGGCAAACTATCCTATGACATGTGGAGCTATTCCTTAGATCGAGCAGAGGCGGCTGTTCCCTTTAGACAACATGGCTATATTTTTGGGCGCGGAGGTCCTCATGCTTCGTTACCAAATTTCCTAATTAATTATCATCGTGTCGATGATGCCTCAGATATAGAAGCTTACTTGTCTCGATTAGGAGAACTTGATCAAGTCTTTGCGCAGTTGCTCGACCGTGCACGTTCTGCATCAAGAGCTGGTATTCGGCAGCCGGCATTCGCTTATGATTTCGCGATGACAGAAATTGATAGAGTTACCTCAGGTGTTCCTTTTAATACGAATGACAGCTCGCCAAACTCACCAATCTGGACCGATATTCAAGGCAAGATTGAGGCGCTAGTTGCTTCTGATTTGATTAGTAGCGACCAGGCCCAAGAGTATATAGCCCAGGCACAGGAGATTTTAGCTGGCGAAGTTATGTCTTCCTATCGAGAAATACTCGCTTGGCTGGAACAAGATAAGGCGTTTGCATCTGAAACTTCGCAAGGAGTGTGGGCGCTTCCCGATGGAGAAAATTACTATAACTATCGTCTCGCGCAAATGACGACGCTTGCATTCACCGCAGATGAAATTCATGAAATTGGTTTGGCGGAAGTCGAGCGCCTGCATCGATCGATGGAAGAGATAATGAAGGCTGTAGATTTTGAAGGGACTCTTCAAGATTTTTTCGTTTTCATGCGAGAGGATGACCGTTTCTACTTTCCTAACACCGATGAAGGACGTGAGGACTATCTCGATTTAAACAATGAGTATCTCGATGCGATCACGCTGAAGTTACCCGACTATTTTGGTCGCCTACCGAAGGCAGAATTAGAGGTGCGACGCGTGGAATCGTTTAGGGAGCAAGCTGGTGCCGCGCAGCATTACGCATCGGGCACACCCGACGGATCGCGACCTGGAGTGTTTTATTCGCATATGTCCGATATGTCTACACTACCTATATTTCAGCTCGAAGATGTGGCCTATCACGAAGGTAGCCCCGGGCATCACATGCAGATATCGATTCAACAGGAGCTAACCGGTGTGCCCAGATTTCGTACACAGTATCGTACAACCGCCTACACGGAGGGTTGGGGGCTATATGCGGAATGGCTCTCTAAAGAGATGGGCGCATTTGAAGATCCCTATTCGGATTTCGGGCGATTAAGCGGCGAGTTGTGGAGAGCAATTCGCCTAGTAGTCGATACTGGTATTCATGCTCAGCAGTGGGGCGAAGAGCGTGCAGTGCAATACTTTATCGACAATTCCGCACAGGCCGAGGGAGCGATACGTTCTGAGATTCAGCGATACATAACTGGGCCAGGGCAGGCGACAGCCTATAAGATCGGCATGATGAAGTTTCAGGAACTTCGAGTAAATGCCGAGACAGCGCTAGCAGATAACTTTGATATCAGGGCATTTCACGACGTGGTGCTCGGCGCTGGTGCGCTGCCAATGCCTTTGCTGGAATCGAGAGTAGATCGCTGGATAGAGGAAGTTCAATCAGGCCTAAATTAATCATAAGAGAGTGGGAAATAAGAATGACTATTAGACCGTGGACGAGAATTTTTTTTATTGGTTTATTGTTCTGTCAAATTCATTTCAGTAACGCAGCCGAGGTTGTGTCAGCGGAATCAGTAGGCATGTCTTCCTCTGTATTGCTTAATGCTACCGCTCGGTTGCAGCAGCATATCGATGATGGGGAGTTGGCAGGAGTAGTTGCAGCGGTCGCCAGAGATGGCAAGTTAGTTTATTTCGAATCACTCGGCAAACTTAATCTCGACACTGGCAAACGGATGCAAGACGATGCGCTGTTTCGAATCTATTCGATGGCTCGCGAAGTCACCAGCGCAGCGGTTCTAAAATTATATGAGGAGGGTAAGTTTCAATTAGATGATCCCATAAAAATGTACTTGCCCGGGTTCGAGAGTCAGCGAGTACTATTGGATTCATCCAGTACAGATATTACACAAACTAAGGCGCGCACCGGTGATATAACGGTTGCCAACCTTCTTACTCATACATCGGGCTTGGGTAGTCGTAGTTCCGCACTGTATAGGGAGAACAACGTAAGAGATAAGAGCATCACATTGGATCAGATGACCTCTAATGCCGCGCGCGTTCCTTTATTTCAAGACCCAGGCACACAGTTTCGTTATGGCATCCATGCCACCATATTAGGAAAGTTGGTAGAAGTATGGTCGGGACAGCCATTCGAAGATTACCTGCAAGAGAATATTCTTGACCCTCTGGAGATGGACAGCACAATGTTCTGGGTAGATGGAGAAGATGTGGATCGGTTGGCAGAACTCTATCGGCCCACTAATGGTCGCTTGGAGCCCTACAAAATAGAATCCGTACCATGGACATCGCGGCCAGCACTGATCGAAGGTGGCGTAGGTTTGTTATCCAGTGTTCCAGATTTTCTAAATTTTTCGCAAATGATTTTGGATAATGGAAAATTTAGAGGCAGAACGATTCTAAATGAAGAGACCGCTGCGTTGATGTATGTGAACGGCGTTCCCGATCAAGCCATGCCCATCGGCAACCGGGGTTACTGGCTAGGTTCCGGCTGGACTCTGGGCGGTTTCAATCTGGTGATGGACCCAGCGGAGTACGATTTTCCTGTTTCCGAAGGAACGATCTGGTGGGATGGTTCTGCGGCGACACGTTTTTTTATAGATCCGAAAGAATCTACGGTGATCGTTATCATGGCCCAGGTATCTCCGTCTAGCGGAGGAGGCTTTCGAGAAATATTCAGTGAGATGGTCGATAAGGCGATTATAGAACGCAGGTAAAAAAATTTAGTCGTCCATAGGGTTTCGCAGCATCATCGGATTGATAAGGTCGGGTAGCTCGTTAGTGTCGTAGGGTTTGGCTACTAATACAACATTCTTGTGATCGATGAGTTGGTCTTTCAATTCTTTCTCTGCATAGCCCGTTGCCAGCAGAATTGGTAGCTCAGGTGAAATTTCAAGAATTTTAGTTGCCAGTTCAACGCCAGTCATGCCGCCGGGCATGATGACGTCGGAGAACACGAGATCGATGTCGGAATTCGTCATGTAGGTGTCGAGTCCAGAGCTGCCGTTGTGGGCAGTGATCACATCGAAACCCACAGCCTTCAGTATATGACTTGCTACGTCGCGCACAATCTCATTATCTTCGACTACTAAAATCTTTCCCTCATAGCTTGCCTTTTTATTTCTAATAATTTTAACAGGTTCTTGTGTCTTGGTTGGTTCGCCCGTGATCGGCAGAAATAGACGAAAGGTAGTGCCTTGTCCGAGGATGCTATCTACTGTTATGTTGCCACCGGACTGGCGAAGGAAGCCGTATGTGGTGCTTAGACCTAGGCCTGTGCGCTGGTTTTTTCTTTTGTGGTGAAGAAAGGTTCGAAGATCTTCTTCTGTATATCCAACGGTATGCCAGTGCCACTGTCGACAATTTTTTAGCTCAACGTAGTCTTGGAGATCCTGACTACTATCGTGCCCTAAATGTGAGCCGGCGAGCCTGACTGTTTTAGCCGTAATTACCAACTTCCCTCCTTTTGGCATTGCATCCTTGGCATTCACACAAAGATTTAGTATGCCGTTCTCCAGCTGAGTTCGATCAGTAATAGCAACGCAGTCAGTGTCCTCTAAGTTTAGGCTTAAATCGATATCCTCGCCAAGGATACGGTCTAGGAATTCGTGCATCTCGGTGAGCATGTCGTCGATATCTACTGGGGCTGTAACGAGCGCCTGCTCTCTAGAGAAGCTAAGTAATCTATTATTTAATTCAGCACCACTTTTGGCTGCATTCATTATCTTGTTGATCAAGATGATCGCATCTTGATTGCCGGCGAGTTGACGTTGTAAGAACTGCAAATCACCCATAATTACTGTTAGCAAATTGTTAAAGTCATGGGCCACGCCTCCAGTCAGTCGCCCAATCGCCTCCATCTTTTGCGATTGGATAAGCATGTTCTCCATCTCTCTCTCTGCTTTTTCGTGTCGCTAAAACTAACTACTGCACCGATAATTTTTCCTGCCTTCTCTATAGGTTCGCTTGAGAAGCGTATCGGCATCAGAGTACCGTCTTTTTTAGTAAAAGCACTATCTAGAAGTTCAGCAGGGCGCCCGATAAGATAGGCACTGAGTATGGCCTTATTAGATCGAGTAACGCTCTCGGGTGAATCTTCTATTGGGCAGATTAATTTTGTGGCGCTCATGCCAATGACTTCGTCTTCTTCTCGATCTAGAAGTTCGAGCGCCGATTTATTGATAAAAGTGATTGAACCAACATTGCTGATTCCAAAAATTCCTTCTTGCGCTGCGTCTAACAGCAACAGCCGATCTTCATCGGCGTCCTTTAGTTTTTTATCTACGTGAGCCTTCTGTGTCTGTAAGGCTATTTGCTTTTATCTCTGTCTTGAAAGCTCTTCTTCTTTCTCGAGTAAATTCGCCGCATCAGCTTTCAATTTCTCTTGAAGGTTTCTGTTCTGTAAGGTCAGTCTGATGTTATGTCGAAAATGGCCCGCGATACGCATGACAATGGGGATTATAAACGCGACGAAGATGAGGTAGCTGCCGACGAGGGGGATTTGATTCTCTGTAATATTTAGAAATAGGTAACTGAGGTACAGCACTGTGGCGGGCACAGCAAACTGAAAAACAATTCTCGAAGGACCGACATAGTGGTAGCTGCACCGGCCAATAGGCCAGCTAACCATAGGATAATAATCCCCACGGTCACGAACGAAGGATTCTCAGGCAATACAAAAGCAGCGCTACCCCAGATAGAGCCTGAGATAAACGCGCCTATGATTAGGAATTGCCAGTCAGAGTTATAGTTGTGTAAAGTTGAAGGTTTCTGATTATGACGGTAGGTGAGGAATGCGCGAATTGCTCTGCTAATTACTAGGACGCCATACCAATAAAATGATAGTGGATTGTAGGCTGTCGTCACTAGGATCAGTAATAGGAAAGACCCAGTCGCTATATCTACAAGAAAGATTAGTGGTAGGTGACCCCCACAGCATTTTGATCTGTTCGCGGCGAAATTCCTTGGGCTCGATCTTGTGCCAGTCGCTAACCGCAGCGCTCTTGCTCGAAGCTTTTTTTGTGATTTCAGTAGCCAATAAACTCACCGTTAGATCAAAACTGCACTGCTTATTTCCGAGTCCGGCGGAAGCCGGAGTTCCAGCCAAAGTTGCCTGAGTCTCCTATATTTTGTAGGCAAAGCTCAAGTAAAAAAGCGCGTTGCTGCGTCAAGTATGAGGCGATCGAATTCTCGAGGAGGACACGACCCAGCAGTGTCGGCTTTGGTAGGGCGCTCTCCCCCAAGCGACGGTGGTAAAATTGCCACAGAGCATTGATATGATCGGTACTATCGGCGTATCTTTGCTTTGAGCTGAGTTTCAATAGTGTCCGAGTGCATACAATGGGGTCAAAGCTGAATCTAGAATTCGAGTACCTTGCCGATAGGCCAGAGGCCGTGCCGCTGGTCATTGACTGGTGGCGCACTGTTTGGGCCGATCGCATGGGAGCTGATATCGACCTCGCCAGGAATCAGTTGCACAGCTCGCTCAGCAAAACCCGCCTGCCTATTCACATACTAGCAACGCTTGATGGCATCCCCGTGGGAACAGCAGCCCTCAAACAGCACGAACTTGTGGACGTCTTTCCGGATTACCACTACTGGCTAGGCAGCGTATTCGTGAAAGAGAGTGTTCGCGATGGCCTGATAGCCTCTCAGATGAGCCTGCATATTGTTGAGATGGCGAAACAGTTGCATTTGACACATCTCTATCTACAAACGATTAACCTAGGAGGAGGCCTGTATTCCAAATTGGGGTGGAATTCGGTTGCCCAGTTTACTCACATGGATGAACAGGCCTTGCTCATGCTGCGGATACTGTAGAGCCAATATATGAAAATTACGCGCAGCACGCCCGGGCACGAAATCATTCTGGCGAATTATTATCAAACGAACGAGACTCATCTGAAAAAATGGAGTCCGCGCATGCCGAGGGCTCGCCATAGCGTGGCTAGCTGGTCACTGCGGCTAATCGAGAGAGAGAAAGACTTCTTGGAAAATAGCTCGGTGCATTTTATTGGTGTTAACGATTCAGAAACTCAGGTCATTGGTACTTGCTCGATTAGCAATATTGTTCGTGGTGTTTTTCAATCCTGTCATATGGGTTATTCGGTGGATAAAGGCTTCGAGGGCCAGGGAAGAATGCAAGAGCTCGCGGAATATACGATCGAGTATGTGTTCTCCGAAATCAAACTGCATCGAGTAATTGCTAATCATATGCCCCAGAACAAACGCTCTGAAGCGCTGCTGAAAAGACTCGGCTTCGAGCGCGAGGGTTATGCGAAACGTTTTCTGCAGATAGACGGTGAATGGGAAGATCATGTACTGAATTCTTTGATCAACAAGAACTACACTGGATGAGATGAGCTGGTACTGTAAACACTAGGGGTGAAACTATTAGTGATGCAAAGAAAACCGAAGCGTATATAGAGAAGCATGACAAGTGGGGAGATCAGCTCATTGCATTGCGTGCCATACTCAATGCATCGGTGCTAGTTGAGACAGTTAAGTGGGGTTATCCAAGCTATACCCTCGACAGCAGTATTCTAATCTCCCTAGCTAGATTCAAGAATCATTGTGCGATCTGGTTTCATCAGGGTGTTTTTCTTGAAGACGTGAAGTCAGTTCTAGTCAGCGCGCAAGAGGGTACAGCGAAAGGCATGCGCCAACTTCGCATCGAAGAAGGTAGTAAGATCAATAAGATGCTCGTTAGAGCCTATGTGATCGAAACGATTGCGAACCATCATGCTGGGAAAAAGGTTACGCCAACTAAGAAGACTCTAAGAATATCCGCTGAGTTAGATGCCGCGCTGAAGAAAGACTTGAAGTTAAAGGTGGCGTTCAATACCTTAACGCCAGGCAGGCAGCGCGAATATGGGGATCACATCGCTTCTGCGAAGCAAGAGAAGATGCGGATCACCCGAATGGAGAAGGCGGCCCCGCTAATACTTCAAGGGGTGGGATTACATGTCAAATATAAAAATTGTTAGCATTGAGCTAACAGGGATAGTCTCCAAGCAGTATCTGGGGGCATACATCGCAATTACAGACGATATCGAATAAAATCCTCCGTTCTTCAGGCTTACGCCCCTTATCGATAGGTGATTTTTTCTCGCTACTGAGCAGCGCATAAATGTCTTCACACTTAAAACATCTCGAAGAAGCAAATACCGAACTAGCTGTGTTAAAGCGGCACGTGACCGCTGCCTTTTCCTATATAAAGGATCAGTGCTCTAGCGATGCAGGCTTCGATGGGAAGCTATTGGATGACTGGCAACTTCCCAGCTACGAATTGGCCTTCTGCATGGCACAGCTGTCTGCAGCAGCGGCATTTAATGACTACGCGCAGAAATTAATCACACAAAAATTCACGCAACAGCTTGCACTAAGCTTCTGCGCAGAGACCTTGCAGGGCGTTCTAAATCAGTTAGTCGCCCGCGCAACCGACGTCGGCTTAGATAGAGCAAAGTTATTGGACATTCACGAGGAGACTGTCTACAGGAACTGTCTCTTATACACATCTGACGCTGCCGA
>OJEF01000495.1_pt1 | contig 12856 bp, 10 predicted proteins | sample 1593041 | NCBI WGS metagenome assembly OJEF01 (sample SAMN05416790, study PRJEB24817) | seawater metagenome | isolation source: Sea water | place: Canada:Atlantic | collected 2013-11
GTGGGCTCGGAGATGTGTATAAGAGACAGGGGAACATATGCCCATAGTAATCTTTTGGTATTTTTCAATTGGCCCTCTTGGCCACCAACGGCACCAACAGAATTACAGATCGACTCTATGTGTCTCCACACGATACCCAGCCCTACGCTTTCCTCTAGATTTGACTGCCAGCCCACCCTCAGCCCACTCCATGAAGTCTTCGATCTCTTCGTCCAAACGTGTCTCCAGGACCGCTTGCGCCGCCTGGTCTACGTTCTGTGCCATAGACCTCATGTAGTACGCCACAGCACCCGCCAGGGCGTCCAGCCTATCGTCATGCCTTAAGGAACCACGGTCTCGTGTGATGTGTGTTAGCTGATAGAGCAAAGAATACTTATGTTCTTCAGTCCTACTTTCGGACCTAGCCAGTGTTTCGTCTAGAACCAAGCGATGTTGTGTCATCACAGGCTCTAGGGTGTCTATGATCCTAGCTTCTTTCTGTCCTTTGGCCCATTCGCTTTCCTGTACCGTAGTACCACCGGGCCATATGTCACTTAGGATAGGCCCGAAAGCTGCAACCCACATGCCTTGGCCATAGTTTGGTTCGACCTCTACGCAGTTAACGTCGTACTTCTTGGCGTCAACAGCGATCTTAGTCATAGCTTCTGTTGGATCTCCAGAGTGACCACCGACGTGTAGAATATACATCACCCCGTTCAGTGCAGCGACGATGGCCCATGCCGTTTCGTCAGCCCCACGGCCTGCTGGATCTACAAATAGAACCTTAGACTCGTATGGTTCCCAGTCACTGTCGATGAACAAGGGCCTAAGCATATGGTCCCCTGAGAACCCAAGGTTCGGTATGTCTGTGATGTAGTTATCTTTGTCGTTGTCCCGTCCCCACTGGACAGTTAGTGGAGCCTTCAGGACATTGGTAGACATAACCACCAAGTCGTATTGCTTGAGGGGGTATCGTTCAGCATCAGAGAGACTTGTGTCCAACATGTACTGTAGGGCGAAGGCCGAACGACCTTTGGACTCAATGCCGTACAGCTCATCTTCACCAAAGCGTGTGTCTGTAGGTTTACCGTGGTCTATCTCTCCGTTGTCGAACATCACCTTCAGGTAGTTCGCCAGGATATCCACGGTCTCACCAGAGTTGACGTTGGTCATCTCATAGTTCTTTAGCTTCTCTTTGTTCGGGTACTTGACGGGTATGGTGAAGCACTTGAAGTTCATCTCCTTCACCAAGACGTTGTAGACACTCTCCTCGGTCTGAGGTGTCCCCAGGAAGATGATGTCTCCCTTGCCGTGCTCTGTCTTCGTGATAGGAACAAAGTCGTTCTGGATAACCCTGACGATACGCTGACGTGCGTCCTCAGTCATAGAGTTCCTTTCGACCTCAATGTCATCAGCGATCAACAGGGTCGCACGGCTACCCGTGATCTGCCCTGTGATACCTCTGGCTGCTACAGAATACGATTGAGACAACGAGCCACCAGCTACGTCGAACTGGTCAGCCATGTCTCTTCGTGTGGCACCAGACTCCCTAGTGCCTTCCAGTAACCAAGAGACCATCTTCATGGACTCCAGGATACCTTTGGTCTGAGCTACGAACTCCTTGGCCTTAGATCCTGTAGCTGAGACGACCATGATCTTCTCGTCCCTAGGGTTCCTCATCAGTCTCCAGATGGCATAAGCACTGGTGATGTATGACTTACCTAGAGACCTGAAGCACCGGATGATATCTTCTCTTGGTTCTTTAGTGTCCCAAAGATCCTCGTGTGGTCTAGCGGCCCTTCTTTTCTGGGAGGAATCTACACCGTACTGAAGTCGGTGTGCGATCTCATATTGGGCCTTAGTGGGCTCCGGTAGCCCCAAATGTGACCACACGAGGAACAGGAAGTTGCGGAAGTCCTCAAAGGCAGGATGCACTTCTTCGGGCATGGTGGATAGCCAATGAGGACCACCGTCAACAAACTCTGGTTTAAGCATCTGAACTCGTAGCAAAAGGCATCATGGTCTTGTACTTCTCAAGACTAGCAGAAATCTGCCGAGCCATTGGTAAATCTTTTGCATCATCAGGAGGCGGAAAGGCCTTCAAGAAGTTAACGCAAGCGCTGACCATTGCGGGTTGAAGTTCTTCGTCTGTAGCCACAATAGCCAACAAACGATTACCTAAAGCATCACGCAGTTTTGCGCTAGTAGACACTGATCACCTCCCTTCCTTAAAAAACATAAGCAATACACGGCGGTCTCCTGTATGTGGATTCACTTTGTGCTTAACGTCACTGCTGTATATTAAAAGGTCTCCTGATTTCTTTATTGGTTGGTCGTCATAAAAAAAGAACTCTCCTCCTTCAAAGTCTGATGGATCTGACAGCAACATAGTGGCTGTATGTGTACACCATGTCATGTGCTGGTTGTTCCCTGTGTCCGTATGCCAGTCGTGACCATTAGGGTTTTGTTCGACCACACAATAGGCAGGGTGCATAGAGGAAACGTCTGCATACTCTTTAACGAGGCCTACAAGCTTAGAGATCTCAGGCTCTGCGTAATCTCGTGGCCCTACGCCCTTGGGGAACTTGAGAAGCTCTTGTTCACTGAGGGCATCATGCAAGATAATAATCATCTTCAGGCTGAAGTTTTCTTAAGTTCTAAAAAGACGAACTCGGCGCAGTTAGCATGCCAAGAGGTTATCTCTTTTGTCTCAAGCCTGTAGTTCATCATCTGCTGTACTACTTCGTATGGAGGACACTCAGAAACTTCTGTTGCGTTTGTCTCATAAGAACCGTCTGGCAAAGTGATTACCAAAAGAAGCAACATCTTCGTTAGTACACCTAGTTCCATCGTTAAAGCTCCTTATGAACAGAGTTTTTTTCGCATGTACTCAATGTCTTTAAGTATGGACGCCGTTTCTCTTGCGCGCATTTCCATAACCTTTGGATCTAAAAGAGAAGACAGTACCCCAAGACGTTGTGACATAACTTCGTTTGTACTGTGCATTTTGTCTGTACAAGAGTCAAGAGCCCTGAGTCTTTGTTCTATGTCCTGAAGCTGTTCTATAACGCCTTTTAGTTTGGTCTGTACAATAACAGCTGCTGATACCACAGACACCAGCATACCACCCACAGTGAGCATAGTTCTAAGGTCCAGGCCCTCCATTGGATTTAATCTCCTTGATTGTTTGGTATATCCTTAAAGCAAGCCAGATAATGGATAGAAAACTAGCGACCGCTGGTAAGACCTCAATGAACCCCCCAGCGGCCACTGCTATAGCGGACCAATCAATTATAGAACGGTTCACTTTTAGGTTCCTTGGTATTCACCAATACGGATAACAGCAGTTCCTGAGCCTGCGTATCCTACCTTGTAGTAAGTGTTCTCTGGGTCTGTGCCTACTTCCTCCGTTGCAGCTGTAAAGGTATCGACATCAAAGAAGGTTGCGTTGTCTGGGCTACGCTTAACGGTAACAGTACCCGTAAAGGTTCCTGAGATCGATAAGTTAAAAGATCCAGCTGTCAGAAGAACAGACGTTGTTTCTTGTCCGTTAGTTAGAGACGCTTGAACTTTAGTGGACATTAGTAGGCTCCTTTAATAACTTTGGCCAGCGGTGATTGCTGCGCTAATGGGTTCCATATCTTCAGTAGTCCAATAGCTTTGACCTACCATCAACCGCAAGTGGCCAACACAGGTATCAATGGATTCCTGTTTTTCTTCTGCTGTGCTGTCAGCCATACTAGTGCCTGCAACAATCTTGTTGATTCGATTGGATACAATGACCATTGCGGCATAGTTGGTAGCGATCTGCTCGCTTGTGATCTCACTCATGTTACTTACCTCCTCGGCACTTACATGAACCTACTTTAGCTTTAAGTTCGTCAAGCTGTGCCGACAACTCTTGGATAGCTTTAACAGCAATAGGCAGGAGCTGTGCAGGTGCTACCTCAAGGCGCTCTGGATTGGTACGCAGAACACTGCTGACCCACTCAGCATCGTTAGCATCCTCGACAGCCATCATTTCCTGAGCAATAAACCCAAAGTCTTTCTTGTCTGTGACAGCACCATCACGCATCTGCCAGACAAACTCGACTGGTCGGACCTGTTGGATATAGTCTAGCCCAAGGCTTAGGTCTTGGATTTCGTCTTTGTCCCTAGCGTCTGACAATGCAGTAATGCTTGTTTGCTGACAACGGAGAGTTGCTACGTTAGCGTCACCCAAGGTAATTTCGTTATCTACTCCAGCAGCTGAAGGAGCAGCAGACCTACCAACTAGGGTGTTGAAACTTCCGGTCGTAAGACCTATACCTGCGTTGTACCCCAAGGTTGTATTCGTTGCCCCTGAGACAATATCGTCACCACTGAGGGCTCCGACGCAGACGTTGGAATCAGCGTCAACGATATTGAGGCCCGCCGACCGCCCGACTAGGACGCTGTTGGAACCGCCTTCTAAATCTTGTCCCGCGAAATAGCCGATTCCGACGTTGTAGTCGCCGTCGTCCAAGCTGGACAAAGTGACGTAACCTCCAACAGCCACATTTCCGATCCCGGACACACACGATGTCAGAATGTTGCGCCCACCGACCGCGACGTTGTAGTTGCCTGAGACGTTGGCTCCGATGGCTGCATAGCCCACAGCCGTGTTGTAAATCCCAGTTGTGTTGGCGTCTAAAGCAAACGCGCCAAACGCCTGATTTTGCGCCCCATTGTTGACCGCAAGAGAATTGTAACCAACCGCCGTTGAGTTAGCCGCTGTCGTATTATCTCGCAACGCCAGGTTGCCGACCGCCGTATTGCGAGAGCCTGTGGTCAACTCCTTGAGAGCCGAGACCCCGACCGCCGTTGTATTCACGGCAGAGGAATCCTCAAGCGCGCTTGTGCCAATGCCCAGGCTGGTTTCAGCAGAGCTGTGACGAATGTCTAGGTTACTGGTGCCTTCTAGTTTTTTATCAGTTAGTGTTTGTTCGATCATTTCGGAAGTGACTTGAGTTCCGAAGACTCCTGAGAATGTCATAATTTTATGTCCTTTTTAAACCACTGTTAAATTAGCAGGTTGTGTTGTCGTGCTCAGTATATCTTAAACTCCTATTGGCTTATGGCGTAGTCGGTGTTCACAGCGTACCGTCATACCAGATACCGCCTCTGTGTGATACATTTACTGCTGATACACCGTTTGCAAAGCCGTTTACATTTGTTACGTTGTTTACAAGCTGAATATCACCTGCTAGTACAGCACCGTTACGATAAACAAGGCCTGTTCCATTGTTCGAAAGAACTGTTGTGCTTGATCCTTGGAAGAAGCCATAGAATACTTCAACAGCTGTCACACAATGTTTAATTCTTACTGGGTAGGCTGAGATGAACCCGTCTAAAGATACAACTCTAAAACATTCGCCTACAGCTCCGCCTTGGCACTGAGACACAATACACTCAGCGGCGTTACCTACGGTAAACCCTGATAAGTTTGCTGAACCGAATGAGCACCTGACAAACTGAGCGTTGCCTCCTGAAGTTCCTTGGTAGAGTTCTTGGGCTTTTATCCCACCGCCTATTTGGCAGCGGTTTAATAATATCTCACATTCACCAAAACCTCTAAACACTTTGTCTCCAGCCCCACAAAATGCTGAAAAGTCATAGCCATAAAATCTTGATCCTGAGCCTTTGCAAAACACTAAGTCATGCTCTGTGTTAGCAGTTCCGTTGTAAGACAATCCTAGATTACGCCAAGTCATTCTGCCACCAAATAGCAGGTTAATGAAACCTTCTCTAGCTGAACCGTCCCAGCCTGATGAGTTAGCGTGGAGCGTAGCTTTGTAAACGAGAACTTGGTTAGCTAATAACCCGTTAGTTAATGTGTTGTCTAAAGTTCCATGTGAAAAAGCACCGTTTGTAGACCGCACATCAAAAGTAAAACTAAGCCTGTCACCAGCAATAGATTGAACAATATGAGCGCCATTTAAGGCTTCCTCATCATCGTTTCCTTGTGCGTTCTGAATACCTATAACTTTGCCTACTTCAGCGTTGCTGTCTAAGGCAGAACCAAGCGTAGCTGTGATCCTATACTGAGTGCCTGATACCAGCGTTGAAGAATACCCTGTGATGGTATTAAAAGACGGAGCTGCCGTTGCTCTAATATCAATTTCAGTACCTACTCCAACTATATCAATGTAGGTGTTTACATCGTGGTTACCGTCTGCGATTTCTAGATAGAAAGTAGCGTCTCCAGATACAGAACATGTCTGCATCCAAGCTATCATGTCTTTAATGTCGTCGCCTGTGGATGGGTTGCAAACAAGCTTAACTGTTTCGCCTTTATTTACAAACAAAGGTTTGTTCTGAGAATAAGCAGAAGCAGCTGTTGTTGACGATGTTAAGAACACCCCTACACCAGCAGCACCTGTTGGCCCTGTAGGACCTGTAGGACCTGTAGGACCTGTTGGCCCTGTAGGACCTGTAGTACCAGTAGGACCTGTAGAGCCTGTAGTACCAGCAGTACCAGTAGGACCTGTAGGACCAGTAGGACCTGTAGGACCAGTAGCGCCTGTAGTACCAGTAGGACCTGTAGAGCCTGTAGCGCCTGTAGAACCTGTAGCGCCTGTAGGACCAAAAGCACCTGTAGAGGCTATTGATACTGTGTGAACAACAGCTTCAACATTATTAGTACCAGGCGGCGGGTCGCTATCAAAAGTCAGCGTTGTTCCTGAGATTTCGTAGGTATCTTTGTTCTGATAGACGCCATTAACGAAGACATTAGTTAAGCTTTTAGACGTAGGTGTCGATGTCAGTGTGAAGACTGTCGTGCTTCCGTTAGCTGAGAACGTATCAATAGACGACGTTCCTGGAGCGTTGTAGTACGACATCACCTGTATGTTATTAGTACCAGACGGCGGGTACTCATCGAACGCAATGGTCTGTCCGTTGATTGCGTATTTGCTTTTCTGTTGGTACACACCGCTCACAAAGACGTTCGTGTTCTCAGCGCTGATAGGTGTTGTGCTTAGACCAAAAGATATGGTGCTGCCATCAGCTGAGAACGTGTCAACCGTAGCTGAAGTCACCCTGTCAACAACACCGTCCAAAGACTCTTGGGCCAGATAGAAAGACTGTAGGCTGTCTGTATCGAGCGTCTCTTCGCTTAAGATACCACCAGTCTGATAGTCAATAAGGCGCTGCCCAGGTGAGGTCTGACGCTGAATAGAAACAAAAGCTCCAGCAGTTGGCACAGAGGAAAGCTGGATGCGGCTGTCGTTTACCCAGACAATCGATTCATCAAGAAAAGTGTCAACATAAACCTTGACGTGGCTTTGAGACAAATAGGGAAACGAAACGTCAAAGAGGTCCGTAGATCCTGTTGCTGTGTAGGTATCCTTAGCGTATGCCATATTTCTCTCCTAGCCCAATGTGGCCCATGCTGAACCTGTGTAGAAAACAATGTGAGGCGATCCGACCGATCCTGGGTTCCAACTTGTTCCATCAGCGCCAACAATCAGCCCGTTATATTTCCATGTCGGTTCCGCAGTCAGCATTGGAACGCCCCACCCACGCCGTGACTTAGCCCCGTCAGTTGTCTTAGGCGACCGCCCCGTTGTCACAACGCCATCGTAAATGTTTACCATATTATGGAGCGATGACCCTGTGCCTGGAAGCTGCAGTGGATTTGCCGTCGCCTCCCAAACCTGCGCGCCGATATCAACCACATCCGCAGTGGTGACGCCAGCCATGATCGCGATAGCTTTAGACCACCGTGAAAACACGTTGCCATCCTCGAAGAATACCGCGTCATTGACGTTCGCCAGTTCGAAGCAGACACCGGCATCAGGAAAATTGGCGTCAGATGTATGAACGCCGCCCGTACATACGCAGTTGCGGACGATGAGATTTTGAACCGAACCGCCACCGCTCGCGCCAAATTGTACCCTTGGATAGACCGTTGACAGCTTTTGGACCGTCGCCGTGGACCCAGAGTATGATCCTGTCGTCGTGATGCCATCGCCGTTCAAATCTTGCAATACAAATGTCGTGGACGCCACGGCGCTGACGAGACAGTGCATCCCCGCCGTGCCTATAGCGACGCCGTCTATATCGACGTTCGTAGTCGGATCGATCAGCCAGACTTCGTCGCCATTGGAATAGCCGTGAGCGGTATTCGTCGTAACTGTTGCGGTTGACCCGATGGCGATGCCTGTCACGACCACGGCGGCATCAACAACATATGGCTCAGACGATGTTGACGACACCATCTGAACTTGCCAATCGACTTGATTCGCCTTCTCAATCAGCGCCGTTTTCTTGTTGCTTTCCATCAATGTCGCGTTGAAAACCACCGTTGTTGATGCAGGTTCGTCGTCAGGTGAATGAAATTTTATCGGGACTTCGTGGAAAGATATGATGCAATTAGTTGCTAGAAATGCGTTGCAATTGATGACGTGCAAGCCGTCTAATGTGCGTTTGCCATCTCCTGGCGTTCCGGTTCCAAGACCGACTGTCTGAACGCCGCTGATGATCGTTGCGCTGTCGAGTGCTGCTGTTGATGCGTCATAGATAACCACGCCCGCGCCCGCCGTTCGGATGGTGCTGACGACCTCCCCGACCGGGCATGATGGCGTTATGTTCACGTTGAATAGGGATGGCGATTGTTGGACCGCAAACAATTCCAGGCCACCGACAATGGACATATCTTGCATCGAGAATGAACGGGTGATGTAGTCAGCGTTTCCGTTCGGACAGTCGGGCATTCCAACCGCCAAAATGCCGTTAATTAGCCTGGAACCTGGAGCCTGCGCGTCAGGTCGGATGACTGATGGATTACCTGAATTAGACGCCCCCGCGATCCTGAAACCGTTGGCCTCTGCGCCGTGCCGGTTGCCGCCAGAGTTTGCGTAAATTCTATTGCCGCCTAGTTCATAAACCCTCTCCCCAAGCCACAGCACACCATTACTGCGCGTCGCACTAGCCGAGTTTCGCTCGACCATTGGCCCCTTGCCTGCCAACAGAGAGTTAATGGCTGTCTGAATGGCGGCGCTGTCATCCGTCACACCATCGCCGACAGCGCCCGCCCACTTAACGTCGAGTGTGCCAGAGTAGTCTCGAATGTATTCGTAAGTCCCAGCCGTTGGCCGAATATACAGGCAGTCGTCAGCCAGATCGAATGTTATCACTCCAGCAGATGGCGCAAGCGATCCATTAACTGTGATCGCGGCGTTTTGAGTTCCGCCTGTTTCATTGTGATCGTGGAATGACTTCCAGTCCGTGGCCACATCCGTCGATGTTGTGACCGTTCCTGTGTACCCAGCGCCGGGTTGGATGATCCATGCTGCACCGATCTCACCGTTTTTAACGACAATGTTTGTGCCGGATTTTATCACCCGGACGACATCGCCCTTAGTGTCGGTTTGTCCTGCCGGGACAGCCACAAGCTGGAGCCTGTGATACATCCCTGTATATGTGCCGCCATCATTCTCTCTGGACGCCGCAAAAGTCCCGAACTTGCGGCTTGATATATCTTTGCGATCTGCAACCAAGTATCGGGTAGGCGTTACCAGCGCCGATGCCTCAACAGCGTCACGCAAATTCTTGATAGTCGCTATGATGTTTTCGCGCGTCGTGCCGCCACTTCCGACAGCGACCGCCGTTCGCCCACCAGTCACGCCACCTGATGCCACATCAAATTCAAAAGTGACTGACGTTTCCGCAAACGATGCCGTGGCGTCGTACACATGGATAGTCACATAGTCCCCGTCAGCTGGCAGGGTTGGGACGCCGTTGCCATCTTCAAGTGCAATCTCGCTCTTGACCCGCACGCCAGCAAGCCCGCCCGATCCGTTGCCAGCACTATCCACTAATGGCACCATGAAAACGCCGTCAGGCAGCTGCCCGCCGACGCCGCTGATCGTGGCATGACCATGAACGCCGAGATTGGTCGAGCGGAAGAACGTGCCGCCGCCACCATCACCTATCGCAGTTTTGCCGTTCGTGACCACCGTCGCAAGCATCTCTGTTGATGACTTGAGCGCCGCCGCAGTGTCGAAGGTAGCGCTAATAGGGCCAGTAGGGCCAGTAGGACCTGTAGGCCCACGAGGTATCGTGAAGTTCAGGATAGAGTTTGTAGAAGTACCAGCGTTGACAACAGAAGCACTTCCACCAGCCGCGCTTGTTGTTGTGGTCCCAACAGCTACTGATCCTTCCTCTGAGATGTCCCACACTTCCTGAGTCAGATAGAAAGCTTGCAGGCTATCGTTGTCTAAGATCTCTTCACTAAGAACCCCACCGCTCTGATAGTTCACAAGACGTGCTGTTTGAGACGTAGACCTAACTAGAAGAACAATGGCACCACTAGCTGGAGCTGTAGAGAACCGGATCTTCTGGGGGTCTGTGGTGAACGTGTAGTCGTCTGGGTTTGTCTTAGTGGTGCCGTCGACCTTAACGACCACATGAGACGCTTCGATGTAAGGGAACGAGATAACAAAGTCCGTCGTAGAACTGTCGCCTGTGTAGCTATCTTTTGCGTATGGCATTAGTTCTACTCCGAGTTTAAATTGCTGAGGGCGTCAACGACGATTTTGAAAGGAACAACCCTACCTAGGTTTTTAACAGCTCTACCACCGTCGCCTGATATTGCGTCTTGCGCTGCTGATACAGTATTATCAAGCAGGCCTCCAACTGGTCCGGCAAGAAGCCCTGTGATAGGTGCGTCGCCGTATCGACCTTGGCTCATTGGAATACCAGTTAACTCAGCAACGACAGCCACAAGAGCCGCCGTTGGTTGGCTTGCGAATGCTGTTAGTCCTGATCGGTCAATGATGTCATAACCCCATTCGGCTTTGGTGCGCTCTTTGACTTTACCGTCTCTGATGAGATCTTTTGCAACAAGAACCATGCTACCAAGGGCAGCCACATGTGCCAAGTACAAGAGAATCTCTGTGTCTTTGAAATTCAGTCCACGCTGTATGGCAGGCAATATGGTCTTAGGGACCGCAACGAACCCAAAAGTTTGGAACTGAAACACTGTTTTCCAAGTTGGTTCAGCCATGAACAAAGGCTTATCACCAACGCCTGGAGTAGTAATCGCTTGGTTAGCGTTACGCATCATGGCTGTTTGGAGTACCTTTACGGCCTGATCACCGTCAGGGCCTGCTTTGTGCCAACGATGCCAGTCTAGTTCGAACACACCCTTGTTGTTTACAGGTGGGTACTTGTCTATCATCTTCTTGATGAGAGCCATGTTTTCTCGATCTAAGTTAAAGCTAGCGTACTTGGCAATAAGCTTTTGTGCCTTCAGGTCTCCGGCAGTAGCCTTTGCCAATACAGCCTCGTAGTCACCTATGTCTTTGACCAAGTGGTGCTGCATGGCATTTAGAGCTGTTAGCTTGCCGCGTGTGTTCCACCACTGCATAGCGCCGTAGATGGACACACCGTTGGAAAGACTATCCATGGTCCGTCCAAATAGATTCGTTATTGCGTTAAGCTTGCTTCCTTGTTGACCTAAGCCTCCTGACAGACGTTCTTGCTCAACGCCATTCATTGCCATCTGTCTGTTGTTTGTCATCATGCCTTCTAAGTGTGTTACAATGATTTTTAACTCAGACTTGCTTACGTCTCTGAACATGTCCGCAGCATTACGCATTAACAAAGCGCTGTCAGCGTGGAACCCGTTGACCAAAGCCTTCTGGGCAAAGTCAGTAAAAGACCCAATCATAAACCCTGGACCGTGGATAGCATGGGCGTACTGCCTAAGCCTGTGAGCAGACCACGCCATTGTGTTTGCCAAATTGTTGTCTGAATACCTTGGACCCGAACGACCCATGTACTCGTCAAACATTCCTGTAAGAGAAGCTTTAACGTCTTTAGCGTGTGTCTGTAGCTGACGCTTGTATCGATCACTGATGTTAGGATCTCTGATCTTTTCGTTCACAGCCTCAACAGCGTCGTTTACGATCTTAATGGTATCTGTGGTTCCATACTTCATTTTAAGGCCTATCAGTGACGACAGCTCTCTGTTGGTGGCATCCACAGTTGCGTACAGATCGTCGTTCATAAAGCCTCTATCGAACAACTCGTCCAGCTCGTCGTTGTTCCACTTGATCTGACGCTTCTTCAAGCGGTTGCTCATGGCGGACTCTACGGCGTCAATAGACCCTGGGAGACGATTGCCTGACGCGATGTCGCCCACAAGGCGCTTAACGTACTCGTGTACAGGCGCGTCTTTACCTTTGGCCCGTGCGATCATCCGCACTTTTTTACTTAAGTCTTCAGGCTTTTCTGATCTAATACGGTTTATTGATTCTTCAACTGTTTCATCTTTATCAGGTTTACGACCGCTAGTGTCCACACCTTTCTTTTTTGCTTGTTTTTTAGCTTTCTTCGCAGCGGTCTTGTTTAAATTAGCTTGGCGCGTTGTCTCTTTGCGACGTGCGGTCAATGCTTTAGCTTTGGCCCGCAAGTCTGCAAGATTAACTGTGTGTTCATCTAGAGCCTTTGTTAGTGCGTCTGTCTTTTTTGTTAAAGCGCTCAGTTCATAACCAAGCACTTTCTGTCTATCATCAAGTCCCTTTTGTTTTTGCGTAAGTCTAGAAAGAATCAGACTATGCTTTGTCTCAAGGTCAAATTTTGCTTTTGCTAGTTCAAGAGGCTTGCGTTGGAGATCGTCCTTTGCCTGTCTTATTGCTTTATGAGCTAAAAACATGTCATCGTAAGCTTCAGAAATGTTTTGGTAGAACCCTTGCCATTTGTTTACTTTTATTAGTCCTTCTTTTGCTTCTTTTAAAGCTTTTATAAAAGGACGGGCTTCAGTACGTGTGTCAAGAAACGCCTCCATTCCAACACGCTGTTCCTGTCTCTTATACACATCTCCGAGCCCACGAGACGCTACGCTATCTCG
>OJEF01000499.1_pt1 | contig 12841 bp, 8 predicted proteins | sample 1593041 | NCBI WGS metagenome assembly OJEF01 (sample SAMN05416790, study PRJEB24817) | seawater metagenome | isolation source: Sea water | place: Canada:Atlantic | collected 2013-11
TTCGTCGGCAGCGTCAGATGTGTATAAGAGACAGGAGATATCTATGGCAATATCGGGAACTTTTCTCTACATGGCTAGTCATAGTTAGTGTAGATAGATGTAATACAAAATTGTGGGTTTTGTTTCATTTATCTCTCCCTTGATAGTATATTTGGCCCAACTGCCTCCGGTGGTTGGGCTTTCTTTTTGTGGCTCCTAAATTCCAAAAAACGCCTCATCTGACTCTGACCTCTTCGCACCTCAAGCCTCCACGATGTGCCTGAATCCAACCCAATCGCTCAATGAAAATAGGCAGTAGAGACTAGTAATTTTATGGATGCACAACAAGCCCAAAGAGAAGCCACAAATGTCACTTTAGTTGGCATGTTTTTCGATCTGCTGCTCGGGGTTGGCAAAATAGTGGGCGGCGTCCTAACAAACTCATTCGCGCTGATCACAGATGGAATCCACTCACTGACCGATGCCGGTACTGACATCTTCGTTTTAGTAGTCGCACGTGTTGCTAATGCCGAGCCCGATGCAGAGCATCAATACGGTCATGGCCGCTTCGAGACTCTGGGCACAATCGCGATGGGCATCGTCTTCTTCATCACTGCCGCCATCCTGATGTATGACAGTTTTAACCGACTGCGGCTCAACGAACCGCTACCTACCCCTGCTGCCGCCGGCATAGTTATCGCGCTGATATCCGTAGCGACCAAGGAATGGATATATCACTTCACGATGCGTGTAGCGAAGAAGCTTAATTCCAGCCTCCTTAAAGCAAACGCCTGGCATAGCAGGACTGATGCGATCTCCTCAATAGCTGTACTCATCGGTATTTTGGGGGCACGTCAGGGCTATCTGTGGATGGATACAGTTGCAGGCATGTTCGTTGCCCTAATCATAGCGAAAATAGGCTGGGAACTTTGCACCGACAGCCTGACTGAGCTCGTCGATACCGCCGTCCCGAAACAGCGCCGAGAACAATTCGAATCCTGCATATTAAGCATCGATGGAATCCGCGGGATCACGGAGCTACGCAGCAGAACGACCGGTGGAAAAATAATCTTGGAAGTTAGGCTGCTGGTTAATTCATATATTTCAGTATCAGAAGGCCATCAACTTGGCGAGCTAGCAAACAAATCACTTATCAGTCAGTTCGCTGACGTCTGCGAGGTACTCATTCACATTGATCCCATTCAACACGAGACCATAGGAGATGAGTCGCAATTGCCTGAACGAACTCAAGTGATGGCATCTTTAAAGGCGTGCTGGGAGAGCTTGATAGATCAGCACTCTATCGCATCAATAGACCTTCACTATTTAGGAGGCGCGATTGAAGTAGATCTTGTGCTCGACGTCGACGTCTTATCGATGACAATAGCTAGGGACTTGGAAGCTGCCATCGAGGCGGAACCACATATCACAAAGTTGCGTATCTTTAACAAATTGTATGAATCTAATCACGAGAGCGCTTCATCTTGAAAGCGTTCTGCCGCTACAGGTTAGAGTGACATATTTACTTTCAATTGGGGCTCAATTCCCTATACTAATGCTCTGCATCTGCTGTCGATATTGGGATGCTGAGGTACCAAAATAAGACTAAAAAGGAAATCCGGTTAGCAATGAAACCGACTAATATAGCCGATCCCGATTACTTTCATAAAGTTGTAGACTGCCAGTGGGCCTGTCCCGCCCACACCCCTGTCCCCGAATACATACGTTTGATAGCCGAGAAACGCTATACCGATGCCTATATGATCAACTGGCAATCGAATGTGTTCCCCGGCATCCTCGGACGCACCTGCGATCGTCCCTGCGAGCCTGCATGCAGACGTGGACGAGTCGAAGAAGAACCTGTTGCCATATGTCGATTGAAACGAGTTGCCGCCGACTATAAATCTGACATCACGAATCGTCTCCCTCTAATACCGAAGAAAAAGAACGGCAAACATATTGCCCTCATCGGGGCCGGCCCTGCCTCTCTGACTGTTGCGCGAGACCTCATGCCACTCGGTTATGAGATCACCCTGTTTGAAAAGGACTCTCTTAGCGGCGGAGCCATGCGCACTCAGATTCCTAGATTTAGGCTTCCCGCAGAAGTGTTAAACGAGGAACTAAATTACATTCTCGAAATGGGTGTTAATTGCCGCTTCGGTGAAGAGATTACTAGCATGCGTGACATTTTGGCCGAAGGTTACGACGCCGTATTTGTTGGCACCGGCGCGCCTCTGGGCAAGTGGTTGGATCTACCGGGGCATGAAGATGCAAAGGACAATATACATACTGGCATCGAATGGCTCGCCAGCGTTGCCTTCGAACATATTACGAGCGTGGGAAAGAACGTACTTGTACTCGGCGGCGGCAACACCGCGATGGACTGTTGCAGAACTTCCAAACGCATCGGCGGTGAATCGGTAAGTGTGGTAGTACGTAGCGGCTTCGAAGAGATGAAGGCTTCGCCTTGGGAAATCGAAGATGCGATGAACGAAGACATACCTATACTGAACTTCCACGTACCGAAACGCTATGTCATTGAGAACGGCAAACTCGTCGCTATGGAATTTGAAAAAGTTCGCAAAGAAATCGATGAGAATGGCAGACGAAGACTCGTACCAACTGGAGAAGAGCCCGCGATATTACCCTGTGATGACGTGCTCTGCGCCATTGGGCAGGAGAATAGTTTCCCGTGGGTAGAAAGAGACCTAGGCATCGAGTTTGACCAATGGGAAGTGCCAGTCCTTAACAAGTCCACATTCCAATCGACCCATGAAAAAGTTTTCTTTGGCGGCGATGCTGCTCTCGGGCCCGACAATATCATTACCGCCGTTGCACATGGGCACGACGCAGCCGTATCGATCCATATGCAGTGCGAGAAGCTAGACATCACCAAGCGTCCTGATCCGCTTACTAATATTAGCAGCCAGAAGATGGGCATCCACCAGTGGTCTTACAAAAACGACATTAGCGATGACCTGCGTTTCGCGGTACCTCATGCCGACAAACAAGCCACGCTGAACGATATCAACATCGAGGTAGAACTCGGCTTCGATGAACAACTTGCGTTCAACGAGACGAAGCGCTGCCTGAACTGCGATGTACAAACCGTATTCACCGACAAACTCTGTATCGAGTGTGATGCCTGTGTGGATATCTGCCCTACCGACTGCATCACATTTACCCAGAATCAGGATGAGCCCCAGCTCAGGAAAAACCTTCTAGCGCCAGCCGAGGATGCTGAACAAGATCTATACGTTTCCGGTCTGCTAGCAGGCACCGGACGCATCATGGCAAAGAATGAAGACTTGTGTCTGCACTGTGGTTTATGCGCCGAGCGCTGCCCCACCAACGCCTGGGACATGCACAAATATTTATTCAATACGGCCAAAGCGGAAGACGCATGTCAGAGTTAATTCAAAGCTCCAAGGTCACCAGCCTAACCAAGGTCAATGACTTCGTAGTCAAATTTGCGAACGTAAACGGCTCCGGCTCCGCGAGTGCCAATGGCATGTTCGCGAAGGCCGTGTTTCGCATGGGAATACCCATTAGCCCGCATAATATATTCCCTTCCAACATCCAGGGATTACCTACTTGGTTTGAGGTGAGGATCAACGAGAACGGCTATTTGGGACGGCGCGAAGGTGTCGACCTTATCGTTGCCATGAACGAGCAGACCATAGGCAAAGATATCGCCTCAGTAGTGTCAGGTGGCTATGTCTTGTATGACTCCTCGAAAATCTTAGCAAATGAATTGCTACGCGACGATGTGACTTACCTTCCGATCCCCCTCAAAGATATTTGCCTGGAAGAATTTGAGAAACCAACGCAGCGGCAACTATTCAAGAACATCGTCTACGTCGGCGCTCTCTCCGCGTTTCTCAATATCGATTTCAAAGTGTTAACCGAGCTGGTCGGCGATCAGTTTCGCGGCAAGGAAAAGCTTATCCTGCCGAATATTCATGCATTGGAACTCGGCCACCAATACGCTAGCGATAATTTTGAATGCCCGCTCAACCTACGGCTGGAAAAAAGCGAGAAAAACAAAGGCAAGATCCTGATGGACGGCAATACCGCTACTGGTCTAGGTTGTGTCTACGGTGGCGCCACAGTTGCCGCTTGGTATCCGCTGACTCCTTCAACATCGGTAGTAGATAGCTTCACTAAGTACTGCAACCGTCTGCGCATCGATGCAGGTACCGGCAAGAAAAAATACTCTATCGTACAGGCCGAGGATGAACTCGCAGCGATAGGCATAGCGATTGGCGCAGGCTGGAATGGGGCCCGCGCATTTACTGCAACCAGTGGCCCAGGCATCTCATTGATGCAAGAATTTCTCGGACTCGCGTACTTCTCTGAAGTGCCTATCGTGCTGTTTAATATTCAACGAGTTGGCCCGTCTACCGGCATGCCGACACGCTCACAACAGGGCGACCTACTCTGCTGTGCCTACGCCTCTCATGGCGACACCAAACATGTGCTCCTGTTTCCCGGGAATCCTAGCGAATGTTTCGACTATGCAGCAAGTGCGTTCGATATTTCAGACCGGATTCAATCTCCGGTAATAGTGATGAGCGACCTAGAACTCGGCATGAACGAACAAATTTGTGATCCACTTAATTGGGATGACAAGAGTCGCTACGATAGAGGCAAGGTACTCAACGCAGAGCAGTTAGAAGAAATTGAACGATATGGGCGCTATCTCGATTCCGACGGCGACGGCATACCCTACCGGACCTATCCCGGCACTCATCCTCATAAGGGCAGTTACTTTACTCGTGGCAGCTCCCATGACTCCTATGCCGCCTACACCGAAGATGGCACCGTATACGCTAAGGTCATGGATAGGTTGACTCTTAAAATGAAGACGGCTGTGAACTATCTTCCGGAACCAGAATTTTCCGAGAGAACTTCAAATAATTTAGGCTTGGCGTTTATAGGCACTACAACTAGCGCCATCAATGAAGTTCTCGATAGCTTAGCAAAGAAAGGCATAACGCCGGATACGATGCGTATCCGTGCATTCCCTTTCCACGATAGCGTGACGGAATTCTTTGACGCCCACGAACTCGTCTTTGTAATAGAGCAGAATCGTGACGCGCAATTGAAGAGTCTTCTTAAGATTGAATGCAATATTCATGAAGAAAAAATGCATTCGATTCTCAGTTACGATGGCGTGTTAATTACTGCGCAGCACATCGAGAAGTCAATTCTCAATTCCATGACCGATATGAATGCAAGCGGCGAAATTCCCGCGTAAAACGGCAGCGATTATGAGTTATATTAATAAACCAAAATTCAAACACCCACAGATGCAGACCAATGATATAGGTCTGACGCGCAGAGACTATGAAGGAACTCTGACTACGCTGTGTGGTGGTTGCGGGCACGATTCAATCAGCGCGGCTATCATTCAGGCCGCTGCCGAAATGTCTCTAGAACCACATCGAGTTGCCAAGATCTCCGGCATCGGTTGTTCCTCGAAAATCCCTTCTTACTTTCTCAGCAAAGCACACGGGTTTAATTCAGTGCACGGGCGCATGCCTTCCGTTGCGACTGGCGCTAATATTGCAAACAAGGAACTCTACTACGTTGGGGTTTCAGGCGATGGCGACAGCGCTTCAATCGGGCTTGGGCAATTCTGCCATATCGTTAGGCGTCGCATAAACATGCTGTACATCGTAGCTAACAATGGCACCTACGGTCTTACCAAAGGTCAGCTTTCAGCTACAGCCGATCTTGGCTCGAGAACCAAGTCAGGCGAAGAAAGTCAGTTCGACAATATCGATATGGCTACGCTCGCAATCGAACTAGGAGCAAGCTTTGTTGCCCGCAGCTTTTCGGGAGACAAGAAACAACTAATCCCCCTACTTCAGGCAGGCCTCTCACATAAGGGCTTCGCGTTTATCGACGTGATCTCACCCTGCGTGACATTCAACAACACAGATCTTTCGACCCATGGTTACAAAAACACCTGGGAGAATCATATCGCTCTAAGTGAAGTAGACTTCGTGCCAATGCGCGAGGAGATTACAGCGAGTTACGGAGCAGGTAAGGAAAAGGAAATAACCCTGCACGACGGGTCGGCCATCCACTTACATAAAACAAGTAACGACTACGATCCGTCAGATAAAGAGAACGCTTTGCATCACATCAATGCCTATAAGAAGCAAGGCAAGATCGCGACCGGCCTACTCTATATCAACCAGTCTACGTCTGACTTACACGAATTGCAGGAGACCGTGGATAAGCCTTTAAACAGCCTCGGCAATCAAGAATTATGCCCAGGCAGTGAAGCGCTCAACGACATCAACAATACGTTTCGGTGATGTATTTACCGCTGTTCTTTGATTAGATCGTAGGCGGCCTTAATCGCTTGCGTCTTTTCAGTCGCTATATCGATCATCTCTTCTGGCAAGCCTTTTGCCACTAGTTTATCCGGGTGATGCTGATTCATCTGCCGTCTATAGGCCTTCTTCAGCTCAGGCTCACTGCAATCAGGCGATACGCCTAACAATTCGTACGACGCCTTAAGCTTGTCCTTATAGGAAGCGCTATCAGCGAAGTGAGCCTGACCAGACAAGCGACTAATCAGCGCGTCGAACTCAGGTTTCGAGTAGCCTAGGTCGCTAGCGATCCCCTCAATTAAGGTTTTCTCGCGCGCATCCAGTCGGCCATCCGCGAAGGCGGTAGCCACTATAATCTCTAGAAATATCTGTATTAAATTTCTTCGCCGAAAGCTCTCTCGTTTAAATTGCGCAAGCACCTCGTGTATAGGGAAGTCTGGCTTTTTTCCTTCGTTAAAGAGGTTGATGGCTACTGTGCGTTGCTGAGAATTCAGACGCATCTGCTCCATGACTCTTTCCGCCATGGCGATTTCATCGATTGTGACCTTACCATCGGACTTAGCGACATAGCCCATCAGCGCGAACGTCGTGGTAAAGAATACTGACTGCACGCGCTCAGTAGCGCCTAGACCCAGCGAATCATCCAGTGAGAGGCCATCTAGTCCCCCGTCGAAGTAATTGCCAAGGGCTGCGCCTAAGACTGCACCCAAGGGCCCGCCCATCATGAAGCCGAATGTACCGCCTACTACCTTTCCCCACCAACTCATATTAGTACTCGTTACTGCTGATAAATTAGTTTGCCGTAAAACCTGCTAATCCAGAACCTAGCATTGGCCCCTATCGACAATGTTCAATCGAGATGCCCATCATTGGAAAGGGAGTCTACTAGGAAATGAGGCGCTGAAACCAGTTCTTGTCTAATTCTCGTCTACATCCATCTAACTGTACCGCAAATCGGCTTGAGTTCACCTGCACGCGGGCGGCGGTGTCTATCAACCACTGTTTATTCCTGTAGGTAGCGCGCTGGTAGCCGCCGTTGCCCTCGTGGTAGGCATAATAAAGATGCATAGCATTATTATTCGAGATGTTACTTATCCGTGTGGAGTTCGCGTTATACCAAGCCACGAAATCGATGGCGTCTGAGAAATTCCTACGCGACGCACGGCTGTTGCCCGAATTCTGTTCATATTCGAGCCAGGTTTCATCGAGTGCCTGCGCGTAGCCATAGGCAGAGCTCGGCCGACGGCCCGGGAAAATCCATAAGAATTTGTTTCTATCCGGCTTCGCGCGAGACTGGAAAGAAGACTCTTGATAGATAAACGCCATGTTTACCGACACTGGAATGCCCCAGCGCAGCTCTGCACTCTTAGCAGCGTTATACCACCCTCTGCGATCCTCGAATATGGAGCAGATGTCTGCGACGCTTTCTGGAGGCGAACTGGCACAGGCGGCTAGCAATGATGCTAGCAAAGGCACACAGGCAATGTTTGTCTTATGATATTTCATCATGTTTCAATTCAATTACATCAGTTTATTCAGATAACCTGAATATTAAGCAGTTAGAGCATCAAGATGCACAATAAATTCCACTTCATCGAGAATTTTAATGCCTAATTCTTCCGCTTTCGCGAGTTTTGATCCAGCGCCAGGCCCTGCAACTACACAAGAGGTATTCTTCGAAACGCTCCCAGCTACCTTCGCTCCCAAAGCTATCAACTTGGCCTTCGCCTCGCTCCTGGACATTTGTTCGAGGGTGCCCGTCAGTACGTAGATTTCTCCCAGCAACGGCTTTGCTGAATCGTCGTGACTAGGTTCTATGACTGGCCATGTCACACCGCTGTCCTGCAATTCTTTGATCAGCTCGACGTTGTCACTATTACTAAAAAATACCCGAATATGCTCCGCCATTATTGGGCCGACATCAGATACTTGCACTAGGCTATCTAGATCAGCGGCAATGATGCTCTCTAAAATGCCGAAATGGGTGGCTAGCTGTAATGCAGTTGCCTCTCCCACCTCTCTTATGCCCAGCGCAAATAGAAACCGTGGCAGACTCGTCTGCTTACTCTTTTGTATAGCAGCAACTATGTTCGCCGCCGACTTTTCACCCATCCGCTCAAGACTGGCAAGCTGTGCGGCCGAAAGCCTATAGATGTCCGCCACGCTCGTAATAAGCTCTTTGTCTACGAGTAGCTCTATAAGCTTGTTCCCGAGACCCTCTATATCCATCGCGCTGCGGGAAGCGAAATGCTTTATAGATTCCTTACGCTGTGCCGGACAGATTATTCCGCCGCTGCACCGATAAAGTACGTCTCCATCTTTCACGACAGCAGATGCACAAGCCGGACACACCTGGGGAATCGAGATGGATCTTCTTTTTATCTTCTTAGCAGCGTCATGGGGAATGACCTTGACGACCTTAGGAATTACGTCCCCCGCGCGACGAACAATCACTCGATCGCCGATTCGCAGCCCTAGGCGTTCAATTTCGTCCATATTATGCAGAGTAGTATTGCTCACGGTAACACCACCCACGAAGACCGGCTCAAGCCTGGCTACCGGTGTAATGGTGCCGGTTCTTCCTACTTGGAATTCAACATCGAGTACCGTTGTAGATTTTTCTTCGGCTGGAAATTTATAGGCCATAGCCCAGCGCGGGCTGCGCGCGTTAGTGCCTAGCTGCAGCTGGAGTTCCAGATCGTCTACCTTCAAGACGGCGCCATCGATCTCATACGGCAGGTTTTTTCTCTTTGCTAGCAGCTCTAAACAATAGGTAAGACAGGCATCGACGCCCTTCTCTACACTCCGGTCTGGGTTCACAGGAAGCCCCCATTTCTCGATCAAGATAAAAATCTCACTCAATGTCTTGGGCAGCCTGATACCTTCGACTAGACCGACGCTGTAGCAATACATCTTCAGAGGTATCTTCGCTGCCTTCTTAGGATCTAGCTGTCGAATCGCACCTGCTGCCGTGTTGCGCGGATTGACAAATATTTTCCCACCCTCTTTCTCAGAGGTTTCATTCAGCTTCTTGAAGCCGTCTTTACCAAGAAATATTTCGCCTCGGATTTCAATAAAGGTATTTTTCTTTTTCTGTTTTAGCTCGAGTGGGATACTACTTATAGTACGCACGTTATGAGTAATGTCTTCCCCAGTAACGCCGTCTCCGCGAGTGGCTGCCTGCTCTAACATCCCATCTTTGTACAACAGACTAACTGCGATGCCATCCACCTTGGGCTCACAACTGTATTGAATACTCGACTCTGTCTCTAAGCGTTTCTTGAGACGTGTCTCGAATGATTGTAGGTCGGCCTCATCGAACACCTTGTTCAACGAGAGCATGGCAATTTCATGTCTGATTTGAGTGAAACCTGCAATCGCCTCACCGCCAACACGCTGTGATGGCGATGCTTCGTCGAGTAGTTGGTATTTGATTTCTAGTTCTTCGAGACGCCGCAGCAAGGCGTCGAAATCGGCATCAGGAATTCCCGGCGCGTCAAATGAATGATACAAGCGATTGTGATGCTCGATCTGCTGCCGGAGAGTAGCTACTTCGGTTAGGATTTTTTCAGGAACTGCCATAGGGGTTAGTTCTGAGGTTTAGTTCTGAGACTTGGTTCAAAAACAGTACTTACTTTAACCGCGTGCGGCTGCTGCCTTGAGACGGCGTAATTCGAAGTCTCGAATGCGCTGACGATAATGCTCAATGGTCTGCCCGGTCATGCCGTTTCTGTGATCATCTTTAAGATCTCCGCCCAGCGTATCACGAATTTCTTGCGCTACAACCAGCATTTGCTCGAAGGCATCTAGATTGTTGATGGGCGTTGGCAATGCTAGAAAGAAGCTAATGCCCAGCGTGGTGAACTCGTCCATGTTATTAAGATCGAAGGTCCCGGGATTCAGCATATTGGCGACGCTGAAAATAACCGTACTCTGATGCTCCCTACTAAGTCGCTTGTGAAATATATTCATATCGCCAAACTTTAGCCCTGATGTGATCAAGACTTGTAACAAGTCATCGCCCACGAACACCCTGCCGTGTTTCGCCGTAACATTGAGCACCAATACTTCCGAGTGTTCGAATTCATCGGCTTGCGTCTTCTGCTCTGGTAGATCAATCTCTAAACTGGCTGCGCGCTTCTGATCCAATTCATCGATGATCTCTTCATCGACAATTTGATCTACAACTACGGGCACTTCATGCGCAAATTCTTCAATATCTACTTGTGCAGGCACTTCCTCAAAAAGCACATCATCGGATTCGTCTTCTGGAAGTGCCTCAATCTCGGTTTTGGCTGTTTTAAGCGTAGCTTGATCTATTGATTCCGGCCCCTGCTTCGACTTACGCCCAAACAGAGAAAATAGAGAGCGGCTGTTTGGCATATCCACAGCGTCTTCTGTAGTTTCATCGATCTCCTCGAAAAGACTAGACTGATTAGCCTGATCAAGAGACGGGGGATTAACGCCTATGCGTTCGCCAGCTGACATCGAAAAATCGTTCGCGCTACTATCAGCATCAAATAGTGCCGGCTGCTCTTCTTCGGCCTCTTGTTCATTTACTAATTCTTGTTCGTCGAGTTCGGTTTGCTCACTGAAGACATCATCGAAATTGCTTTCTACATGATCTTCATAACTATCATCATCTGTAGTCTCCTCGTCTTCCATACTAAGCGCTACAACTTCATCCTCTATCTCTGACTCTTCAACGTAGTCTGGTGCGATCGAACTCATTGTGTCCACGTTGCTTTTAATCTCATCCTCGTCTAGCTCTTTTTCATTATCATCACCACCATAGTCGAGTGACGTAGAAACTGAGTCGCCCTCATTTCCAACAACGTGTTGCTGCGGGACTTGCGGCTCGACAAAATCGGCTTCTATTTCTGCCTCAATTTCATCTTCGTCCCAGTCTTCACCGATACTGTGCTCATGGCTAACAGGAGTACTGAAATCGTCTTCCTCGGTTTCTTCGCCGTGCCCGTATTGCTCTCGCGGGGCGTAGTCGACTGCCTCTTCCACAACAGGCTCTTCAACCATCGTCGACTCGGATTCAAAATCTTCTACGACCTCCACTTCCTGCTGGTACTCTTGTGCGGGAATTCCCCTTGCCACTGTAGTCTGAGATAGCTCAACAGCATCCATCAGCACGGGGATATGGCCATCAATCTCCGCGTCAGTCAGGTTAAGGAATTGCGCCTTCGTTTCCGCTCTGTCCAGAGCATTATTCTGTCGGTTCACTTCTTCTAACGAACGAGTAACAACCCGGGCACCGCCGCCAGGCAGTTCCGCGAGCTCTAGAGATTCAAGGTCGACGTTTTGAGGGATATTCTTATCGATGGCTGACTTGATCTGACCACGGCGGGCATTGATCGCAACATATAGGCCTCTAAGCACCACAGCAACTATGGCTAAGCCCAACAATAAGATGACTAATTCGCGTCCATTCATAGGAAATCTACAATACTCGATAAGAATGTGTTAAAAACGTGAAAATTTTTAATGTTATCTGACAGTTACCGTATTTTCTTTAGCATAGAAACAGGCTATTTGAGTTGCGGCGCGCAAGAATGCGCCCCGCAGGATGCAAGAGGGGGTACCTAGGTGCTACATAGCAGCCAATTCGGCTGCCTCTTCGATATCAACGGCGACGATTCTAGACACACCAGGCTCGTGCATAGTCACGCCTAGAAGCTGGTTCGCCATCTCCATAGTGATCTTGTTGTGTGTGATGAAGATGAACTGCACATTCTCGGACATCTCCTTAACCAGATTCGCATAACGCCCAACATTCGCGTCATCCAGAGGGGCATCAACCTCATCCAGCATACAGAATGGCGACGGGTTCAGGCGGAAAATTGAGAACACTAACGCGATCGCGGTCATCGCTTTTTCACCACCTGACAGTAGATGGATCGTGCTATTACGCTTACCCGGCGGTCTCGCCATAATAGCAACACCGGTATCCAGCAAATCTTCGCCAGTCATATCCAGGTAAGCGTGGCCGCCACCAAAAACTTTTGGAAACAGATTCTGCAGGCCAGCGTTAATCTTGTCGAAGGTATCTTTAAAGCGTGACCGAGTTTCCTTATCGATCTTGCGAATAGCATTCTCAAGAGTGTCCAGCGCCCTCTCTAGGTCTGCATTCTGCTTGTCTAGATAGACCTTGCGCTCTGACTGCTGCGAGTATTCGTCGATGGCAGCCAGATTGATTGGACCCAAACGCTGAATTCTATTACCTAACTTCTCTAACTCCTGCTCGCACTGCTCTTCGCTCAATTCTTCGGGCAGATTCTCCAAAACTTCCGCCAGTACAAACTTCGCCTGCTCGAGCTGCTCGAGTATGCCGTCGCGCTTAACCGACGCGCCCTCACTCTTGAGGCGCTTGTGCATGAGGCTTTCTTTAACCTGATTGAGCTGCTCCAGAACCTGATTACGCAGCTGTTCCAATGCCCGCGTGGCATGTTCATTCGCATCTACCTTGGCCTTCGCTTCGGTCAGCTCTTTTTCCACCTCTAGGC
>OJEF01000502.1_pt1 | contig 12812 bp, 12 predicted proteins | sample 1593041 | NCBI WGS metagenome assembly OJEF01 (sample SAMN05416790, study PRJEB24817) | seawater metagenome | isolation source: Sea water | place: Canada:Atlantic | collected 2013-11
CTACACCTCTCTATTCGTCGGCAGCGTCAGATGTGTATAAGAGACAGCTTATAAGATAGCTACATTGGCTGAGCGCGAAAACCATCACCCTTCCATCATGACCGAATGGGGTAAAGTGACTGTGTACTGGTGGACTCACAAAATTAACGGGCTACACGTTAACGATTTCATCATGGCCGCGAAGACCGATATGATTGCCAAGCTATCCGCCCCCTCTTAATATTCGCAAATTTTTAACTGGAGACTCTCCTTGTTGGTTAATTCCAAATCTCTGTTTGAGCAACTCAATAAGGTTGTAAGCCTGCCCAGCGTTAGTTCAGCTAATGCGAGCATAGACATGAGCAATAAGCCGGTCATAGACCACCTGGCGGAACAATTCGAATCTCTGGGTTTTGAGTGCGAACTGATTCCAATTCCCGGTAGTGAAACAACTAAGTTCAATCTAATCGCGACTCTCGGTTCTGGCCCCGGTGGTTTGGTGCTAGCGGGTCATACCGACACCGTCCCACTTGATGAAGAATTGTGGTCGTCAGACCCGTTCAAGGTTACTCAGCGAGATGGCAAACTATTCGGGCTTGGCGTTACCGACATGAAGGGTTTCTTTCCAATTATCATGGAGGCGGTAAAACCACTTTTAGACAAAAGCTTCAAAGAACCTCTCATCGTTCTTGCGACAGCGGACGAGGAAACGTCTATGCAGGGCGCACGCAGTATTGCAGAAATGGGACGACCCAAGGCACGTGCCGCTATCATCGGTGAACCGACCGGATTGCAGCCGGTAAAGGCACACAAGGGAATCATGATGGATTCCGTTCGGCTCTTGGGGCAGAGTGGCCATTCTTCTGATCCCTCTCTGGGTAATAACGCACTCGATGCCATGCATGCGGTAATTTCGGATCTAATGATCTACCGCGAAGAACTGAAACAAAGATACAGCAGTGACCTATTCAGCATTCCTCATCCAACACTAAACCTCGGTGTTATACATGGTGGCGATAACCCCAATCGAATCTGTGGCCACTGTGAATTGGAATTCGATATCCGGTTGATGCCAGGCATGCACATTGAAACTGTGCGAGGGGAGATAAGGAATAGAATCGCGACCCTCATGAATCCATTAGGGATTCAATTCGAACTGGCAGCTCTGTTTACCGGTGTCCCTGCTTTCTTCGCTGATGAAAATAGCGCGCTTCTAAAAACAGCTGAGAAACTGACAGGTCATGCAGGCATTAGCGTAGGATTTGGCACAGAAGGCCCTTTCCTGCAAGAATTAGGAATGGATACTATTATAATGGGCCCCGGCAATATCGATCAGGCGCACCAGCCTGATGAATATATGTCGATAGATATGATCGAGCCTTGCATCGATGTTCTGCAAAAGATGATTAGTCATCACTGCTTGTAGTTAGACATAAGAACAGAAAATTAGAGAGATTCGAATGATAGACAACGAACAAGATAGCATTGGCATGATCGAATGGTTTCGAGCCTCAACCAGCTACATCAATACGCACCGCGCAAAGATATTTGTCGTGCTATTGAGCGGCGAAGCGTTGGCAGACAAAAACCTATCCAACGTTGTCTATGACCTGACGCTGCTGCACAGTCTCGGCGTTAAGTTGGTACTAGTTCATGGTGCCCGACCACAGATTTCTGCCGCACTAGAAAGTAGCGGCAAAGACTCATCCTATCATCGCAATATTCGTATCACAGAAGCTGAATGCATCGAGACTGTGTCCCAGGTTGTTGGCGGAGAAAGTGCAAGACTCGAGGCCCTCTTCTCCATGGGCATAAGCAATTCTCCAATGCAGGGCTCGGATATCCGTCTTTGTCGCGGAAATTTCGTAACAGCTAAGCCCGCTGGCATTCACGATGGCATCGACTACCAATACACGGGAAAAGTGAGAAAAATACGCGCCACCGCTATCCAGCAGCAACTGGAACAGAATAATATCGTACTGCTTTCGAATCTAGGCTATTCACTAACGGGCGAAATCTTCAATCTGTCTGCAGAAGAAATAGCGACAGAAGCCGCCGTAGCACTGCAAGCAGAAAAGCTGATCCTAATGGTTCCTCGCCCTGGTGTTCTAGATGATAACGGTAGCTTGGTAGCTTCTCTAACCGAAGATGATGCGAGATTCTATGCGGACAAACTTGCCAAGCTAGATGAGGAGTCACGTTGCATAAGTCGCGCACTCGATGCCTGTCTGCGCGCCTATTCCAATAAAGTTCATCGATCGCACCTAATTAGCTTCAAAGAGAATGGCGCTCTAATACGCGAACTGTTTACACGACAAGGAAACGGCACGCTAATCAGCAGTGACAGCTTCGAGAATCTGCGCGATGCAACCATTGAAGATGTAGCTGGCATACTTAAACTTATTAGACCCTTAGAAGAGAACGGCTCACTAGTAGAGCGTTCTCGTGAATTGCTAGAGACAGAGATCGAAAACTTCAAGATCGTAGAGCTAGAAGACTCCGTCATCGCCTGTGCCGCACTCTACCCTATCGGGAAAGACTTCGCAGAGATCGCTTGCATCGCTATCGACAATGATTTTCAGAAAAATGGCTATGGTGAACGCCTCTTGAACAGCCTTGAGAGTAAGGCCAAAGCGGGAGGCATCAAGAAAATTTTCGTTTTGACTACGGCTGCATCACACTGGTTCTTGGGAAAAGGGTTTTTGGACGCGCAGCTTAGCGACTTGCCCGAAACCAGACAAGAACTGTACAACTATCAGCGTAAGTCGAAGGTGTTATTAAAGAGATTGTAACTAAGCGTTCGAGGCTTAGCTTACACGCTGCATTACGCAGATACTGTAGTCATATTGATTGGATTCATCGTGCTGATATTGCTCACGCGAAATTTCTTTCCAATGCGACTCGTCGAATTCATGAAGAGTAGTATCCCCTTCGACTTGTGCATGCACCCGCGTGAGATGCAGTGTATCTGCCAGAGGCAGCGCTGCCTGATACAACACCGCCCCACCGATCACGAAGGCCTCTACGCTACCTGTGGATTTGGATAGTGATTCGGCTCGCTCAATTGCCTGTTCCAAAGACCCAACCACTTCAGCACCCTCAGCCTGATAATTTGCGTTGCTAGTAATGACGATACTGGTTCTTCCTGGTAACGCGCGCCCTATGGACTCCCAAGTATTACGGCCCATAATCATGCAATTTCCCATGGTGGTACGCCTGAAGTATTTCAGGTCTTCAGAAAGGTGCCAAGGTAAGCCGTTGTCACGTCCGATCACTCGATTCTCAGACATGGCGCATATCAATGCGAGTTTCATAGCGTGCTCTCTAAAAAGTAATTTCGAGGTGATTAAACCGAAAAAGGATAGGCGATGGAGTCATGGTGCTCATAGCCCTCGACTTCGAAATCCTTCATGGTCACCCAAGTCTCAATATCCTCAAGCGATTTGATATCTGGGTTGATATGTAGCTGTGGAGGATCAAACGGCTCGCGCTGTAGCTGAACATCGCGCATTGGTTCAAGCTGATCTTCGTAGATATGGGCATTGACGATTTTGTGATAGGCAAGCCCCGCCGAGTTGCCAGTAATCTGCGCTACTAGTGCCAACAATGTAAAAACCTGAATCTGATTGAAATTCAGTCCAAGTGGTACATCGCAGGAGCGCTGATAGCTCGTAAGATGAAGCTTGCCGCCAAGTAGGGAAAAAGTATGCGTGTGCATACACGGACGCAGGCAGCCTAGGTGGAATTCACCGGGGTTATAGAACGTCAATATCTCCCCGCGGTCGTCCACACCTGCCTTGAGATTGTCGACTATCTTCTTCAACTGATCGATGCTCGTTCCATTCGGCTTCTGCCAACTCCTGCCTTGAACGCCATAGACCCGACCCATGTCATCGGCACCCTTGCGCGCAGGATTACTCAGCCAGGCCATGTTCTCGTTGGCATTAGCATCCCATGATTTAGTGCCTAGAGCGCGAAAGTCCGCGGCATTGTCCAAGCCTTTCAGATAGCCTAGAAGCTCGGCGATAGCCGCCTTCCAGAAACTCTTGCGAGTAGTAATGATGGGGAATGCGTTTCCCCCGACATTATAGGTCAGGTCCGCATTGATGACGGTGAGGCACTTTTTGCCGGTACGCTCGTTCTCAATCCAAACACCTTCATCTACAATTCGCTGACAGAGATTCAAATATTGCTGCATGACACTTTTCTTCTATCAATGGGTTAAAGGGGGCGACTACAAAGAATTATGTTGTGGCTGTGGCTTCATATAAGCAAGTATCAATACGATCAAACCCGCGACTATCAATGGTGCAGATAACACCTGTCCCATAGTCATCCAATCTAACGCGACGAAACCGAGGTGCAAATCGGGCTCGCGGAAGAATTCAATGAAGAACCTGAAACTTCCATAGCCGATCGCGAAAAGTCCAGTCACCGCCATTCGTGGCCTAGGCTTAGACGAGAACCACCAGAGAAAGGTAAATAATACGATTCCCTCTAATGCCACCTCGTAGAGTTGAGAAGGATGGCGTGCCAGTTGATCAACATGAGGAAATACCATGCCCCATGCTACATCAGTGGGCCTACCCCAAAGCTCACCTCCAATGAAATTGCCAAAGCGGCCGGCGCCGAGGCCAAACGGTACTAAGGGGGCTATGAAGTCCATTACCTCAAAAAATTCTTTCTTGATGCTGCGCGAATACAGGAAGAATGCCAGCAGCACACCGAGCAACCCTCCGTGAAAAGACATGCCTCCTTCCCAGACCCGCAGTAGCCATATTGGATCGGAGAGGAAGCGATCGAAATTATAGAACAACACAGAACCCATGCGGCCGCCGAGCACTGCACCCAATGCTCCGTAAAACACCAAGTCAGATATTTGCTCTGCTGTCCACTCGCCAGGTTGCTGCTTTGCGCGGATTGACGCCAGGCCCCAAGCACCTCCGAAGGCGATCATATACATAATGCCATACCAATGAATGCTTATTGGGCCGATGGCCAGTGCTACTGGGTCGAACTGGGGAAATGTCAGCATGGGTCGGAGTCGCTTGTGTCGGTTGAGATGCCCGCAGGCCCTTAAGCCGTCATTATACTCAACCCGTGACAAGATAGTTTGGCAATTTCAAGGCTGCATAATTTTATCTCACCCTCACGGATTCTGTCCATTCACTCAATGAGGCGTTAACATAGCAGCAATGTGCCTAATCATATTTGCGTTCCAGTGTGACCCGCGTTTTCCACTAGTTGTAGCCGCTAACAGAGACGAGAGTTTCGCCCGACCCACCGCTCAAGCCGCCCTCTGGACAGATGAAGAATCTGGCCAACAGATACTCTCTGGAAGAGATGAGCAGGCTGGAGGTACTTGGCTGGGTATTACTCAGAGCGGGCGATTCGCCGCCGTGACGAATATAAGGGATCCATCCCAGGCAGAACGCAAGCCCAGATCTCGTGGCGATTTGACGCGACAGTTTCTAGGCGGAACCGATTCTCCCGAAAAATATTGCGCAATGCTAGCTCAAAACTATGAACAATTTGCAGGCTACAACCTGCTCGTAGGCGATAACCACTCACTATTCTACGTGAACAACCACGAAGAGAAGGTGTGGGAGCTTGAACCCGGGGTGCATGGATTATCGAACGGCTTATTAAACTCCTCCTGGCCCAAAGTAGACAAGGGTAAAAAACGCCTGCAGGCATTGATGCAACAACCTGAGGAACTGACTACCGATGGGCTTCTCGCGATGATGGCTGATAGGTCCCAAGCAGAGGATAGAGACCTACCGGATACTGGAATAGGAATTGAAATAGAACGCAAATTGTCTTCCGCATTTATTCTGAACTCCCAGAGAGAGTATGGAACTCTATGCTCTACCGCTCTGATCGTCGACCAGTCCGGCCCGACACGCTTTAGCGAACAAAACTTCGACTCGCTAGGCAATAGATCTTCCGGTCATGCATTCCAGCTACCACCAACCTAGCTACAGTATTTGTAGCACCGCCTTAAGTAAGGCCTAGTAAGCATTCCCATGACCACCGAGAGGCCTCTATGTACATACCCAAACATTTCGAGATCACAGATGAGACAGAAATAAGTAGGTTCATCGAAGCAAATTCCTTTGGTCAGTTAATCTCTCTGGTTGACACTGCAATCGTCTCAACTCACATACCTTTTCTCTATGATGCAGAAAGTAGAGTACTTGTCGGTCACCTTGCAAAGGCAAACCCACAATGGCAGCACATTCATAAACAGAAAGTTCTCGTCACACTTCAGGGCGAGCACGCCTATGTAAGTCCTAACTGGTATGAATCTGCGGGAGTTCCCACCTGGAACTATCAGGCTGTGCATATAGAAGGAACTGCAGAGAGTTTCACCGATCCCGAAAAACTCAAGCATGTGGTTGATACACTCACCGAACAGAATGAAACTCGCTATCCAAACCCTTGGAAGCCCGACTACGCCACCTCGATGCTACGCGGCATCATTGGTATCGAGATTGCGATTACTTCGATACAGTGTAAGTTTAAGCTCAGTCAGAACCGCAGCGTACAAGATCAAATCAATGTGCAAGAGCAATTAGCCTACGGCGGACATGAAGCATTAGCAGATGAGATGAATAAGTCCTAGTACACCTAGGCTTCTTTAATGTGTTTGCAAGCTTTCACTATTGCTGTATGTTTGCCGTAGATTCCTAACATCCTCTAATCAAACATCCTGCAGGAAAAATCATGGCTAACGAAGGCTATCATGAACCCATCGAAGAACTAAGTAACGAGACTCGAGATATGCATAGAGCTATTACTTCTTTAATGTAAGAACTCGAAGCCGTCGATTGGTATAACCAACGCGTCGACGCATGCAAAGATCCAGAACCGAAAGAAATTCTCGAACACAATAGAGATGAAGAAAAAGAACACGCGGCCATGGTTCTGGAATGGATTCGACGTAGGGATTCAGTTCTAGATAAAGAACTAAAAGATTACCTCTTTACCGACAAAAAAATCGACCGCTAGTCCAGAGAATTATTCGCCGATGAAGCACTGTAAAGACGGCAACAAGAATCAGGTATTCTTAATGACCTAGTCTCAATGAAGTGCCTAAGGATTGTTATCGTGTTATCAGAAATGCTATGAGTAACTCCTACCAGCTAGAAACTGCACGCGTCGTGCTGCGTCAATGGCGAAGCGAAGACTATGCAGAGTTTGCCAGCATGAATGCAGACCCTGACGTAATGCGTTACTTCCCGAGTTTACTTTCTCGTAAAGAGAGCGGCGCACTAACTAAGAAACTCGACAATCTAATAGCACAGAAAGGTTGGGGATTTTGGGTTGCCCAGCGCAAGAGTGACAACGCATTTATAGGCCTCGTCGGCCTGAATCAGGCAGATGACTTACCCGTTGCCAACTGCATGGAAGTTGGATGGCGGCTAGCTAAGGCCTATTGGGGTAAAGGCTACGCTACAGAAGCCGCAACCGCTGCGCTATATTTCGCGTTTTCTATTCTAGAGCAAGATCAAGTAGCAGCCTTCACTACCATCGAGAATTCTCCCTCGCGAAACGTTATGTCGAGACTGGGAATGGAAAATCGAGAGGAGAATTTTCTTCACCCGAAAGTTTCAGAAAGTACCGGACTAAAGGAGCATGTCTACTACGAAATTTCCCGCGAGAAATTCTATAGGAATTTTCAAAAAAATTCCGTAGCTATTTCTTCACAGAAAAACCCTAAAGGCAAATCAGATCCTACTGTTTAGTTTGTGCGAGAGGATCGCAACAGCCGATCGACGCCGGCATTATACAAAGCCAAATCAACCGCGCTGCGAACCATCTGCGCATCATCAAGTTGCATTACATTTTCTAGAAGCTCTTCAGCGACTTCTAATGTGATGCTACGTAGCACAGACTTTACTTTTAACAACGAAGCCGCGTTCATAGACAGCACATCGTAACCCATGGCCATTAACAATATAGCAGCGCCCGGGTCGCCTGCCATCTCTCCACAAATACTGACATGTTTTCCTTCCGCTTGAGCCGCATTGACTACTTGTTGCAATGCACTAAGCACGGCTGGGTGAAAGGCGGAATAAAGATTAGCCACACGTGGGTTATTTCTATCCACTGCCAGCAGATACTGCGTGAGATCGTTGCTACCTACAGATATAAAGTCTACTAACTTGGCGAGGGCGCGAGTCTGATAGACAGCCGCTGGCAATTCGATCATAACTCCTATAGAGGGGAATTTTACCTTCACCCCTTCCTGAATAAGCTCGCGATATTCCTTTTTGATGAGTTGCAGTGCGGATGTTACTTCGTTGACGTTACTGATCATCGGTAACATGATTTGCAAATTATCGAGACCAACGCTCGCTCTCAACATAGCGTGTATCTGCGCCGTGAAAATTTCAGGATGATCCAAAGTAACTCTAATACCTCGCCACCCGAGGAACGGATTGGCTTCTTCTATTGGGAAATAGGGCAAAGATTTATCTCCGCCGATATCGAGCGTACGCATAGTCACCAATTTCGGAGCGAATGCCTCTAACTGCTCACGGTAGATTTGGTATTGCTCCTCCTCACTGGGGAAGCGCTCTGCTAGAAGGAAAGGGACTTCCGTTCTGAACAACCCTATACCCTCGGCGCCTTGGTCGAGAGAGCGTATAACATCCGTCATTAGTCCTGTGTTAACCCACAAATGTACTCTGTGATGATCTGCCGTCTCACAAGGCAGGTCCTTCAAACCTTCAAGGCCTTTGTCTAACTGATCCTGTTCCTGAATCGTTTCGAGGAAGCGAGTGCGGATCTGATCTGAGGGATTGGTTATTACCTCGCCCTTATAGCCATCGATTATGATTTCTTTGCCGTGCAGCTGAGTATAGGGCAAATCCAACGCACCCATTACGGTTGGTATGCCCATGGTTCTTGCTAGAATTGCGACATGAGAGTTGCCCGACCCCTTCACAGATATCAGACCCTTCAACTTGGACTCGGGCACTTCCGCCAACATTGAAGGTGTAATTTCCTCGCTGACGAGAATCGTGTTGTCCGCATACTCTGTTTCTACAACGACCTTCTCTTGCAAATAAAACAATATGCGAGCACATAGATCTTTGATGTCAATTGCGCGCTCACTGAGGTAGGGATCGTCCATCTCCTCGAAGGCTCTGACGTGTTCGTTTGCTACGTAGGCAAGCGAACCCTGCGCCCAGTAACCCATTCTTATTCTCTCGACTATCTCATTTCCGAGCGCAGCATCATCTAGCATGCGAACGTAGACATCGAATAGCTGTCGCTCTTCTTCTGCAACCTGTCCCGCTAATTTCGCATGCAGGCTGCGCATGTCTTGTCTTACTAATTCCAGACAGCTATTGAAAAATTCTATCTCACTATCGATATCCCGAGTGCGACGTTGAGGAATCTGACTAAGGTCTGCATGTGGAAAAACAACGACAGCCTCACCGATGGCGGCGCCCGAAGATCCTGACACACCAGGAAAGACCGTATCTGAAGTCTTATGACCAGATGGGCTAATACCCTCTACGGCCCCAGTTGCCTCGGCGTGGGCAATCACCCCAGATAGCTGCGCGGAAAGCGTTATTAGGAATGCCTCTTCACTTTCGTCGAAGCCACGTCGCTCCTCGTGCTGAACAACAAGCACCCCTAGTACTGAACGATGATGAATAATTGGAACACCAAGAAAAGAGTGATAGTTCTCTTCACCGGTATCTTTTAGATAATGGAAACTCGGATGCAACGAGGCATCCTGCAGATTAATCGGTTCGGCATGTTTCGCAACGAGGCCAACGAGACCTTCCCCTGCTTCTAGGCTGACGTGTCCGACCGATTCTTTCTTTAAGCCATCCGAGGCCATCAACACATGTGCATTGATATCCTTATCAAGTAAAAATACTGAACAGACCTGAGTGTCTAATGCCAAGCGCACTTTGTGGACGATAATATCCAACGCCGACTGTAGATCTCTAGCCGCATTTACTTTTTGTACAATGCTTCGCAATCGCTCGAGCACTAATTTTTACTCCAGTATCTTAACGCTGCGAAAGCACTTTCCGCGATCGATAAGATCCTTGTTTACTTCGATTCGGCTTGAAGGTTTGATTCCCAAATCCAAAAATCGAACCGGAAGTAGTGCAGTGTATGTTTACTGCGTCTTGTTGTTTTGAAATTCTGCTTGTAGCGCGGCTGATAATTAGCAGCTGGTTATGGGGCTGCCTATATAGCTACTAAGGGGTGTCTCTAACTGTTGCAGGGCTTTGCGGTAGACATCCCGTTTGAACTCGATTACCTGGTCCACCGGGTACCAAAAGCTTACCCAACGCCAATCGTCAAACTCTGGCTTCTCATTCTTGTTCAATTCGACCCTGCTGTCATCGCCTTCGAGGCTGAGCAAAAACCACTTCTGTTTCTGGCCAATACAAAGCGGGTCGCTGTGTTGACGGATGAAATTCTCGGGAAGTCGATAGTGCAACCAATCCTCAGTTTGATGCAGAATCTGTACATCGGCCTCAGACAGGCCAACTTCTTCATCCAACTCTCTAAACAAGGCCTCTTCCACAGACTCGCTTTGCTTAATCCCGCCTTGAGGAAACTGCCACGCACTCTGCCCTATTCTTTTCGCCCACAGCAGCTGTCCTTGCCTATTGCAAATGACAATGCCAACATTTGAACGAAATCCTTCTGAATCTATCACTGCTACCGGCCCTTATGACGAAAATAGTAGTCCATTGTTTCACAAACCTTCCCTGCTTATCAATGGCCAAACTTGGGCCGTAACCATTATTCACGTTTACTATCAATATGTTAACTGCACCTTGAGCAATACAGAATAGCCCGTTCAAGAGCTCAATCAGTGCAGAATGGAGCGTCAGGCGGCTATAATGCTGTAATTGCTTGAATGGCTTGTGTGTCAGCTAGCAAACTACGTTGAGAAAATGGAAGAAAATCAGTATGCCGTCTACCAGTTCAGGGAAGTTAGCCTTATTCGATCTCGATAATACGCTACTAGAAGGCGACAGCGATCACGCGTGGGGAGAATTCTTGATCAGCAATAGATTAGTCGAAGAGAAAGCCCATCGCGAGAAAAATGACTACTTCTACGATCAGTACAAGCTCGGTGCATTAGACATACATGGCTACGTCGCATTTACACTCGAGCCTGTTATGCAACTCGACAGTACACAGCGAGCACGTTTACTTGCCGAATTCATGGAACAAACTGTAGAACCCATCATTCTAGATAAGGGCAAAGAACTCGTGCGCACGCATCTCGAGGCTGGGGACTTCTGCATTATTATTACTGCTACGAATGAATTCATTTCAACACCGATCGCTAAGCTCTTCAATGCCGATTTAATAATAGCAACTGAACTACAAACTATTGACGGTAAGTACAACGGGAAAATTTCCGGCACGCCCTGCTATCAAGGCGGAAAGGTTTCTAAACTTAATGCATGGATAGACCAGCAAGAGAATCATTTCAATCTGAGTGATGCCGTGTTCTACAGTGATTCCATAAACGATCTACCTCTACTACAAGAGGTAGCGACGCCAGTGGCAGTGGACCCCGATCAGAAATTGCGCGAAAAGGCTGAATCCGAAGGCTGGGAAATTCTAACGCTACGTAGCCAGTAACTCTTATGCAAACATATCTCAGCTCAGATTTGATCCTACAAAGAATAGGTATCGCAATGCTATCGGCACTGCTCCTTGCTGGGTGCAGCGATAACGCAGCTGAGCCTCAAATTGTCGAAACCGCCGCAGAAGCTGCTCCCAGTGCATTCGAATTACTCAATCCTGAACTGAGCGCGTCCGCTAAAGAAATAGCTCTGGAATATGTGCAACAGATAGACACCGACTTCAAACAAGCGGGAATTGAGATTGAAAAGTTTCAGTCTTCGATTGCCACGCTAACTGACCAAACAAACATCGAGAATCTAAACCTCTCAAAACAAGCTTGGCTCAACGCACACAGCGCATACGAGCTCACTACGCTGCATCGCTACTATGCCACCCAGTTAATGGGAGAGCAGGACAGCTTAGCGCTAATGCAGCTTCAGTATCAGATTAATCACTGGCCGATAGTTCCCGGATATATCGACTATGTAGATGGCTATCCCGATAGTGGAATCGTGCACGATATTAATGTAAATCTCAACGCTGATTCTTTGCGGGAGCAGCATGGTTCCTTCGATGTGTCTGAGGTGACATTGGGCTTCCATGCTATTGAATTTTTACTTTGGGGATACGATGCTGATTCTGTTGCACGACCTGCCACCGATTTTGATGCCGTGTTAGAACTCACCCCAAAAGAAATAGAAAGTGGCTACACCCTAGAACAACTAAGCAACAATCGCAGACGACTTTTTCTAACCGTCGTTGCCGATACTTTGGTTAAAGATTTCCTAGCGTTGCAGTCTTTATGGCTTGCTGAGGAACCAAGTATAAGCCAGCGAATAGAATCAATATCGGGAACAGAACTTATCGTCATACTCGCAGATTCGATGTCGGCAATGCTTACCCAAGAGTTGCTACAGCGCTCTTTGTATCCAATGTTGAATGGAGATTTTGTTGAGAGCGTACAATCCCCCTACAGTCGGTCAACACAGAATGCAGTATCTAGTCAGCTAAGTGGATTGGAGAGGCTGTTACTTGAACGGCAAACTGAAAATGGCACAACCTTAGATCTCGTTTTCTCTGCTATATCAGATGAATTTTCTGAGTTCTTCTATCAGAACTTCGATGCGAGCAAAGCCTGTCTTGTATTGCTCTACAGTAACAGCTGTCTCTTATACACATCTGACGCTGCCGACGAATAGAGAGGTGTA
>OJEF01000524.1_pt1 | contig 12628 bp, 12 predicted proteins | sample 1593041 | NCBI WGS metagenome assembly OJEF01 (sample SAMN05416790, study PRJEB24817) | seawater metagenome | isolation source: Sea water | place: Canada:Atlantic | collected 2013-11
CGAGATAGCGTAGCGTCTCGTGGGCTCGGAGATGTGTATAAGAGACAGGGGTAAATTTGTTGGCGGCATCTCGATCGGGCACCCCGCATAGAGAAAGGCTGCGGAACTTCAAGTTTGCCGTGGGGGATGTGTTATTGCTGCACGGCGACGTGGGTGAAATTGAGGAGGCAATAGTTAAGTTGAATTGCTATCCCCTTGCGAGTCGAGCGCTTGGCCTTGGACGAAATACTAAAGCCATTCCAGCCATGTTAACTTTTATTCTTGCTATCGTTGCAGCTGCGAGTGGCCTAGTCTCCATTCAGCTTGCTCTAGGTATGGCCACCGTTACCATGGTCCTGCTAAATATCGTGCCTGTTAGGGAATTTTATGATGGTGTGGATTGGGCTGTTGTCGTACTACTTGGTGCAATGATCCCGCTCGGCACAGCATTGGAGACAACGGGCACCACTACTCTGCTAGTCGATGGCATTCTCGCAGTTGCCGGCGATCTGTCTCCAGTATTTCTAATAACCATGATACTTATTATTACGATGACGGTATCCGATGTTCTTAACAATGCGGCTACTGCAATTCTCATGGCGCCTATAGCTTACAACATCGCTCTGGCCCTCAACCTTAATCCTGATGCCTTCTTGATGGCTGTGGCGGTAGGTGCATCGTGTGCATTTCTGACTCCAATAGGGCATCAGAACAACGCTTTGATTATGGGCCCAGGCGGTTATAAATTTGGTGACTACTGGCGTATGGGTCTACCCTTGGAAATTGTTATTGTCATCGTCGCACTGCCATTGCTGTTAATGGCGTGGCCCCTGTAAGCGAAGAGCACGGCATCAAGATTGCCAGTAACCTCGGAATGTTTTAACTTAGTGATTCACCTTTCGTAGAGAAATTTTTATGCGCGTTAACTGGAAGACTTACAATTCAGGTAAATTTTTCGATGAGATCATTAGCTCGCCAGGATTTGCCCGTAAGCCAGCACGCCGTCTAGCGAGTCATCTTGCCTCTCTCACCCATGATGAGTTGTTAGAGAAGAAGCGCGCCGCCGATCTTGCGATCAAGACAATGGGTATCTCCTTCACTGTTTACAGTGACGCAGGTAACATCGATCGCGAATGGCCCTACGACATCATTCCACGCATCATCGCCGAGAAGGAATGGGATCAAACTAGCCTTGGATTGCAACAACGCCTACGTGCATTGAATTGCTTCATTAACGATACCTATAACGATCAGAAGATTTTTAAAGATAAAATAATTCCCCGGGAACTCGTCGTAGATTCGACGAATTTTAGAAAAGAGTGCATGGGGATAAATCCGAAGTATGGCGTGTGGGCGCACATATGTGGAACTGATTTAATAAAGGGCGATGACGGTCAATTTTATGTATTAGAAGATAATCTGCGAGTGCCTTCAGGCGTTTCCTATATGCTTGAGAACAGGCGCGTAACGAAGCGGGTGTTCCCTGAATTATTCGAGAACCATCGTATTCGTCCTATTACCGAATATCCGGCGCAGCTGTTCGATACGCTCGCTGCGATTTCGCCGCGGCCGTCTGACTATCCCGAGGTTGTAGTACTAACTCCTGGAGCCTTTAATTCCGCTTACTTCGAGCATTCCTTCCTCGCGCAGAGAATGGGAGCGGAACTCGTTGAAGGTGGCGACCTTGTTGTTGAAAAAGACAAAGTCTTTATGCGTACGATCGATGGCCTGTCTCAAGTCGATGTGGTCTATCGTAGAATCGATGATATGTTTCTTGATCCAACAATATTTCGAAAAGATTCCACCCTTGGCGTTCCTAGCCTTTTCAGATCTTGGGTAAAAGGCAACGTGGCTCTCGCAAATGCTCCTGGTGCAGGCGTCGCCGACGACAAGATTATCTATACCTACGTTCCTGCAATGATTAAATACTATCTTGGAGAAGAACCTCTTCTGCCCAATGTGGAGAGTTTTCTGTGTGTCGATAAGGTGCAGCGCCAGCACGTGCTGCAGAATCTAGACAAGCTAGTGATAAAGCCAGCTAACGAATCTGGAGGCTATGGAATGCTCATTGGTCCACAGGCGAGTAAGCGTGAGTTGGCTGAATTTGCTCGAAGAATTAAAGCTGATCCGAGAAACTACATGGCGCAGCCTTTGATATCACTTTCAACTGTGCCCATATTGGGTGAGCGCGTTGTTGAACCGCGACACGTGGATCTGCGTCCCTTCATACTGCAGGCTGACAAGACGCATGTAACTGCTGGCGGCCTAACGCGAGTCGCCATGGTAAAAGGCTCGTTCATAGTAAATTCATCACAGGGTGGCGGCAGTAAAGACACCTGGATAGTGGGAGACAAATAAGCCCATGCTTTCTCGAGTAGCTGAACGAATTTACTGGCAGGCACGTTATTTGGAACGAGCCGAGAACACCGCGCGACTCCTCGGCGTCTTCTCAACTCTATTGTTAGACTTGCCTCCGGGCACGAAGCTAAGTTGGCGGTCATTGGTTGAGATTACTGGAACTGATAGGGCCTTTGATGAGAAATACAAACAGGCTAGTGAACGCAATGTAATGCGCTTTCTGTTGCTTGACAGCGCTAGCTCGCTTTTGAATACATTGGAGAACACCCGTGAGAATGCCCGTACCACACGGGAGATTATGCCGTTGGAAGCATTCGAGCAGATTAATGATTTGTTTCACTATGCGAAAGACAATGCGGCAGATTCTATCTCGAGAGGCTCGAGGCACAAATTTCTCGAAGAAATTATCTCAAACTGTCACGAGATATCAGGATTGATGGCTGGCAGCATGAGCAGGGGAGCGGCCTACAGTTTTGTGCGTTTAGGCAGGTCTCTCGAACGCGCCGATATGGCTACCCGTATTGTCGATGTTGGTTCCGGTAATCTGCTTCCCGATATAGGATCGCCCGCGAAGCAGTCAGAATCCAATGAGCCTTATGAAAACACGTTGTGGATGAGTATTTTGCGCTCACTGACTGCCTATCAAATGTATAGACAGCACGTGAAGCATCGAGTAAACGGTGAAGACGTCGTAAGGTTTCTACTACAGGATGATGACTTTCCTCGCTCTGCAACTCATGCACTGACCACTATCACCAAGGTGCTCAAGCATCTACCGAAAAATAGCAAGTCTACTACGCAGGTGACTAAGACGCTGGGAATGATAGAGAGGGGCGATATCAGCAAATTGCTTGATGCAGGCTTGTTTCAATATCTGGATGACTTACAGGTTGAGATTGCCAAGATACACACCAGCATTGTTGATACTTGGTTCCTTCCACACAAGTAAATGAAAAACTTCAACTGTAAATGCGGACAGATGCTCTTTTTCGAGAATACCAAATGTCTTAGTTGTGGTTACGGTGTTGGCTTCGATCCCTATAGTATGAAGATGCGAAGGCTGGCCAACGAAGACTTGGGACAGCCTATCTCTCGCGATTCCGCACTGCATCGCTGTAAGAACTCGATTAACTATGACGTCTGCAATTGGCTGGTGAATGACCCGGCGGCGGACTACTGCCTCTCCTGTGAAATGAACCACACGATTCCTAACTTACTCGACGAGAATCGCCGCGCCTGGTGGAAGAGTTTAGAGTATGCCAAGCGCCGGCTCATCTATACACTGCTGAGCCTCAATCTGCCCGTCGTGAGTAAGAAAAAAGACCGTTTGGGTTTGGCTTTCAAGTTCATGGAAGATCAGCGCACCAATCCTGAGGTCTTCGAGCAACACGTAAACACGGGACACTTAGATGGCATGATCACGATCAATATCGCAGAGGCGGATCGTGTGAAGAGTGAAATAGCGCGGCAGTATACGCGGGAATTGTACCGAACTGTTTTGGGACATTTTCGTCACGAAAGCGGGCACTACTATTTCTTGAAATTGATAACAACCGGCGAGAGGAAGCAGCAGTTCGTAGACTTATTCGGAGATTATACTCAGGACTATGGGGCCGCTCTTAAGGAGTACTATGAGAACAACTTCATAGCACCCCACGACCCGAATATGATCAGCCACTACGCACAGTCGCATCCTTGGGAAGACTGGGCCGAGGTCTGGGCACACTACTTACACATGATCGATACGCTAGAGACGGCGAATCAATATCGGGTGAGTCAGAGTTCCGCGCAGTTCGACGATATCGATAATACTTTGGACAAATGGGCAGAGTTGGTGCTGCTGCTGAATTCACTGAATAGAAGTATGGGGCTGGAAGATGCTTACCCCTTCGTGCTTTCCGAATTATCCCTTAGGAAGATCCGTTTCGTTCACGGCTTGATCTATCCCAGTTAGTTGCCCAAGTCAGAGGCGGCATGCGTAAGAAGGCATCCTTGAGAAGTTGATCCCAGGATTTCTTTAGATCGCGAAGGAATTCGCTGTCATCCTCGAAGCGGTGAAGATTCTTTGCCGTGAGAGAGCCAGTTTTATAAGCCAGCATCTCTATTGGTGGCCCTACGCTAAGATTACTGCGCAGAGTTGAGTCCATGGAAACGAGTGCGCACATCGCGCAGGTATCAAGATCGAGATCGGGTTGCAGGATGCGGTCTAGAATTGGCTTGCCATACTTGCTCTCGCCGATTTGCAGATAGGGCGTGTCTTTGGAGGTAGTGATGTGATTCCCCTCCGGATAGACGAGGATGGTCTCATGCTTGGAACTGCCGATCTGGCCGCCAATAATAAAACTGGCTTCAAATTTCTTGCCTTCGATTGTGCGCTTTTCTTGTTGCTCTCTGGAAATATCCCCTATGTAGTCGGCAGCTTCTTCTAGAGTTTCTATATTCAGAAGGGTTAAATCAGCACCTTTCTTAATGTCAGATTTAATTGTGGCGATAGTGGCCTGACTTGTGGCCAAATTCCCTGCGCAGAGGATGACGATCTGTCGTTCACCGTCGATGCCGAAGTGGAACATTTTGCTGTAGGTAGACACCTGATCGATGCCAGCGTTGGTGAGTGAGTCGGAGCAAAACACGATGCCCGCATCCACTGATATTGCTACACAATAAGTCATTTTCTAACAATTCTGATCAAACGAGCGGCCAATCATACTAACTATGATAGTGAGTGGATAGCGGTTTCTTGAGGAATTTTAGCGGCAGCCAAATGCCACGAATATAGTGATATTTGGCTGAAGGCTAGCGCTGACAGCAGAGCCAAGAAAGCCGGCTGAAGAGGCTTTCGGACGAAGGGCTAGCCTAGCTCATATTGTCGAGCAGGCCATCCAGATCGTCGTATTCAAACTCATGATCGATGCGTTTGCCATCTAAACGTTTTTCGATGCGCCGGCGCAGTTCGGTATATTGCGTCTTAGTCGAGGCTGTCTTCACCGGTGCCTCGTCGAGCACATTTGCCTCATCAACAGGTAGTATTCCGGCAGCATCAAAAAACTCTTTCGAGTCGTCGATTGAATCATCCCACTGGAGTTCTTTCATGGCGATTCTCACTCTATCTATAAACGGGTGTCCACATGGAGCTAAGGCTCCTAAGTAAACCTATCGTTTGTTTAGGCGTGAATCTTCAATAAAAAGAGAAAGAATTTTTTACTAATTTATAGCCTTGAGAAAGGCTAATAAAATCAGAAGTTTATAGTCTTAACAAGAGCTATGTATCAGGCCTCGACACCGAGGAATTCCATAGTTTTCTTGCGGAGCTCCTTCTTAGCTATTTTGCCAGTCGCTATGCGCGGTAGTTGCTCGTACTGGAAAAAGGCTCGCTCAGGTATCTTAAAGCCCGCTATTCGTGAGTTTAGAAAGCTAGTTAACTGCTCGCAGCTAAGTACGCTGCCTGTCTGTAGCATGATTGAGCAGCAGAGCATTTCGCCCAGACGTTCTTCGGGTATGCCGTAGACGGAAACCTCACTAACCTCAGGATGTTCGCTGATCGCATATTCTACTTCGGCGCAGCCTATGTTCTCGCCGCCACGAATCACAATGTCTTTGGCGCGATCTAGGATGATGAGAAAGCCCAGTTCATCCAACATGCCGATATCGCCGCTGTAAAACCAACCGTCCTTGATTACTTCCGCGGTGGCCTCAGGGTTATTCCAGTAGCCCTTCATGACCGTCGCGCCCTTGATGCAGATTTCGCCAACCCCACCATCTTCCAGAGTGTTACCTGCGTCGTCGACGACCTTTATACTCGTTACCGGAGGCGTAGGCCGCCCTGTGCTATTTGGTCTGCTCGCGTAAAATTTCCCAGATATTATTGCGCCGATTGCGTTTGTCTCAGTGAGGCCGTAGCCAAGACCGGGAATAGCTGAATCGGGAAATTTCTGCATGATCATATTGAGGTGTTCTGGCGGGCGAGAAGCACCACCACTCTGTACGCCACGCAAACTACTTAGGTCTGTTGTATCGAAGTTTGGCGATTGCATTATTTCCCAGGCCATCGTTGGCACACCGTGAAATACTGAAATTCTCTCTTGTTCTATTAGTTTCAGAGCAGCCTCTGCATCCCATTTGTACATCATCACAAACTTGCGCGAGTAGATGAAGCTAGCTAAAAACTGCGCGTGGCTTCCGGTAACATGAAATAGCGGCACATTCGCGAGTAGAGCTGGTGGAAATTCTGGGTTCTCTTCCAATAACTCAGGCCTGAGGATCTCTGTAATCTCTTTGACGAACTTCCAGGTGTAGAGGGCGTTGATTATGTTCCGATGGGTAGAAAGCACGCCCTTGGGCATACCTGTAGAGCCTGAGGTATACATGATCGAGGCTCTGTCTTCAGGGAATACCTCTATCTCATTCAGCTCATCATGAGAAAGCGGCTCCACGGATCGTGCCAGCTCATAAAATTCGGGGATCGCAGATTCGACCTCGGGCTTGAACATCACGATTTGCACGTCGAGGCTATCCAGAAATGGCTGTACTAAGTCCAACCGTGCGGGGTCAAGAAAGATTAGTTTGCTGTCGCTGTCGCTAAGGCCGTATTTTAATTCAGGGCTCTTCCACCAGGAGTTCATGGGCACCGCAATTGCGCCTATCAGCGTGATCGCCATATACGCCATACACCATTCGGGAGAGTTGCGAGCACAAATAGCGACACGATCACCCAGTTGTATCTCATATTTCTCTTTGAGTATTCGCGCCATGCGTAGCGATAGATCCAAGCTCTCGGCGAAACTGAAGCGCTCGTTCTGATATACCAAAAAGGTCTGATCGCCAAATTCTAATCCCAGCTTGTACAGCTCGCCAAGGTTCGTTGGAACATGGGCGAAAACACTTAATTCCTGACCATCGATGGTGACGGTTTCGGTTTCGAGTGCGGCGCCGGGACCCATGTGTGTGGCGGCAATGGTTTTCAGCTTATCTAGGTCATCGCTTATTTGCTGGTCGGACAGTGTGTTGGCTTGAATTGTCACTCTTTGCGTATCTCCAGCGTCACTTTGCCCATGACTTTGCGTTCGGTGAACACATTGAACGCGTCTACAAAATCAGTCATTGCGAAAGATTCGGTGACGATGGGTTTTAATTTTCCTGCGTCGTACATATCCAGCAACTCGGCGAAGTTCTTCTCGTATTCTGCAGGTTCTTCTTTTCTGAAGCGCCCGAGGAATACGCCGACCATGGATGATCCCTTGAGAAGGGCGAGATTCGCCTTGTACTCAGGAATGCGCCCGCTGGTGAATCCGATGACTAGAAGCCTTCCATTCCAGTTAATGCAGCGGCAGCTTTGATCGAAGAGGTCGCCGCCTACTGGATCGTAGATTACGTCGGCGCCCGCGCCGCCGGTGAGTTCTTTTACTCTCTCTTTGAGTTCACCGTCGCCATAGTTAAGCAATGCATCGGGATTCAATCGGTTGACGAAATCAAGTTTCTCGTCAGAGCTTGCGGCAGCAATCACCTTAGCACCCATGAGCTTGCCTAGTTCAACGGCGGCTAGGCCGACACCACCACTGGCGCCGAGAACGAGTAGGGTCTCGCCAGCTTGCAACTGCGCGCGTTGCTTCAGGGCGTAATAGGATGTTGTGTAAATCATCGCGAAGCCAGCAGCTGTCTTGAAATCCATGCTGTCTGGAATCTTGCGTAGGCCATCTGCCTTAACGGCGACCTGTTCGGCTAATCCGCCGATACCGGGGGTGGCCATGACTCTATCGCCTACCGCGAAGCCTTGAATGCCCGCACCAACAGAGGTAATTATTCCGCCAACTTCTGAGCCAGGTGTGAATGGCATCGGAGGTTGGAATTGGTATTTTCCTTGAATTTGCAATCCGTCAGGGAAATTCAGTGATGCAGAGTAAATCTGAACGACCGCCTCATTCTCTGCGGCTACTGGATCATCAATCTCTTCTAGTACAAGATTTTCTGGGGGACCATAGGTCTTACAGACTATCGCTTTCATGGGGTTACCTCGAATACAACGAACGCGGATTCAAGCACGAATAGGTCTCTACATCAATTGTTCGCGCTATTCCGGTAATTGCCTCTAGAGGTATTGGTGATTGTATTGTTGTGGCCGCTGCAAACGCGTATATTTACCCCCTAGATTATTCTGTAGTGCGCCCCTCAATGAATGAACGTAAAAGACAGGCCTATTTAGAGGTCATGGATATTCAGACCTACTTCCCGCGGCAACAGTTGCCAGGCGCGAAAGCTTCGCCTGAATACGATTTTCCAGCTTTAAGCACCGTCTTGCCTGCGCGTAATGAGTCAGTTCAAGGGAAGGCCGAGATAGCAGCGAAGAGCGCGAGAGAAGGCAGTGGGCTTGATGCGATTGAAGAACTGCGCTCGCGCCCACCTGCCTCACGCAAAGCGATGGTAACGCCAATTCGACAATCGAGTGAGGTGTCCAAAAGTGAGAGTGAATCTGGCTCTGTCTCCGCCGCGGATCTTCAAAACAGCTTAAATTTCACACTACGCTACTATCGTATTAACGAAAGGCTGGCGGTACTCGACGAGGTGCCCACCCAGGGCTCTAGGCAACTCAGTGAAGAATCACTGGCGCTGATGCAAGCCATTCTAAAGGCCTTAGGGCAGGAGGGCTTCGAGCCTAGCCGTACAGCGGAGGAGTTTTCTTGGCCCTTGCTCAGCGGGTACTCCATGAAGAACACGCCAAGTATAGAGGCGGCGAAAGCGATCTCGGGATTTCTGCAGATGCGGAAAGAGACGGATGGTTTTACTAATTTGTTGGTGTTCGCAGGGGAGGTTGAGGATGTTCTACTACAGTTTGATGCGAGCAAAAACGCGCGAGATTTTGAGAGCAGCAAAGGCTACTTTATTACCGTAACGCATAGTTTAGCTTCGATGCTGGCGGTTCCCACCCTAAAGAGAGATGTATGGCAGCATTTGCAGGCACTACGAAAGCGAATTGAAAGTTCTAGCTAGAACTTTCTTTTTAGTCTGTTTGAAACCTGTACGCCAATTCCACTGACTTATGCCTCCTGAAACAAATCCCACAACGGACTTCTTTGCTCGAACGATGCGCACTAGCGATGTCGATTTGGTTGCGCAGAATGAAGCGGCCGCCTATGACCATCCTTGGACAAAGCGCATCATTGTCGATTGCCTTAGAGCGGGATACCAATGCTGGGTATTGGCTAATAAGCAGCAGATAGTTGCTCATGCTGTGGTGTCTGTAGCGATCGGTGAGTGTCATCTACTAACGCTGTGCGTACGCCCTGAATATCAGCGTCGTGGCTACGGTAGAAAGCTGTTTAAGTTGCTGCTCGATCGAGCTCGTAAACAGGAAGCCGAAGTCTGTTTTCTCGAAGTTCGCCGCTCCAATGAGGGCGCGATCAATCTCTATCGTTCTATGGGATTTGTGCAGATTGGAGAACGTAAAAACTATTATCCCAGCAAAAGCCATAGGGAAGATGCGTTGATCATGTCGCGTGATTTGCCGCTGCCCTAATCTTAGAGGCTTCCCTGGTGGCTAAGGGTTGGATTACTCATTCTCAGTTGTAAATTTTGCTCAGTAATTTTCGAAGCAAGGTAAATGTGGCTACTACACACACAGCTGCGAGCATGATTCCGACAAGGAGCAGAATGCTACCCAGCAGCATGCTGAGGATGTCTTGAATGGAGAGTTGTTGCCAGGTCGCGACGACCCATACACAGGCTAGACCACAGGCGATACCCACGAGAACGGCAGCTGTTTTTTTGCGTATTTTTAGCAGTGAAAAAATCAAAACCTGGGCCTGTTGTTATCGTCGTTATAACTGGCAGTGCAGTTAGGATAGTCGCTGCAACCCCAGAATACACCATTTTTACCGTTGCGTTTAACCAGTAGTTGATTGCACTTTTGACATTGATAGGCCGCTTCGGGCACGCCATCATGGTCTGGCAGGGTTACCTTACAACCCTTTGAGTATCCGCTGCAAAACCAATAATCACCTTTTTCCTTATCAGCCTTTACCAATCGGCGCGTGCACAGCGGGCAGCGGTAATGTTCATCTACTTCTTCCGAGGGCTTGCCATCTACATCATTGAGAGATGCGCGGCAATCAGGAAACCCGCTGCAGCCCCAGAAAGGCCCCATCTTTCCCTGAATTCGGCGTAGTGGTTTCTTGCATTTCGGACAAGGATGCAGTCGCTCGTTTTTGCTGCTGTTGTCTGTTTCGGAGTCAGATTCGGGCATAATTTTGGGCAGAGTTCTGGATAGTGGTTCGGGTAAAGCTTCGAAAATTGCCTTGTTGGAAACTCTCTAGTAGTAGCGGCTGCGAGAAGTGCCGGGCACTCGAAATCAATAGGTTCTAATTATGGTAGCAGAAGCAACTAGGCAAAACAGCGATTTACTATTTTTTGAGGAGGAAGCTTATTGCTGTGTGAGCTGTTTTATCGCCGTAACTAGTGCCGTGTTTTCTGCATTCGTGCCAATTGAAATGCGTAGCCTGTCGCGTAGCCGGTCTTGGTCGAAATAACGCACTAGGATATTGCGCTGCTTCAATTGCAGGTAGAGTTTTTCGGCGCCTATCGATTCTGGAACTTGACACAAGATGAAGTTGCTTTGGCTCGCTGGAGCAGTAAGGCCAAGTGTGTGTAAATCCGCGCGCAATTGCTCTCGACTTTGACAAATACGTATGCAGTTTTCTCGGGCGTATTCGCAGGAGTTTAGTGCGGCCGTCGCGAGGCTCTGAGCGATGTGATCGGTGTTATAGCTGTCGCGAGTCTTAAACATCATCGGTTCGATCAGCGATTTCGCTGCAATACCATAACCAAAGCGCAGACCTGCTAGGGAGTATGCTTTGCTCAATGTTCTGAGTATCAGAATATTATCGTGAGAGTTAATCAATGATATTGAATCGTAGTTGAGTTGAGGGTCGACAAAATCAACATAGGCCTCATCGATTAACAGCAGCCCGGAAAAGCTTTCGGCTACCTTGGCAAGATAGTCGGTGCGCAGCAGGGCGCCGGTAGGTGCGTTTGGGTTAACCAAAATCAACAACTTAGGCGCAGACTTATGCAAGCGCTCTAGAAAATCCTCGGGCATGCTCCAGTCATCATTGAGTGAAATCTCTTCGAGTCGACATCCCTGAATTTCCGCGAGAACCGGGTACAGAGAATAGCTGGGTTTGCAGACAGCGATGGTGTCTAGTTGTTCAACATAGGTAGTCAAAACAAGGCGTAATAACTCATCACCGCCATTAGTTGGAATGACCTGCTCGGCGGAGATATTGTGTAGCCGGCTAGCGGCTTCTCGAAACGAATCAGCCATCGGTGACGGATAGCGTCTGAGAGCGGCTACGTCTATAGATTTCAGTGCTTCAGCCACTTGGGGGCTAGGCGGGTAGGGATTCTCGTTAGTGTTGAGTTTAATAGTATCCGCTGCTTCGGTTTGCTCGCCCGGTGCATAGCCCTGCATTTTCTCAATATTTTTACGTTCGAATGACATGCTGATTGGTTCGTTAAGTAGTTGAAAAAAGTTAGAGTAACCTAGAGAGTCAGATGAGCAGATCGAGTCAATTCATCTGTAAACGGCTGGGGGAAAAGCTTATAGCTTTAATCGTTTTGAGTCTAGCGTCTATAGCTCAGCTACCCGGTTTGATTAGTCTCTATTGGTTCGGTAAATAGGTCTGCAACCTGTTGGTCCAGCCTGCTATCCAGCGTTGCTCTTTACGTTGAATAGGCGCGTTTGCAACGCGCCGCTCCAATACACGAGTTGCAGCTGTTACAAAGTCATTGAGATTGGCAGCGCTGCCCTGCAATTCCAACAGAACCTGCAACAGTCCCCAGCCTTCGCCTTGATAACGCTCGCTAGCGGAAATGCCAGTTCCCTTAAAATGAACATAGTCAATCAAGGCATACATGCCATAAGGTGTTTGTGAATTGGCGACCTCATAGAAGCTGGTTTCTACAGCGCGCCGCACAGGCGGCTCTAATCCGCGAAAGAGATCGGCTGTCGAGCCATGCAATCGTTCTACGATAAACAACACTTGAAGCTCGGTGGTCGAGCCTAGGAAATCGCGCAGCTGCCGCATTCTCTGACTGTCGAGATCGGCGAGGAATTGCTCTCTGTTTTGCCAGGGAGCGTCTGAGTTTTCTAGAGCCTCCAACCAGCTTGGTAATTCATAGCCGTGTTTCTTGTAGAAGGCTAATAAGCTTGGAAAGGTCTCCTCGAAGCGCTCGTTCTGCTGCTGCTTGTACCAGATAAAGTGGCCTATGCCGAGTGAGGGAAAGTCTTCGCCTTCGTTCCAGC